>Ga0187882_1003258_pt1 | contig 14079 bp, 9 predicted proteins | sample June2016WEW_19_1_3_FD_132991 | JGI IMG/M metagenome (GOLD analysis project Ga0187882, IMG submission 132991) | Peatland microbial communities from SPRUCE experiment site at the Marcell Experimental Forest, Minnesota, USA - June2016WEW_19_150 | ecosystem: Environmental > Terrestrial > Soil >...
TCCGCCTCACGCGGCAGATATCGGCCGAGCGCGCGCGCTGGAGTTCGACTCTCAAGACGTGGGTCTTCGAAAACGGCTGGAGCTGCGGATATCGGGGCCTCGCCTGTACGTCCTACAGCCCCTTTCCTTCCCAGGCCACGACATTTTCCGAGCTGACCGAACCGCCCGACTATTTCCTCAAGGAAGCGGTGCAGGACAAGCAGATGAACTTCTTCCAACTGGACCGCTACATTCGCGACCTGCAGCGCAGCGGCTTCGACACGGTCAAGCTGCAAGTGCAGTTCTACCGCAAGTTCTCGGTGCCGTTGCTGGCGCTGATCATGGCCATGATCGCGGTGCCATTCGCCTTTCTGGTGGGCAACCGCGGGGCGATGACGGGCATTGGCGTAAGCATTGCGATTGCGGTGGCCTACTGGGGAATCGGAACGCTGTTCGAGAAGGTGGGCGACGTCAACCTGCTTCCGCCGATGATCGCCGCGTGGTCGCCCGACGGCGTGTTCTCGCTGACCGGCCTGTACCTGCTGCTGCGCATGCGGAGCTGAGGTGCGGTGGGCCGGTGACGCGCAAGGTGAGTGTCGTAATCGAAAGGGACGAGCACGGCTGCTACGACGAGTGCTCGGCGGCGCTCAGCCGGGAGATTCTAACCACCGCCGTCGAAGTTCATGCCTGAAGGCCTCTCCCGATATAACTGTGTCTTTCTATGGCGCCATGTGGGGCCGGATGGCATCCGGCGCGGCGGTTGCCAACCGCCGCGCGGGCCGAGTGTGACTCGGTCCGCAGGTTGCCTTACAGCCAACCTGCCCCACAAGCCAGAGGCGATTCCAGGGCATCCACTCCGATGGGTTTCGCTGCAGCTCCCCGGCATGCCGCCGCAACTCGGTGAGGTAGCCGAAGGGATTGGCTCCATTCAGCTCGCAAGTGTGGATCAGGACGATGATTAATTCCGGCATACTGGTCGAACTGCGTCGTGGCTGCCAGCCCGGTTCTGGTGGAAGTTCACTTCTGTTCTGCATCGATTGTGATCGTGTCACGGCGTACTTTCCATGATCCCGGAGAGGCGACCGGGCCACTTTCGGTAATCCGACGCTATGTCGACTTCCCATTAGTCTTCGCCTCACCCCACGTAGCGCGCGTACAAACTCCGCGCCACGCCCGTGTCGCTGGTTCCCTTGACGATCGCGCGGCCATCGGGGAACACCGTCATCTCGTAGGGCGCGGCGAAGAAGCGCAGCGCAAACTCGTTGGCGCGGACTTCGCCCAGCGGCTCCAGACGCGCTTTCAACTCGACCAGGTCAATCGGGCGCTGGCGCTCGTTGATCTGCACCGCGTTCCGGCCGCACAGGCTGGCCGGAGGGCGGGGCGATTCTTCCAGGTAGGGGAACTCGCGGCGGGCGCACGTGGGGCATTCCGGGTCCCTCGGTGGGCCTTCGATCTGCCGGATGCCTCCGTCCCATACGTCGATCGTCGTGAGGCGCGCGCGCACCAGGCCGGCATTACCGGAGAGAATCTTCAGCGCATCCGCCACCTGGAGCGACGCCACCGCCGAGACAATCGCGTTCAGCACTCCGGCGGTCTCGCAGGTGGGCTGGATGCCCGAAGGCGGATCGGGATAGACGCAGCGCAGGCACGCTGTGCGCCCCGGGATCACTGGCATGGTCAGGCCGTAACTGCCCACGGCCGCGCCGTAGACCCACGGAATCCCGCGGCTCACGGCGAAATCGTTGATCAGGTAGCGCGTTTCAAAGTTGTCGGTGCCGTCCAGAATGAGGTCCGCGCCGCCCAGCAACTCCGCCACGTTGGTGGGTGTGAGGTCCGCCACCACGCCGCGCGCATGAACGCTGGAATTGATGCGTGCGACATGCCGCTCGGCCGCCGCGGCCTTGGGAAGGGACTCGGCGGCGTCGGATTCCTCGAACAGCCACTGGCGATGCAGGTTGCTCGGCTCGACGTAATCGCGATCGACGATGGTGAGGGCGCCGACCCCCGCCCTGGCCAGCGCCGAGACGTGAAAACTTCCCAGCGCGCCGCAGCCCACCACCGCCGCGTGCGACCGCAGCAGGGCCTCCTGTCCCCGTTCCCCGATGCCTGGAAACAGGATTTGCCGCGAATAGCGCTGGCGCTCGGCCGCGTCCATCAATCCGATGGTAACAAAGTCGCTATGAAGGACTTACGGTATCATGAACTTGGTGCGATCACTGCTCGCCTACTTTCCTTGCGTGGTTCTGTCTCTGGCAGGTGCGCAGACCGCGACTCTCCTGGCGCAATACCAGAAGTATGACGGCAAGGAAGTGCTCACCATTCAGTTCGAACCGGTCGAGCAGCCTTTGGATCCCTCCGAGCTGCACGAAATCCTGCCCCTCAAAATCCACGAGCCGCTCAGTATGGCCGCCGTGCGGGCTTCCATCGAACGGCTGTTTGCCACCGGAAGGTACGCCGACATCCAGGTGGATGCGCAGCCCTATCAGAACGGCGTGATCGTCCGCTTCCTCACGAGGAACAGTTGGTTCATCGGCAGTGTGTCGGCGGTGGGCAGCCTGTCCAATCCGAATCCCGGGCAACTGGAGAACGCCACGCAGCTCGATCTGGGCCAGCCTTACACCGATGCCAAGCTCCGTGAGGCCGTGGCCGGCCAGCAACGGCTTCTGGAAAGCAACGGTCTGTACCGGAGCGGCATTTACCCGGTATTGGATTACGACCGCGCCCACCAGCAGGTGAATCTCCGCTTCGAAATCGACGGTGGGAGGCGTGCCCATTTCGCCTCACCTGTGCTGAGCGGCGAGTTGAAAATGGACCCTGGGAAGATCGTCGGCGCCACTGGATTCCGGCGCTGGATCATCCACACCTGGAAGCCGGTCACGCAAACGCGCGTCGTCGAGGGCATCGCGGGGGTCCGCACGCTGTATCAAGAGGAGAGTCGCCTGGAAGCCAAGGTGGCGCTGGATTCCCTGAAGTACGATCCCGGGACCAACGGCGCGCTTCCCACGCTCCGCATCGACGCGGGACCGCGCATCGAGGTGCGCACCACCGGCGCCAAGGTCTCCCAAAGAAAGCTGCGGCGCTACGTCCCGGTCTTCGAGGAACACGCCGTGGATCGCGACCTGCTGGTCGAAGGCGCGCGCAACCTGCGCGATTATTTCCAGTCGGACGGCTACTTCGACGCCGAGGTGGAGTTCAAGGAGCAGGGCGTCGTCAACGATAAGTCCTCCATCGATTACCTGGTCTCGACCGGCAAGCGCCACAAGCTGGTAGCCATCGAGATTCGCGGAAACCGGTACTTCGACGCGGAGACCATTCGCGAGCGCATGTTTCTCCAGAAGGCCTCGTTCCTCCAGTTTCCGCACGGGCGCTATAGCGAGAGTCTTCTCAGCCGCGACGAAGATTCCATCGTCAATCTGTACCAGTCGAACGGCTTTCGGGACGTGCGGGTGACGCACCGGCTGGAGGACCACTACCGCGGCAAGGCCGGCGATATGGCGGTCTCCCTGACTATCGACGAAGGGCCGCAGTACTTCGTCAACCACCTGGAGGTGCAGGGCATCCAGAGGTTGGACCAGGCGGTCATCCTCACCATGCTCAACTGCACCGAGGACCAGCCTTTCAGTGAATTCAACGTGGCGGTGGACCGGGACACCATCCTGGCGCAGTACTTCGACAACGGGTTCCCCAATGCCACCTTTGAGTGGAGCTCGAAGCCGGCCGGGAAGCCAAACCGCGTGGATCTGCGTTTCACCGTCGGCGAAGGCAATGAGGAATCCGTGAAGGAAGTGCTCATCAACCAGGGCGCGCTCAAGACCACGCGCCCCGGCCTGGTCTATCGAAGCCTCCATCTGAATCCAGGCGACCCGCTTTCCCCCACGGCGATCACCGAAACCCAGCGCCGCCTCTACGACCTCGGGGTCTTTTCGCGCGTCGATACCGCCATCCAGAATCCCGACGGCGAGACCAGCCGCAAGTACGTGCTCTATGAGATGGAAGAAGCCCGGCGCTACTCTTTCGCGGCGGGCCTTGGGGCCCAGTTGACGCGCATCGGCGGCTGCACGACCTGCCTCGATGCGCCCGCCGGCCAGACCGGCTTCTCCCCGCGCGTCTCGCTCGATTTCACGCGGTCCAACCTGTGGGGCCTGGCCCACAGCATCAGCCTGCGCACCCGCGTTTCCACTCTGGAACGCCGCGGCCTGCTCACCTACACCTGGCCGCACTTCCGCAACCAGGAGCGCCTCAACGTCTCCTTCACCGGCCTCTATGAAGATTCCAGCGACATCCGCACTTTCTCCTACAAGCGCGAAGAAGGCTCGGCGCAATTGTCGCAGCGCATCTCCAAAGCCACCACGCTGTTCTACCGCTACACCTATCGGCGCGTCAGCATCGACCAGGCAACTCTCAAGATCACCCCGTTTCTGATCCCGCTTCTTTCGCAGCCGGTGCGCCTGGGACTGATCTCCGGCGGCTTCATCCAGGACCGCCGCGACGACCCCGTGGATCCGCATAAAGGCATCTACAACACGCTGGACGTGGGGCTGGCGGAGCACGTCGTCGGTTCCCAGCGCAACTTCCTGCGCTTTCTGGCGCGCAATGCGACGTACCATCCCATCGGCAAGAAGCTGGTGCTGGCGCGCAGCACGGAATTCGGCGACATCTACGCGTTCCGCTACAGCGGCGACCTGCTCGCGGCCATCCCCCTGCCGGAACGCTTTTTCGGCGGCGGCGGCACTTCGCAACGCGGCTTCCCCGAAAACCAGGCCGGACCTCGCGACCCGGTAACCGGCTTCCCGCTGGGGGGCACGGCGGTCCTGTTCAATCAGACCGAGCTGCGCTTCCCGCTGATCGGCGACAATATCGCCGGCGTGCTGTTTCATGACTTCGGAAACGCCTATTCCAGCCTCGGCAATCTCTCGTTCCGCGTGAGCCAGCGTAACCTTCAGGATTTCGATTACATGGTCCACGCCGTGGGCTTCGGAATTCGCTACCGCACGCCCGTCGGGCCTATCCGCGTCGACCTGGCGTACAGCATCAATCCGCCGCGCTTCTTCGGCTTCAAAGGAACCCTGCAGGACCTGATCAACGCGGGCGTGAACCCCTGCGCCGCCAGCCAGTGCGTGACGCAGAGCGTGAGCCATTTTCAGTACTTCTTCTCGATAGGACAAACGTTTTGAGGCGGCGCATCTCATTCCAAAAAGGGGACAGACGCATTTTTTGCGGCTTCGGCAAAAATGCGTCTGTCCCCTTTTTGGCCGTGCTGGCCGTCGCCGTGCTGGCGCGCGGCGAAATCATCGATCGCATCGCCGTCTCCGTGGGCAATCGCGTGATCGCCGAAACCGACCTCGATCGGGAAATCCGGGTGGCCGCTTTTCTGGATGGGGTGAAGCCGGACTTCAGCCCAGCCGGCAAGCGGGCTACCGCCGAGCGCATGGTGGAGCAGGTGCTCATTCGGCGTGAACTGGAAACTAGCCGGTACCCGGTCCCCAGCGCCGCCGAGGTGGCGCCGGTGCTCGAGGCGTTCCAGAAGGAACGCTTTCCGAACCGCGGTGAATACCAGCGCGCCTTGGCGGATTACGGCATTGCCGAACAGGATGTCAAGGACCTGCTGCTCTGGCAGCGCACGCTGCTGCTGTTCATCGAGGTGCGCTTTCAATCCGGGGTTCAGGTGACCGGCCCGGACATTCAAGAGTATTTCGACAAGGTGGTAAAGCCGGCGGCGGAAGCCGCCCACCCCGGCCAGCCCATCGGGCTGGAAGACTATCGCGACCGGATCGAGCAGACCATCGCGGGCCAGCGTGCCGATCGGGAAATGAACACCTGGCTCAAAGAGGCCCGCAGCCACACCGAGATCGTGTTCCACGAAGAGGTGCTCCGGTGACGCGCCGGCGCATCGCCTGGATCGGCGCGGGCGGGCTCGCGGGTCTCGCTCTCGTCGTCGCCGTGGCGGCTATCTTGGTGCTCCGTAGCGCCTGGTTCTACGAAAAGGTGCGTGAGCGGGTGGTGAGCACGGTGGAGACGGCCACCGGCGGCCGCGTCGAAGCCGGATCGTTTCAGTTCGATTGGAAGCGGCTTCGGGCCGAGATCGGGATGTTCGCCGTCCACGGCACGGAGCCGCCCGGCAAGCCTCCGCTGTTCCGCGCCCGAACGGTCGCCGTGGGTCTGAAGATCATTTCGATTCTCGAGCGCCGCGTCGACATTCAGTACCTCGAAGTGGTCGAGCCGCGGGTCTACCTGACCATCGATTCCGACGGCCGCACCAACCTGCCGGCGCCCAAGATCCGCGGCGGGGGCGTGACGGCGGAGACCATCCTCAACCTGGCGATTGGCCGCTTCCAACTGCAAAACGGAGTATTCGAGATCGAATCGCACGGGCAGGTTCCGTTTGACGCGCGCGGCCGGAACCTCAACGCGAAGTTCCTGTACGAGCGGGCCGGGCCGCGCTATCGCGGCGATCTCTCCATGCAGCCGCTCGAAGTCGCGTGGGGCGGCTACGGGCCGGTGCCGTTGGACGTCGCCATGGCGGTGACGTTCGAGAGAGATCGAATCGCCATCGCCTCCGCTAAAGTGGCGACGGGCGATTCCCGCATGGATTTCTCGGGCGCGGTTGAAGGCCTGGTCTCGCCCCGCGGCTCCTTCCGATACGACCTACGCGCTTCGCTCGCCGACGTGGCCCGGATCTTTCGCGTGGAGGAACTGCGGCGCGGCACCGCCGAAGTCACCGGAAACGCCGTTTGGGCGGGAACTTCGAACTACTCCGCCACCGGCCGCCTGCACGCGTACGGCGTGGATTACCGCGACTCTTTCGTGCGCCTGCAAGGTTTCCACGTCGATGGAGCGGTGGCGGCCGGACCGGGGGGAATCGGCCTGAGCGCTGTCCGGCTCTCGGGCAACGAGGTGAACCGTACCAGCCAGGTTCCCACGGACGGCAGCATCGCCACCGCCGGTTTACGCGGCCGCGATCTCGAATTCCACGGCGTGGCGGTCGACGCGCTGGGCGGCAGCTTCCGCGGCGAGGTGCTGGTTCGCAATTTGGACCGCTACACGGTCACCGGCGAGGTTGCAGGTTTCGAAGCCCGCCGCGTGGCGGCCCTGTACACCGCCGAACGGCTGCCATGGGACAGCTTGGTGTCGGGCCAGGTGAGCCTGGAAGGCTCGATGCTGCGGCCGATTGAACTGCGCGTTTCCACCGGTCTGAATCTGGCGCCTGTGACCGAAAGCCCGCCGGTCCACGGGCAGATTGCCGCCAATTACGAGGCGCGCAGCGGCATACTGGACCTGGGCCGCTCCTCGGTCACGCTGCCCTCTTCGCGCGCCGTCTTCTCCGGCGCTGTTGGCCGCGAGTTGCGCGTTCAGCTTGAAACCCGCGATCTCGACGATCTTCTGCCCGCACTGAGCCAGAGCGCCGCCAGGCTGCCGGTGAAGCTCGAGAGCGGCGGCGCCGTGGTTTTCGATGGCACGGTTACCGGCAAGCTGGATAACCCGCGGATTGCCGGGCGCCTGCACGTCACCCGCTTCTCATACCTGGCAGTGAGCTTCGACTCCCTCGACGCGGACGTAAACGCATCGCCGGAGAACCTGGGGCTGCGGAATGCCGCCCTGGCCCGCGGCCCTGCGCGCGCACAATTCGAACTGGCGGTGGGTCTGAGCCAGTGGAAAACGGGCGACGGTAGCCTGATCTTTGGGAATGGAACCGTCCGCGACGCCCCTTTAGCGGACCTGGCGGCGCTCGCGGGCGCTGGAAGCACACCCGTCACGGGCACGCTCAATGGAACCGCGCAGTTGACCGGGACCATCGGGAAACCGCTCGTCAACGCCGATATCGACGTCACCAAGGGCGCAATCCGCAACGAACCTTTCGACCGCCTCACGGCGCGCGTGAGCTACAGCGGCCACACCGTGGGGCTGGCCGCAGGGCAACTCGCTGCGGGCGCCAAGCAGGTCCAGTTGAGCGCCACATACGACCATGCGCCGGACCGCTTCGACGCCGGCCGCCTGCGCTTTCGGGTGACCAGCAACGCCATGCCGCTGGAACAGATCCATACACTACAGGAGGCTCGCCCGGGCCTCAACGGGACGGTCCAGGTGGCCGCCGATGGAGATGTCGAGCTTGGGCCGCCCCGCAACGGGCAGCGCGGTTTCCGCATCTCGGATCTCCACGCCGATGTCTCGTTGCACGGCTTGCGATGGACCGGCCAGCCGCTTGGCGACGCCCACCTTACCGCCAATTCCGAGGGCCCGGTGCTGCGCGCCCGCTTGGAGTCCGATCTCGCCAACTCAGCCATTCGGGGCGAAGGCGAGTGGCGTCTGGAAGGCGATTATCCCGGCAGCGCCACGGTCGCCTTTTCCAGTCTGGACTTTGCCCGGTTGCGCGATTGGATTGCGCCTTCGGCTGCGAGTGCCGCCTCGCGGTTCGCGGGTTCGGCGGAGGGCCAGTTTCGCATCGACGGTCCCGCGCTCAAGCCGCAACTGATGAAGGCCGAATTGCGCATTTCGAAATTCGAGATCGGCCCGGCGCCCGATGCCGGCCTGCCAACCGCCGCGCTGACTCTCCACAACTCCGGCCCACTGGTGGCCACCATGGCAAACTCCGTCATTACGGTGGAGAGCGCCCGCCTGGTAGGTCGGTCGTCCGATTTCGGCATCACCGGCAAGCTGCTGTTCGATCGGAAAAGCGCGTTGGATCTTCGCGTCAGCGGCCGCGTCGATCTGGCTATCCTCCGGGAACTCAGCCACGACCTCAACGCTTCCGGCACGCTCGCCGCCGAAGCCACCGTGCGCGGGCCCTTCGACGCGCCCCAGGTCAACGGGCGCATGGAGATCCACGACGCGGCGATGGATCTCGCCGGTCTCCCCAACGGCTTATCGAGGGCCAGCGGCGTGGTCCTGTTCACCGGCGACCGCGCCACCATCCAGAGCTTGAGCGGCGAGACCGGCGGCGGCAAGATCGAGATCTCCGGCTTCGCCGGCTACAGCGGCGGTCCGGTCATTTTCCGGCTGCACGCGCAAGCCGCGCAGGTGCGCGTGCGTTATCCCGAAGGTGTGAGCACTATCGCGGACGCCAGCTTGAATCTGACCGGGACTTCGGATCGCAGCATGCTCGCGGGGACCATCACCGTCCGCCGCGCTGGCTTCAATACGGAAACCGATGTCAGCTCGCTCCTGGCGAAATCCGCCGAGCCCGTTCGCACGCCATCCGCCCGGACCGGCTTTCTCGGCGGCCTGAATTTCGATGTCCAGATCAACACCGCTTTCGACACCCAGTTCGAAACCTCCCTCACCGAGAACCTCCAGGCGGAAGCCAACCTGCGCTTGCGCGGCACCGCCAGCAATCCCGCTCTGATCGGCCGCATCAACGTTACGCAAGGGCAGATGCTGTTCTTCGGCACCAAGTTCACCATCAACCAGGGCTCCATCGCGTTCTATAACCCCTTGAGAGTGGAGCCTGTCCTGGACGTCGATCTCGAAACCAAGGCGCGCGGCATCGATATCATGCTCACGGTTGCCGGCCCGTTGGACAAGCTAAACCTGACGCCGCGTTCCGATCCGCCGCTCCAGTTCAACGAGATCGTGGCCCTGCTGGCAACCGGCCGCAACCCGACCTCCGACCCCGCGCTGCTCGCCGCGCAGAGCACGACGCCGCAATCCTGGCAGCAGATAGGCGCATCGGCGCTGTTGGGTCAGGCCATTTCCAGCCCCGTCGCGGGCCGGCTGCAACGGTTTTTCGGCGTGAGCAATCTGCGGATCGATCCGACGCTGCCGGGCGTGGAGACCAACCCCAGGCGCGCCTCACGCTCGAGCAGCAGGTGACGCCCGACCTCACCTTCACCTACATCACCAACGTCACCACCAGCAACCCCCAGGTGGTGCGGGTGGAATGGTCTTTCAGCAAGCAGTGGTCCGCGGTGGTGCTGCGCGAAGAGAACGGCCTGCTCGGGCTGGATTTCTTTTACAAGCGCCGGTTCAAGTAGAGACCCAGAGTATTACTGGCCGCTACTTTCATGGCAAGGTTTTGAACGGAGATTACGAGTCGGCTCTCGCTACCTTGACCTGCAGTCGTTGATTGTCCATCGCGGCCAGTAATGCCTCAAAGTTCCTCCACCGTCGGTCGAATGTGCGTCGGAAATTCCGTCCGTCGTTTTTCAGATACAGTTCGAACTCTGGCAGCCGGCCTTTCCTTTTGAAAAAGGTCGAAACGTCCGCTGCGCGCTCACCCTGTCCTCTTTTCTGACGGTATAGGGCAAGGGCAGCACGGAATGCTGTGTTATTCGCCTCCCAGAGCGGCCTCAGCGGCGGCAGATTTCTCTCGCACGCCTGCACAAAACTCATCACCATGGACCGCGCACGAAGCGCTGGAGCGAGCCGCGACCACATGTAGTGCAGGATCAGCCACTTGGCATAAGCTCGCTCGGGGTACCCTGCCGATGCGTACCTCACCTCCCGCATGAGGCGATAACGCGCGAGATAGAAGAGGGGTGCGCTGGTCGGGAAAACCTTCGTGTAATATTGCTCTTCGAAAAGGCCCTCTTTTCCTTCGCTGCGCACAACGGCGGGGTCCAACTCGCAGGCCGCAACCGCCTGAGCCAGTTCTTCCTTTGTGACCATGGTGTAGTGCTGGCCAAAAAACCGTCGGGCTTCGCTCTTCGCCTGTCTTTTCCTAAGGTAGGCATAGCCGAATTTCCGAAGCTCACGTTCAAGCTCCACTTGCCGACGGTCATTTGCCATAAGATCCGACGCCGAAATCGCGTTCTGCCAGTTCGTTGCGGCGACGATTCGTGATACCAAGGTGTCGAACCGCTCTTCTGATTCCTTGTCGTCTCGCAGGATTTCAATTGCCCGCACAATGACCGAAGCTGGAGAGTTCGCCTCTGCCGCGAGATGGAGGGTGCGGGTTGTCTGTTGGCCATTGATGATTTGAGGATTGTGCACCCGCATCACGTCCTTTCCTCCAACGCTAATCCGTTGCGCGTGGTCGCAGACGATAGTGATGCCGTTGTTGTAGTACCAGAAGTTGGAAGGCTCGTTCTTGATTGTGCTGCTGATACCCTTATTCACATCTTTGGCGTCGCCCAGGTAACCGCGCACATTGCGGGCGAACAGCCGGATTCCCGCCATCTCGTACATGTCAGCGACCGACGCCGCGTTCATTGAGAAGATCCAAGCGGTGATGCCGTTCCTGCTGTCGTGCCGCCGAAGGCATTCGCTCGCTACGCCATGGCCAACCTCGAGGGGCAGGTCCATTGCCGGTACCGGAGGGGCAACGCCATCAAGATAGTCGCCAAGCACGTGCAACACCTTGTTGCCGTCATAGATCTCGATTGATGTTGGTCCGCCTGCGCTTCTGCACGCCCGCTCAGCTTGCTCGACAAGGGGCTCACTGCATCGTCCGGTCGTGACGTAGTACAGCTTGAGGCTGTAATTGCGTTTTCTAATCCGATCCCGCACCTCCGTCAGCCGCTCATGCACTCGTGGATCGGAGTCTCTCAACAGCGCACGATAGTCCTCCTCGGAGCCATAAAGGTCATGTGCGAGGCCAGCGAACGACATTACTTCCGCCCGGTGCTCCCTCCCAAGATTCACTTTTTCGCGGTACTTGCCCTGTACTACAAACGCAACCTTTGCTCTGTCGTCGATCAGGATTGCGTCTACGCCCTTGTCCTTCGGGTTACCGGTGAGAGATCCGGCAGCTTTGGCCAGATCCTCCGTCATCATGGCGTGCAGAAACCAGACAAGAAAAAGTTCGTGGTCTCTTAGTTTTGGGTATTCGTTGCGGATATCCTCAATCTGGAGACGCAGGTCGTTATCAGTCACCTGATGGTGCATTTGGCTCCGCCTTGGACGCTGATTATTTGTGGGGAATCGAAGCGCCAGCGTAGCACACTGCAGGTGCAGCGGGCGCTTCTGTAATTGCCCGCCAGGCCACGCTCCGACGGGAGGTTGCCACGCCCGGGATCCTCCGCACGTTCTCAGAAGAGTCGTCGCCCAACTACAATAGAGAGTTCATGCACGGAACCGCCCAACACGGCATCCTGGAACGCGCCCAAGCGGCCATTGAAACCCACGCCGGCATTCGGCCCGCGCGGGCTCAGGAGGCGGGGCGCAATGGGCGCTCCAGCGCTACCGCGGCCCCAACTTCGCCTGCAAGTCCTGGAAGACGTTCTGCAGTACAACCGAGTCGTAGCCTTGGAACGCCTCTTTGAGTCTGCCTTTGCTGATCTTGGCGAGATGGCCGGATGCCTGGATGCGGATCTTCTGCACCGTTGCTTGCTGGCCCGACGCCGCTGGTACGTAGGTGAATTTGATGCTGACCTGCACGCTATAGACCCAATCGCCCTTGAGGACGACGACGCCCGAGTTCTCGGTGGTGCGGATGTAACCGGACTCCTTGTCCATCGTGGCGATTGCAAAATTGCTTTCCAGGATGGCGTTGATTGCCGTTTGCCAGCATTTGTCGTATTGGCCCTGCAAGTCGTCCCGGATCGGGATTTCACGCCACACCGCATCGCCAACCACGAAGCGCGATTTTACTGGATCGGGCAGACCCGCAAACAGAGGCGCGCTGAGTAGTGCACAGAGCGTTGCACAAAGTAGAGTACGCATTGCCTGCCATTATCCCCCTTTTAGATGCGAAGGGGGCAGAAGTTTCCATTCCCGCGCGACTCACGCGGTCTCCCATTCTACAATAGAGAATTCATGGACGGAACCGCCCAACACGGCGTCGAGCTGGCCGCCGCCTGCGCCGCAGCCGCCTTCATGGCCTGGGCCGTCCGGGGCCGCTCCTCGAGCGTTTTCGGACCTTCTGTCTGGCGCGGGCCGCGCCACCGCCGCGCCGTGGCGCTCACTTTCGACGACGGCCCCAGTGAGAGCACGCCGCAAATCCTCGAAATCCTCGCCCGCCACGATGTGCCCGCCACCTTCTTCCAGTGCGGCGCCAACGTGGAGCGCCTCCCTGCCGTGGCGCGCGCCGTGGGCCAAGCCGGCCATGCCATCGGCAACCATAGCCACACCCATCCGCTGTTCTGCTTTCGCTCGCGCCGCTTCATCGAACAGGACCTGGCGCGCGCCCAGGCGGCCATCCAAGCCCACACCGGCATCCGGCCCGCCTGGTTTCGCCCTCCCTTCGGCGCGCGCTGGTTCGGACTGGGCCGGGCGCAGCGGCGGCTCGAGCTGACCGGCGTCATGTGGACCGTAATCGGCTATGATTGGAATCTGAGGGTGGAGGCGGTTGTCGAGCGCATGGCGCGACGCGTTTCGAATGGCGCTATCCTGTGCCTTCACGACGGACGCGAGCTTTGCGCCACGCCGGATATCGGCGTGACCGTGGAAGCCGTCCGGCGCCTGGTTCCCCTGTTGCTGGACCGGGGCTATAAGTTTGAAACGGTAAGCCGATTGCTATGTCCGACGAATTGATCCAACGGGTGCTGAAGGTGATCGCCACCTCCAAGCGCATTCCCCTTCCAACGGTCACGATCGAGAGCGATTTCCAGCAGTTGGGGATCGATTCCATGGATGCCGTCGAAATCCTCTTCGCCCTCGAAAATGAATTCGATATCAGCATTCCCGACGACGAGGTGCGCAGCGTGCGCAACGTCCGCCAGATGTGCGAGGGCGTCGAGAAGCTGATCGCCGCCAAAGCGGACGGCGCGAAGGCCGGCCAGTAGCACATGCGGCGCGTAGCCATCACCGGCATGGGCGCGATTTGCGCTCTGGGGCGGAATACCGCGGAATTCGCGGAGGCGCTTCGCGAGGGCCGCTCCGGCATCGCCCCCATCGAATCCGTGGACCGCTCCCAGTTGCGCTTCCAGAACGCCGCCGAGGTGCGGGGTTACAGCCATCAGCCCTACTTCGACGACCGCCGCGCCGACTTCATGGACCGTTTCGCGCAGTTCGCCGTGATCGCCGCGCGCGAGGCCGTCGAAGACGCCGGAGTTTCATGGACGCCCGACCTTCGCGAGAGCGCCGCCATCGTCACCGGCTCGTGCGTGGGCGGCCAGAGCACGGAAGATATCGGCTTTCAGGAGTTGTACAAACTGGGCCACAGCCGCGTGCACCCGCTGACCATCCCCAAGACCATGGCCAACGCGGGCGCCAGCCATATCTCCA
>Ga0187882_1003269_pt1 | contig 14051 bp, 9 predicted proteins | sample June2016WEW_19_1_3_FD_132991 | JGI IMG/M metagenome (GOLD analysis project Ga0187882, IMG submission 132991) | Peatland microbial communities from SPRUCE experiment site at the Marcell Experimental Forest, Minnesota, USA - June2016WEW_19_150 | ecosystem: Environmental > Terrestrial > Soil >...
GGCGCGGGTGAGGCGGGCGATGAGGCGCGCGAGCGTGGTCTTGCCGGCGCCGGGCGGGCCCCACAGAATGATGGAACCCATCTCGCCGCGCTCGATCTGCGCGCGCAGCGGTTTGCCGGGGCCCACGATGTGCTCCTGGCCCACGAAATCCTCCCAGCGCTCGGGGCGCATGCGCTCGGCTAGCGGCCGGGTTTTGTCAACCGGCGCGGGCGGCACGGGACTGGCGTCAAACAGGCCCATGAGTACAGGGTACAGCGAACGGCTCGACTTGGAGGCGCGGATTGAGATAGGATCGACCAGACGCGAAAGGACAGACCGTGCCCAAGGTGTTCATCTCCTCGACCAAGGAAGACCTCGAGCCGTACCGAAATGCCGCGCGGGACGCGGCGATTCAGGTTGGTTTCCAGCCCGTCATGATGGAGTATTTCACCGCTCAGGGGAAGAGGCCGCCGTACCCGGCTTGTATGGCGAAGGTGGAAGAGTGCGACTTGCTGGTAGCTATCGTGGCGCACCGGTACGGATGGGTTCCGGCGGATCAGCCGCCGCCGGGGGGCAAGAGTATCACCTGGCTAGAGTGCGAGCGGGCCAAGGAGGCGCTGGCGTTTGTCGTGGATGAGAAGTTCGCTTGGCCGCCTGAACTGCGCGAGACTCACCGCCTGTCCAAAGCCATCGAGGACGGCACGGACACGCCCGAACTGGCGGCGGAGGTGAAGCGCAACGTCGCCAAGCTGCGCGAGTTTAAGCAGTGGCTCGATAGCCTGGGTTTTCGAGCCACGTTCACCAACCCCGACGAACTCAAGGCCGCGGTCCTGGCGGCGCTTTACGAGCACAGCCCGAGAGGGGCAGCGCCGCTCAAGTCGGATCCGGCGAAGTATCTCCGGTGGTTGCGCGAGGAGACGGCCTGGATCGACATCCGCGGATTGCAGGTGGGTACCGGGAAGGCGCACCGCTTCCCCATCGAGGACCTGTACATTCCCCTGAAGACGGTTCTCAGCGGCGAGGGGCGCGAGCCTGGCAAGGAGATGCGGAAGCCTGTGCTGCTGGAGGAGGCGCTTAGGCATCCGCGCCTCGTGATCGTGGGCGACCCCGGCTCGGGCAAGACCACGTTTCTGCGCAAGATCGCGTACGGCTCGTGCCGGGACCTTTCCCGAGGTTTCCCGATCCTGGTCCGCATTGCGGAGCTGGTGGAGCACATTGCCAATTGCTGGCCGCGGCGGGAGGCGGGTGCCCCGGCCACCAGGGAGTCGCCGGCCTGGCTGGCTCGCTTCCTCGAAAGTCAGAAGTGGGGCCTGGACTCGGAGTTCTTCGAGCGCAAGCTGGGCCAGCCCTCGACGATGGTGCTACTCGACGGACTAGACGAAGTCCCGGACCGTGTGGCCCGAGAGAACATCGCGCGCCTCTTTGAGAAGGCCGCCAGCGCCTATCGTGAATGCCGATTTGTGGTGACCACGCGGCCGCAGGCCTACACCGGGGAATCCACGCTGAAGGACTTCCATCAGGTCGACATCGATGAGCTTGAACCCGAGGCCATCGAGCGTTTCCTGGGACACTGGGCGGGTTGCCTGCACTCCCGTGAACCGAGCCGGGCGGAAGCGCATCGCAAGGAACTCGCTGAGGCGTTGCACAAGCGAGTCGAGATCCGCCGCATGGCCCGCAACCCGGTGATGCTGACCGCTCTGGCGGTGGTGCACTGGAACGAGCGCCGGCTGCCCGAGCAGCGCGCGGACCTATATGAATCCATCCTGACCTGGCTGGCGCGCTCGCGGGAACAGAGGACGGACCGGGCACCCGCCGACCGCTGCCTCGAGCTGCTGGCCCAGCTTGCTCTCGGAATGCAGAACCAGCCCCAGGGTCGCCTCACCCAGGTGTCAAAGGGGCGCGCGGCGGAGATGCTCGTCCCGGAGTTTCGTCACGTGGAGGAGGAAGAGCGCTTCCAGCGCGCCCAGAGCTTCCTGGATCAGGAAGAGGTGGATAGCGGCATCGTGGTCAGCCGCGGCAGCGAACTGCGCTTCTGGCATCTGACCTTCCAGGAGTACCTGGCGGCGCGGGCGATTGCGGGAAAAGGGGACGTGGCCCAGCATACGCTACTGCTGGCTGGAGACAGGCTCTATCGGCCGGAGTGGCGCGAGGTGCTACTGCTGCTGGCGGGCATCCTGCTCATAAAGCAGGGCCGAGACAAGGTGGACGGCCTGTTCCGGGCGGTGATGGAGGCGCTCAAACCCAAGGCTTCGCTGGCCGAGCGGGCCCGCTGCGCCGGGCTGCTAGGAGCCATGCTGCAAGATCTGCGGCCGCTGGCCTATCAGCCCGCGGATCCGCGCTACCAGGAGGTTCTGGATTCGGTGCTGGGGATTTTCGACCCCGAGAAGTCCCACCGGGCGGATCTTCAGGAACGCCTGGAAGCGGCCGAAGCTCTGGGTCAGGCGGGCGATCCGAGGCTACGCGAGGACAACTGGGTAACGATCCCCGAGGGTACGTTCCGGGTGGGGGCACAGAAGACGAATCCCTCGCGACCGAACTACGATCCCGAGGCGTACGAAGACGAGTCCCCGTTGGAGCTCCAGCTTGGTGCGTTTCAGGTCGGTCGTTACCCGGTCGCGGTGGAAGAATTCCGGCGGTTCATCGAAGACGATAGCTACCAGAACCGGAGGTGGTGGAAGGAAGGTGGGTTCGGGAAGTTCCAGCAGCCAGAGGAGTGGGAAGACCAACTGCTGCACCCGAACCGGCCGGTGGTCAGAGTCAGCTGGTACGAGGCGGCGGCCTACTGCGCCTGGGCCGGAGGGCGGCTACCCGCCGAAGCGGAGTGGGAGCGCGCGGCCCGGGGCGCCGAGGGACGCAGGTATCCGTGGGGAAACGAAGCACCGGATGCGGACCGCGCCAACTACGTCGTGACGAAGGTCGGGCACCCAACCCCTGTGGGCTTGTTCCCGCGGGGTGCGACTCCGGAAGGCATCCACGACATGGTGGGGAACGTCTGGGAGTGGGTGGCGGACCGGTACCGAGAACGCTACGATAGAAGGGCAACTCGGAAGAAGGAAGAATATCGGTTTCGCGTCGTCCGGGGCGGTTCCTGCAGCGTCTTTTGGAGGGGCCTCCGGGCGGCGAGCCGTGTCAAGGGCGTGCCTGGGGGCAGGCTCGTCGATCTTGGGTTTCGTTGCGCGCGGGAAGTTCCTCGATTCCTACAGCCCGGGCGAAGCCCCGGTCGCACGCTGGCGCCGCGCTTCGTAAAGCAGGATGCCGGCGGCCATGGCGGCGTTGAGGGATTCGACGCCGGTGGTGGGGATGCGCAGATCGATGGCGGCGGCGCGCAGGCGCTGGCTCACCCCGCGGCCCTCGCTGCCGATGATGAGGGCGCAGTTGCGGGTCAGATCGGCGCTCGCGAGGTCGCGCTGGCCCGCGGGGACGGCGGCGTAGATGTCCAGGCGGTGCTGTTCCAAAGCGGCGCGCGCCAGCGTATCATCGAGGCCGGCAACTAGCGGCATCCGGAACACCGAGCCGGCCGAGGCGCGCACGGTTTTGGGGCTGTGCGGGCTCACCGTGCCTTTCAGGAAGATGAGGCCGCTGGCGCCGAAGGCCTCGGCGGCGCGGATGATGGCGCCCGCGTTGCCGGGGTCCTGGACTCCGTCCAGCACCACCACCAACGGATGGCCGCGGAAGAGCTGATCCAGGTTCCAGGCGGGGGGTCGAACGAGGGCCAACACGCCTTGCGTGGTCTCGGTTCCGGAGACGGTCTCGAACAGGCGGTCGTCGAGCACGAAGACGCGGGGGCCGGCGAGACCACGGACATGGCTTTCCACCGCCGAGCGGACCGAAGCGGCGGCCAGCACCGTTTTGACTTCGCAATCGCTGCGCAGGGCCTCTTCGAGCAGATGGAAGGTTTCGGCGAGGCAGTAGCCGTCGTGGGTACAGGAGCCGCGGGCGATGGCCCGGCGGACATCTTTGAGCAGGGGGTTGGCGGGGCTGGTGAGAATCTGGGTCCTGGTCATGGTTCCTATTAGCATCGTAAACTGAATCCTAAGGCGCATGAAGCGAATCCTGCGGCTCGCCTGGATCGTGTCGGTGTTGGCGGTGGTGGCCTACATTGTGTGGATCGCCGTCCAGATCCAGCAGCAGTCAACCCGGGACGAGACCCAGCCGACCGATGTGATTGTGATTCTGGGGGCGGCGGAGTACCGTGGGAAGCCCTCTCCGGTCCTCAAGGCCAGGCTGGACCACGGCCTGGAATTGTTCCGGGAAAAGAAGGCGCCGCGGATCCTGACCACCGGCGGGGCGGGCGGCGACCCGCGGTTCACCGAGGGCCAAGTGGGCCGGGACTACCTGATCCGCCAGGGCGTGCCGGCCGAGGCGATCCTGGTGGAGGCCGAGGGGGAGAGCACCATCCAGAGCACGGCGGCGGCGGCGGAGATCATGCGGCGGGCGGGGCTGAGGTCGTGCATCCTGGTCAGCGACGGGTACCACATTTTCCGGGCCAAGAAGATGCTCGAGGCGCAGGGACTGAGCGTGTACGGCTCGCCCCGGCCCGAGGCTCCACGCAACGATTTGCGGCAGTGGTGGCTGTGCCTGCGACAGGCGGTGGGCTACCTTCTATGGACAGTGGGGATCAGGATATAGGCCCGGCCTACTCGTGCCGCAACGCGACCATGGCGTCGACCCGTGCCGCGCGGCGTGCGGGCAGGTAGCTGGCCAGCAGCGCGGAGGCCCCCAGCAGGGCCGTGAAGACCGCGAACGTCGTCGCGTCCAGCGCAACTACGTTATACAGCGCGCTCGACACCACGCGGCTCAGCAGGAAGGCTAGCGGGATGCCTATCGCGAGACCCAGGCCCGCCATGCGCGAGGCCTGCCACGCCACCATCTTCAGGACGTCGCCTTGTCCGGCCCCCAATGCGATCCGGATGCCGATTTCGTGGGTGCGCCGCGCGACGGAGTAGGAGATCACCGCGTAGATGCCAGTGGTCGCCAGCAGCAGGGCGATGACGGCGTAGATGGTCATCGAGGTGGCCGCGGCGCCCACGCCCGCGGTTTGATCGGCGGTGCGTTGCTCCATGCTCTTGACGTCGTAGACGGGCTGGCCCTGGTCCACGGCGCGGACCTGTGCCCGGGCGGCGTTCACCACCCGCAGGGGATCCGCGGCGGTGCGCATGAGCAGTTGCATGGATGCCTGGGGCGCCTGGAAGTAGGGGACATAGGCAGCCGGCATAGGCTCGGCGTTAAACCAGTTCTTGATATCGCCTGAGACGCCGATCACGGTGAGCCACGGGGAGCGCGAGTCCCCCATCCTGACGCGCTGGCCGATCGGATTCGAGCCCGGCCAATAGTGGCTGGCAACGCTCTGGCTGAGCACGACCACTCGCAGGGACTCCGCCCCATCCTGACGGGATATGGGACGTCCGTGCAAGACGGGGAGCTGCATCGCCTGGAAGTAGTGCTCGCTCACGGCCTGGATCTGGGGCTGCGGCTCGCCGGGCCGGGGGTCCGGCTTGCCTTCAATGTACAGCCCGGCGGCTGTGCCCAGGTTGCCTGAAGCCGCGGCGGCTTTCACCTCGGGAATGGTTGCTAGGCCTTGCAGGACGCGGTCGTAGAAGGCGGTGATTTGCGAGCTTTCCGGGTATCTCATGGCCGGGAGAGCGATCTCCATGGCGAGGAGATTTTTCGGATTAAACCCCGGATCGAGCTTGAGCAGGCGCCGGAAAGTCCCGACCATCAAGCCGGCTCCCACCAGCAGCACCAGCGCCAGGGAGACCTCGAAAACCACGAGCGCGCTCCGAAGCCGGTTGCCGGCGGGCGCGGAACTGGAACCGCGACCGCCTTCTTTGAGAGACTGGTTCAAGTCCGCGACCGCTCTGGGGCGCAGCAACTGAAAAATGGCGGGAAGCGCAACCAGGACACCGGCCGCGAGCGACGCCACCAGGGTGAACGCCACGACGCCAGCGTCGATTCGAATGGTCTTCATGCCGGCCACGAACCTGTACACATGGGATGGAAGGTTGGCCTTGTTGAAATCCAGGTTCCAACTCGCCAGGAACAGTCCGACGCCCCCGCCGAGCAGGGCCACCAGCAGGTTCTCGGCGAGCAGTTGTCGCGCCATGGAAAACCGGCCCGCTCCGAGCGCCGCCCGGATCGCCATTTCTTTCTGGCGCGCCGTAGCCCTGGCGAGCTGGAGGTTGGCGATGTTGGCGCAGGCCAGCAGGAGCACGAACCCCGCCGCGCCCAGCAGCGTCAGGACAAACCGGTCCGTGACCTCGTTGGTGAGCTCCCGCAAGGGCAAAACCGCGGCGCTCCGCGCTTCGTTGGTTTGCGGATACTGCTGTTCGATGCGCCGCGCGATGGCTGCCATCTCCGCGCGAGCCTGGGCCACCGAAGTCTGCGGTTTCAGTCGCCCCAGAACCGCCAGGCTATGAATCGCCCGCTGGTTCTTCTCCTGACCCGAGAGGCTTAGGGGCGCCCAGATCTCGGTCGCCAAAGGGTAGTCGAAATCGCTCGGCATCACGCCGACGACGGTGTAGACGCGACCGTCCAGCGAGACGGTCTTGCCCAACGCGTCGCTCGCGGAGCCCAACCGGTTCCGCCAGAAGTCCTGACTGACTACGATGACTCCGTCGCGCGCAGGCTCCGCTTCGTCGCGGGCAAAGGTCCGCCCAGCCGACGGCTTAAGCCCGAGCAGCGCAAAGAATTCGGGAGAAACACGACAGGCCTGGATGCGCTCCGGTTCGCCGATCCCGGTGAGATTGGCGTCCCAAGGCCGGTAGGCGGCGAGCTGCTCGAAGGAGCGGCTCTGCTCTTTCCAGTCCAGGAAGTTGGCGGGGGCCACGGCATCCCGTTCCGCGCGAACCTTGGGGATGGTTTCCCAAAGCGTCATGATGCGTCCCTGGTCCGGATACGGGAGCGGGTGGAGCACGAGGGCGCTCACCCAGACGAAGGAGGAAGTGTTCGTGCCGATGCCCAGCGCCAGCGCCAGCACGGCAACCGTGGTAGCACCGGGGCTCTTCAGTAGTATCCGCAGGCCATGACGGAAGTCGCGCAGTAGATTGTTCACTTGGTCTCCACCCGCTCAAGAGCAATCGGGGTTCCGTTGCGGTCGCGGCTCACAAAGTCAACAACTTGCGCGCTGCTGGCAGGGAACTGAATGTCCGTTATTGGGATGAGACTGTTCGCGGGCGCGAAACCGCCTATAACTTCAGGAGCATCCGCAGGCGCTTGGTCTGTACGCGGCTGACGGGGATTTCCGTCTGTTTCTTGTCATCCATCCGCAGCATGTAGCTGGACTTGAACCAGGGGATGACTTCCTTGATCCGGTTGATGTTGACCAGGTAGGAGCGGTGCACGCGCCAGAAGGTCTCGGGGTCCAGGTTGGACTGGAGCTCCTCGATGGTGCGGTAGTTGGACTGTCCCTCCAAACCCGTGGCGACCACCGTGATCAGGCCGTCGTCGATGGTGGCGTAAATGACCTCGCTCGCGTCCACGATCAGGTTGCGGTTGGCGTTGCGAATCAATAACTTAGTGCGGTGAGAGCCGGGCCGGGGGAGGGGCGACACCTCGGGCGGCTGGCTCTTGGCTTTCTCGGCCACGATGCGCCGGGCGCGGTCGATCGAGAGCGCCAGCCGCTCCTTCTCGACCGGTTTGAGCAGGTAATCGAGGGCTTCCAGGCGAAAGGCCTCGATAGCGTACTGCTCGTAAGCCGTGGCCAGCACGAAATACGGGAGAGGAACGTTATTCTCCTGGAGCTTACGGATAACACCCAAACCGTCCAGACCGGGCATCTGAACGTCCATGAAGACCACGTCGGGCTCCAGGTCCTGGATCAGCTTGAGGGCTTGCAGGCCGTTCTTGGCGGTGGCTATCAGCTCGACGTCCGGGAATTCCTTCAGCAGGTACGCCAGCTCATCGCAGGCGAGCTGTTCGTCCTCCGCGATGAGCGCGGTGATGACGGAAGTCGCACGTTCCGGCATTTGAGTGTTAGTATAACATTTCAGGCTTTTTAGCCGAGCCGGGCCGCGCGTTGCCGGCGTGCCTGGATCGCGAAGGAGAGTAGGAATTGCCGCAGAAAGAGAACGTTCGTATTGCGCCGCCGGAAGGCAAGCTCGGCGTGCTGACGCCCGGGATGGGGGCGGTTACGACTACCTTCATTGCCGGGGTTGAAGCCATCCGCCGGGGCCTGGGCCTGCCCATCGGCTCCCTGACCCAACTAGCGACCGTTCGCCTGGGCAAGCGCACTGAGGGGCGCACACCCAAAATCAAGGAATTCGTGCCGCTGGCCGAACCCAACGACCTGGTGTTCGGCGGGTGGGACATTTTCGAGGACAACGCCTACGAGGCGGCGCTGAAGGCTGGAGTCCTCGAGAAGACCCTGCTCGACCAGCTCAAGGAGCCGCTCGCGGCCGTGCGCCCCATGAAGGCCGTCTTCGACCACGAGTACGTGCGCCGCCTGAATGGACCAAACGTGAAGCAGGGCGGCACGAAGATGGACAAGGCCGAGGCGCTCGTGGCGGACATCGAGGAGTTTCGCCGCGCCACCGGCGCCACCCGCCTGGTGATGATCTGGTGCGGTTCCACGGAGGTGTTCCACCGGCCCGCGGCGGTGCACCAGACGCTCAAGGATTTCGAGCGCGGGCTCGCCGGGAACGATCCCGAGATCTCCTCCAGCCAGATCTATGCCTACGCCTCGCTGAAGTCGGGCGTGCCGTACGCCAACGGGGCGCCGCACCTGACCACCGATACCCCGGCGCTGCTCGAGTTGGCGCGGGAGCGCCAGATCCCGGTCGCGGGCAAGGATTTCAAGACCGGCCAGACGTTCATGAAGACGCTGATCGCGCCGGGGCTCAAAGCCCGAATGCTGGGGGTGGCCGGGTGGTTCTCGACCAACATCCTGGGCAACCGCGACGGCGAGGTGCTCGACGACCCCGGCTCCTTCAAGTCCAAGGAGGAGTCGAAGCTTTCGGTCTTGCAGCACATCCTCCAGCCAGAGCTGTACCCGATGCTTTACAAGGACCTGTACCACGCGGTGCGGATCAATTACTACCCGCCGCGCGGCGACGCCAAGGAAGGCTGGGACAATATCGACATTTTCGGGTGGCTGGGCTACCCGATGCAGATCAAGATCGATTTTCTGTGCCGGGACTCCATCCTGGCGGCGCCGATCGTGCTGGACCTGGTACTGTTCCTGGACCTGGCCCAACGGGCCGGGATGAAGGGCATCCAGGAGTGGCTTTCGTTCTACTTCAAGGCGCCGATGACGGCGCCGGGGCTCTATCCCGAACACGACATATTCATCCAGTTGATGAAGCTGAAGAACACGCTCCGTTGGATGCGGGGCGAAGACCTGATCACGCACCTGGGGTTGGAGTATTACGACTGAAGCTCGAACATGAATAACGGAGAGCGGGCATTCGCCGCCCACAGGAAAGTCCTGGTCATCGGCGGAACACTGTTTATCGGGCGGTCTCTGGTATCCGAGTTGTTGAAGGCGGGCCACGAGGTCTGGGTGCTGCACCGGAAACCCGAGCACGACCTCGGCAAGCGGGTCGGCAGCATCGTGGCCGATCGCAACGATCCCGAGGCGATGCGGCGCGTGCTCAGCACGGCGCACTTCGAGGCGGTGTTCGACAACGTCTACGACTGGGAGCGGGGCACCACCGCCGCCCAGGTCGAGGCGGCCGCGCGGGCCTGCGGCAACCACCTGCATCGCTACGTCTTTATGTCCAGCGTGGCGGCTTACGGCGACGGGCTGAACCACCACGAGGGCGACGCGCTGGCCCCCGACGACCATCCCGACCCCTATGTCCGCAACAAGGCCATGAGCGAGCGGGCCTTGTTCCGGCTGCACCAGCGCATCGGCTTTCCGGTGGCCACCATCCGCCCGCCCTTCATCTACGGGCCACGGAACCCCTTCTATCGCGAGGCCTTCTTCTGGGACCGCATGCGCGACAACCGCCCCATCGTCCTGCCCGGCGACGGGCGCCGGCTCATGCAGTTCGTCTACATCAAGGACCTGGTGACGGCGTGCCTGCGGGCCGTCGAGGAGCCAAACGCCAACGGCCACGCGTTCAACATCGCCAATTCGCGCGCCATCACGCAGGCCGAGGCCATCGCGGCCTTCGCGGAGGCGGCCGGCAAGAAACCGCCGGTCATTCGGGTGCCGCGCGAGCGGATCTACCACCTGGGCGGGCATCCGATGGGACCGCAACTGTACTTCGGCTTCTACCTTGATGTCGCGCCGATCACCCAGATCGTCACCAAGGCGCAGCGCGTCCTGGCCTTCAAACCCACCGATTTCGTCGCCGGGCTGAAGGAGACCTACCGCTGGTACCTCCGCCACCACACCAAGCGCGAGACCGACTACACCTACGAAGACCGCCTGCTGGGTTTGGCGCAAGCGCAGGCGGTGCAGGCCCAGACGCAAACGGCGCACTGAGCGATAACTGGATCCGAAGGGCGAATCATTGCACGTTCAGGCCGACCACGTTCGAGGCCACTCCATCCGCAACCAGATACACTCGCACGTTGCCCGCGCCCGCGAGACTTTTCGGAATCAAGATGTTCACTTGATCCAGCCCGGCGTCGGAAGCCACCGGTCCGGCGTAGAGAACCGGCACACTCTGCCCGCCGAGGAAGCATTGAACGGAAGCGGCGCCGCGGATTCCCGTGCCGTAGAGCGCGACGTACAGCTTGTCGGTTGCGCCGCCCAGACTTAGCGGAGCCGCGAGACAACTCCGGACGGCGGGAGGGTTGCAGGCGAACACAGCCGGGGTCGTGACCTGGTTGGATGCGGTAAACAGATAAGCACCGGCTGCCACCACGCCCGCTCCGTCCTGGTTCGCACTATACAGTCCCGGCGCTGAAGACGCGATGGTCACGGACCCGGTGAGCGCCGCCGTGGAGCCGTGCAGCACCGTGACCGTCGCCCGGCCCGCCGCGAGGCCCGCCGGAACCAGAATGTTCGCCTGACCGGAAGTGACCGCGAAGAGCGGTGCAAGCTGGGAGTTGCCCGCGCTGTCCGTAATCCGAACCGAAGTTCCTCCTAAGACCGTAGGAAGCAGGAGCGACGACGCGCTGGCCGTCCCAGAGGCCATCCCCGGTCCGAACAGCGCCACAATCTCCTGCGGCGCCACTGGACCCGAAGCATAGCTCGCGCTGCTGAACACCGCCGCCGTAGCGGGCGAATCCAGATCCACGCGCACCACGCTGTAAGCGGGCACGGCGACCGGGTTTGCCGAGGCCGAGACCTGGATTGAAACGGCATTTGGGTTGGCCGCCGTGTTGACCGCAGCCGGATCGGAACCCGCGATGAACTGGAGCGGCATTGTGCCCGAAACCACCGTTCCATTCAGACGGAGAGTCGTCTGGTGCGCCGTCGCGCTCTTGTTCGCGATCACGACGCTGTGCTGGCCGGTGGCGCTGGTGTAGGCCTGCGCGTACAGCGCGGGAATCTGGCCGAGACCGGTAGCGGGCGCCGTCGCACCACCGGTCACGGTTGTCGCATCCACTTGGGTGGCGTTCCGCAGAACGCCGTTCAGGACCGCCAGGCCCTGTGGCTGCGCCACGATGTAGAAGCCGAAGTTCAGCGTGAGCGTATCGATCGTGGTCCCCTGGTAATAAGCGTTCTGCACATCGAGGTAATGAGTCCTGGCCGCGTAGACACCCCGCGTACCAGTGAGCGCATGCATTCCCACGTGAAGCATGGATGGCACGGTGGACATCCGCATGACGTACTCGGCCGCGTAGATAGCGCCGTAGAGCGTACCATCGGTCAACGAAGTGCCCGACCCCAGCCCGTCATTGGAGGGAAGAAACTCCGAGATGAGGAACTTGGTTCCGGCCGGATTCAGCGGCGCGATATAGCCGGTCACATAGGCCGAGGACCTGGACGCCAGCACGGCGTTTTCGTCCGCCATCCACTGGCTGAAGCCGCCGGTGCTTTGCGCGGGATAGTGATGGTAAGTTACCGCGTCCCAGTATTTGTCCGCGTAGTTCACGATGGATTGGTTCCAGGCCGGATTTGGATTGGTGTTGCCGGCGTCCATGAAAAAGATGGCGACGACGGCGTCGGGATCCGCTGCTTTGATCGCGTCGCGGTACGGTTTCACCTTGGCCACGTAGTCGGCGCCCGATTGAAAGAAACTGGTGTAAAAGTAGGGCTCGTTGGCCAGTTCCCACACGGCGACGGGGATGTGATTGGCTTTTGCGAACGCAGCCATTTGCCCAGCCGATTGGGGCGTATCCGTGTAGGCGTTGACGCAGACAATCAGCTTCGCGTCCAGAAAGTCCGCCCGGTTCGCCGCGTCGACAAAGGAACCGCCTCCTTTTCCGTTGACCCACGAGTCCGCCTCGGTGAGCAGCGTGGCGATGTTCGTGCCCTGAAACTGCGCCGCCCATGAGGGAACCATCAGCCCGGTCTGCCAGTCGAACGCGTCGCTGAAGCTGCCGCTTGGGTATCTCACCCAACCCGGTGAAAGTTGCGCGGCCAGATTGTTCAGCCGGTAGTCGAAAAACTCGGCCGGAAAAACGACCTCGTCATTGAACCCGCTGAAATTCGCGTTGAGCGGCGTGGTGCGGGTGGTATCGATGTCGATGGTGGCAGAGACTTGCGCCAGGGCGCTGAAGCCGGCCGCGACGAACGCAAGCGGGAGCCAGACGGGAAGCATCCTCATACTCTGCAATGAAACAAACCCTTGAATTGACGCGAAGTTGCGAAGGCGCCGGGCCGGCGGGTTGACGAGTTCTTGGCTAATTGGCATAATAGCCAAGGATGGACAGAAAGACCCGATCCCGGCTCGAAGCCCGCGCGCGCATCATCAAAGCACTGGCCCATCCCACACGCTTGTTCATGGTGGAAGAGCTTGCGCGCGGCAAACGCTGCGTCTGCGAGCTCACGGAGATGGTGGGGGCCGACATCTCGACGGTCTCCAAGCACCTCTCGCTGCTAAAGTCCGCCGGCATCGTCCGCGATGAGAAGCGCGGGAACCAGGTCTGGTACGAGTTGCGCTGCTCGTGCGTGCTGGGGTTCTTCGATTGCGTCGAGGCGGTGATGGACTCCCTTGCGGAAGAGGAGCGCGAGGCGGCGAGGGAGAGATAAAGGAGACTCGTGATGAAGAAACTGGAAGTCTTCGATCCGCCGATGTGCTGCTCGACGGGGGTGTGCGGTCCGAGCGTCGACCCGGCTCTGGTCCGATTCGCGACCGATGTGCACTGGCTAGTGAGGCAGGGCGTTGCGGTCGAGAGGTACAACCTGGCCCAGCAGCCGCAGGCCTACGCGGCCAGCGAGGTGGTGAAAGCCGCGCTGGCCCAGTACGGCAACGGCTGCCTTCCGCTGATCCTGTTGAACGGCGCGATCGTGAGCCAGGGGCGGTACCCAACGCGCGAGGAACTGGCGGGGTTGTTGGGAGTCGAGCTGAACAAGGCGGTTGAATTGCCGATCGTGCGGGGACGATGCTGCGGGTGAGCGGAACGGCGACGATGGAGACCCGCGAATTGCTGCACCGCGCGACGCGCATCCTGTTCTTCACGGGCAAGGGTGGAGTGGGCAAGACCTCGCTGGCTTGCGCCACGGCAATCGCCCTGGCCGACGGCGGCAAACGGGTTCTGCTGGTGAGCACCGATCCGGCATCGAACCTGGACGAGGTTTTGGGCGTCCAGCTTTCGGGCGAGCCAACGCCGGTCGGCGGAGTGGAGAGGCTGTCCGCGCTGAACGTCGATCCGGAAGCGGCGGCGAAGGCGTACCGCGAGCGGGTGGTCGGTCCGTACCGGGGGGTTCTGCCCGAGGCCGCGATTGAGAGCATGGAGGAACAGCTTTCCGGCGCATGCACGGTGGAAATCGCGGCGTTCGACGAGTTCACCAAGCTGCTGGGGGACCCGGCCGCGACCGCGGGCTTCGACCACGTCATCTTCGACACCGCGCCGACCGGCCACACGTTGCGCCTGCTGAAGCTGCCCGGTGCCTGGACCGGATTCATCGAGACGAACACGACAGGCACGTCCTGCCTGGGGCCGCTGGCGGGTCTTCAGGCGCAGAAGTCGCTCTACGAATCCAGCCTGCGCGCTCTGGCGGATTCGCGAGCGAC
>Ga0187882_1003273_pt1 | contig 14038 bp, 14 predicted proteins | sample June2016WEW_19_1_3_FD_132991 | JGI IMG/M metagenome (GOLD analysis project Ga0187882, IMG submission 132991) | Peatland microbial communities from SPRUCE experiment site at the Marcell Experimental Forest, Minnesota, USA - June2016WEW_19_150 | ecosystem: Environmental > Terrestrial > Soil >...
CCGCTAAGTCGGGCTAAAGTCCTTTCTTATCCAATTTTAATGGGCCATTGCCCAGTTTGGCATAATTTTTGAGCTTAAACCCATTCGGTAGACCTTCCAGAAAATGATCCGGTTGGTCAGAGATCTGGCCCAAAAATCTGGCAAATCCGTGAATTTAGTCATGTCCGGAGAAGAGAAGGAGATTGACCGCAACATGGTAGATCAGCTCTATGATCCCTTGGTGCATATGATTCGTAATTCCATCGATCACGGGATTGAACTTCCGGCCAAGCGGAAAGAAGATGGCAAATCGGAAACGGGTCGGGTATTCTTGAGGGCCTTTCAGAAAGGTGGATATATCATCATTGAGGTTGAGGATGATGGTCAAGGGCTGACCCGGCCGAAGATTCTAAAAAAAGCCCAGGAGAATGGACTTGTTTCCCCTGAAGCCTCCTTGAGCGAATATCAGATTGATAACCTTATCTTTGAACCTGGCTTTTCTATAGCCGATCGAGTCACCGATGTTTCCGGTCGAGGGGTGGGAATGGATGTGGTGAGAAAGGCCATCGAGCAACTGAAAGGCAAGGTAGAGATTTTTTCCGTTGAGGGGAAAGAATGCCGGTTTGTCATATGCCCCCCCCTCATTCTGGCGATCATGGACGGGATCATCGTCCAGATCGGCGAAGAGCGATATATCCTTCCAATTAGAGAGATCTTGCGACCTGGCCCGGGCAATCTGACGACGGTCCAACACAAGGGGGAACTGATCAAGGTCCGGAATACCCTATTACCTCTCGTTCGTCTCTATTCTCTCCTCGGGATTATCCCCCCCAAAAAAGATCCCCGGGAATCCTTGATCGTGGTAGTAGAAAATGAAGATCGCCAGAAAGGCTTGATGGTGGATGACCTGACCGGAAAGCAGAAAGCAGTGGTCAAGAACTTGGGAGAGAAATTGAAGACCGTCAAAGGAGTAGCCGGTGCGACGATAATGGGGAATGGGCAGGTGGGATTAATCTTGGATATCCATGGCATCTTTGAAATTGATCATAGTGCCTAAGGGGGATTAATTCTCAAAAAGAAGGAATGGATCATACTCCCATCGATGCCCGAATGCTTTCCTAAAGGATATTTATCAAAGAATCACTCTTTCCAATCCTCTCTGATCTTTTACCGACTTTTTGCTTTATTAAATACCTAATTAAAATTATCCGATTTGACCTTTCAGGAAAGCATCGCTAGCCTGCGCATGAAAGGCTTATTCGGGAAGGAACCTCTACGGTTAAAGTAAAACGTCGTTGAAATGATACCAGATTTTGGACCGAGAAGACGGTAATAAACGCATGCTTTCAATTTAAGTTTGCCCTCAATAACGACGATAAATTTCTGATGATTCTAATCGAGGTACCCTATCCTGGCCATAAAGAGATCACGAAGCAGTTCGGTTTGACGGAAAGGGATCTGGAACCGGTTGTCAATCAGCTGGAGATTGAACTGAAGCAAGTTGAGCTGATATTATATATCCAATAAGGGAAGATATCCCCGTTGCGTCAAAAATTACCCCTCAGGGGGTGATGGCCCAACAGATTTCAGGTAAGAAGGGATCCAAACTTCCCGATGAGGGAAGAGGAAAGGTGATGATGGATCGGAAAGAGATCAATCCTGTTGGTATAGAAGGATATCCGGCTTCAAGGGACAATTCGAATCGAGGTGGTCCAACCGACGCCAGGAGCAGGGGAACAAGAATCCGAAGCCGGGGCTTCAGAAGGCCTTTTTTCCTCTGCGGACTCGCTTGGTTCCTGCTTATCTTCGGAGGAGGAGACCTTATTTCTGGGCCCGCAGGGAACAGGCTTGTCTGGGCCTCGGAAAAAAATTTCAGCTCAGGTGGACCAGGCCCCATGGTCAAATTAACCCCGCTGGTGATTAATTTGAACGAGGCCAGTGGGAGGCATTATATTAAGACCACCATCGTCTTTGAAATCGGCCAGAAGGAATGGGTAGAAGAAGTAGAGAAGAGAATCCCCTCCTTGGCCGACATGGTGATTTCCACCTTGTGCGATAAGAGGTTGGAAGATCTAAAGCGTCCTCAAAGCAGGGAAGAAATTAAGAAAGAGATCTTAGCGAGATCCCAAAAGACTTTGCAGTCTCCAAAGATTAAACAAGTCTATTTCGACGAATTCTTATTTCAATAGAAATTTAGGAGAGGGGATAGGAGGCGAAACAAGAGAAGCACCCGGCAAAAATTGCCGGGGGAATCCCTTTTCTCCCCTGCTTCCTGGGCGAGAAAGGCCCAGGGTTCGTCGTTTTTCGGGCCAACCAACAGGAAAAATCTCCAGTTTAAGCTCCTTCTACTGAAAATCAGGAGGGCTCCTTCATAAAAATCCATCCTGGGGAAACCGATGAATCACAATAAAGCAAGGCACTAATTTTGCATCAATCGGGGCGAATGTGTCTTTAATAGGAGGAAAGGTTCCATGGATGTGAAAAATATTGACGGCGGGACTCTGTCCGCGATGACGGCGAAAAAAGGGAAAAAAGAGGAGTTGGAAGGATTGGACTTTCAAAGATTGTTGCAAGAAGCCCAATCAAATCGGAAACCGGCTGAGGCAGGGACTTCTCCAGAGGGTTCGGTGGGAGGGACTGAGTTTTTTACCAATTCTATCCTCCCCATCCCCTCCGTGAATTCCGTACCTGGATTACCGGAAACCTCTACCCTTCAATCCCAGGGAGCTTTGGCCACGGAGAAAACTTTGGATCTGCTAGAGCAATACCAAAGGGCGATGGCCGATCCAAAAGTTTCTCTGAAAGAGATCGACCCCCTGGCCCAGTCTCTGTCCCAGGAAATAAAGGGCTTAACCCAATGGGCTCCCCAATTGTCCCCTTCCGACCCCTTGCAGAAAATCATAGCCGAGGTCGGGATCGTTTCATCGGTGGAGGTCGAGAAGTTTAATCGAGGGGACTATATCTAGGTTTAGCAGGGCAGTAAGATTTAAAGAAAAATTTTCCCTTGTTCCCCGCCGTTTCTTACGGGCGCGGTGTAGTCACTCTTCAACCGGGAGACCTTCTTTGAAACCAGCGTGGAGTATATTCCTCCCTTTATCCGTAGTTATAAGTATTTACTATCCTATCTTCCATGAGGGTAGGGCCTTGAGGGGTGAAATTGGGACCTGCTCTCAAAACCAGCTGCGGGTGGTACAGGAAAAAGTGTACACTGACCCAACGCCAGGATTGGGAATCCAGGAAACTCCAAGGGCCGACGGGGGGAAAGATACAGTTTATTATTCCATTGTCACTCCCGAGGAAGAGAAAAAAAAGGAAGAAGAGGAAAAAGATAAACAAGATAAATCTTGGGATACGCTGAAAAACATCATTATAGATAATAGACGGACCCGATAAGCCCTCCTCTTAATTTTATTCCTAGCCTTCTTTCAACTTCCTGATTGGAAAAATTCTTCCCAAGGGACCGTTAAGCCTAAACCTTTTCCTTTCTTATCCCGAATCAGTTTGCTCCTGAAGATCAAAGCCCCCCAAAATTATTCTAAGTGTTTAATAATATTTCAAATCCCCAAGAAATAAAAAATTGACAGAAGACTTTACATATTCTAAAATAGCTTCCAAACATGTTCGAAGGAAGAAAAAATGAGTAATGAAAAAATTCTGGTCATCGATGACTCACCAGAAATCCTTACCCTTTTTTCGGAATATCTAAAGGCCGAAGGCTATGAGGTGGATACTTCGGCAGATGGGTCCGCCGGCATCGAGATGATCGAGAAGAAGTTTTATGACTTGATCGTCACGGACTTAAAGATGCCCGGAGTGGATGGAATGAAGGTTTTAGAATTTGCCATGAATCGCTCCCCGGATTCCCTCTGCATCATTCTTACCGGTTATGGGACGGTAAAGAACGCAGTGGAAGCCATCAAACTCGGGGCCTTCGATTACTTAACCAAACCAGTCAAGATGGATGAAATTTTGGTGACGCTGAAAAGGGCACTGGAATACCGCAACTTGAAAATGGAGAATATAAACCTCAAGGATCAACTGAAGAAAAAATACAAATTCGAAAATATTATTGGCGATCATGAGGGGGTGCAAAAAGTTTTCGAAATCGTCGAGAAAGTGGCGGATACCGACAGTACCATTTTAATCTTAGGAGAGAGCGGGACCGGGAAAGAGTTAATCGCCAAGGCCATTCATTATAACAGTTACCGACGGGAGAGACCGTTTATTCCCGTGAATTGCGCAGCGATCCCGAGTGAATTGCTGGAAAGTGAGTTATTCGGTCATGAAAAGGGAGCCTTTACCAACGCCATCCGGACGCGGATCGGCCGCTTCGAGTTGGCTAGCGGGGGCACCGTATTTTTGGATGAAATCGGCGATATGAATCCTCTCCTGCAGAGTAAATTACTGAGGGTTCTCCAAGAACGACAGTTTGAACGGATCGGGGGGATCAAAACAATCAAAACCGACATCCGGGTCATTGCCGCGACCCACCAGGATTTGAAACAAGCCGTCCAACAGAAAAGGTTTCGGGAGGACCTTTACTACCGGTTGAATGTAATCCCCGTAAGGATTCCCCCGCTTAGGGAGCGGAGGACGGATATTCCCCTGTTAGCCCATCATTTCCTGGATCATTTTAACCGGAGTAAAAAGAAGAAGATTAAGGGGATCACCGATGAGGCCATGGAATCTTTGATGAACTATGATTGGCCCGGAAATGTCCGAGAGCTGGAAAATACGATCGAACGAGTGATCATTCTCATGGACCATGATATCATCGACCCCCAGGACCTACCGGAAAGATTTCATGCCCTCCCTCAACCGGAACCCCCCCAGGTGCTGGAAATCCCGGAGGAAGGGATATCCCTGGATACGGCGGTAAATGAGTATGAAAGAAATTTAATCCTTCAAGCCCTCATAAAGACTGGCTGGGTGAAGAATAAAGCAGCCCGGCTATTGAATCTGAATCGGACCACATTAATTGAAAAGATAAAGCGTCAGAACCTTCAACGCCCGGACAATTAATATTCTCTCCTCCCCTGAATTCCCTCCCCCCCAAAGTGATATTTCTTTAGACTAGCGCTTCGTTACAAAAGTTGGCGTAACCTTCCTGGCCTTCCCAGGCCGAAGGATTGGGACGCTTTCGCTTGGCATCATGAGGCGCTTGTCCTCCCATGGAGGGGGCGGAAAAACAACGCTCCGCCTCATTCTGCAGAGACCTGGGTCAATCCTGGAATGAAAATCTTCTCCCGTCCGATGCTGCCAGCGCTCAATCGCCCCGGCCCCCCGGGCCATATAACGCGTAATTTCGCAACCAAGTACTAGATTCCTTTTCCCCGAGGGAGATATTTTTTCCTCTTAATTGAAACCCTCATCTTTGAAACCTTCCTATCCCCAAAACCAATTTGACCTTTCCCATTTTTGTACGGTCAAAATAGTCAGAATAGTGACGTTTATTGATTTTTTGACATTTTTTACCAAATTTTTATTTGGCCTGATCCCTTAAGTGTCAAGAATAATTAATTTTTGTTTGCGGCCGGAGTGGCATAGGAATTGCTGAAAGAGTTCAAATATAGATTATAGCTGCGATCGGCTCTTAAGGAATAATCTATTAAGCCGAGACTCCGGATTCTGCATGAACAGAAGACCCATACTTATTGTGGAAGATGAACCGGATTTGGGGAAGGTTCTTCTCGAAAACCTTTCCCAGAATGGATACGTTGTCCATCTAGCGGAAAACGCGGAGAAAGCCTTGAAACTCTTTAACCACAAGTCTTTTGACCTGGTTATCTCCGACATCCGCCTGCCGGATATGAGTGGCCTTCAGCTCCTGGATAACATAAAAAACCAATCCCTTCCCACTCCGGTGATTCTCATGACTGGTTTTGGGACAGTGCAAGATGCTGTGGAGGCCATGAAAAAAGGGGCTTTCGATTATATCCTGAAACCCTTCTCCCTGGAGATTCTGGAGCAGGGAATCGAGAATGCTCTTCGGCTCAGTTTAGTTTCCCAGAACGCAAGCCATGATGACCCATCCCCCCGAACCTCTTTCCATCCCATCGTCTCTCAAGATAAGGGAATGAAAGAGATCATGAATTTATGCGGGCGCATCGCCCAGAGCAAGGCAACCGTCTTGATTCAAGGAGAGAGTGGAACGGGAAAAGAGCTTTTGGCCCGGTTCATCCATGGTCAGAGTCAACGGAACCAGGGGCCCTTTGTGGCCGTGAACTGTGCCTCCCTTCCTGAAACTCTTTTGGAGAGTGAGCTATTCGGCCACGAGAAGGGGGCTTTTACCGGCGCCATCGCGCGAAAAATTGGAAAATTTGAGCTGGCCCACCGGGGGACGATTTTACTCGATGAAATCAGTGAAATGAATACTTTTCTTCAAGCAAAAATCCTCCGAGTTCTCCAAGAAAATGAGTTGGACCGGATTGGAGGGAGCCGCCCGATCCCGATTGATATTCGGGTCATCGCCACCACCAACCGAGATCTAGCGGCCTCCGTAGGGAAAGGGGAGTTTCGGGAAGATCTCTACTATCGTTTGAATGTTATCAACATTACCCTACCCCCATTGCGAGAAAGGCCAGGGGATATCGAGCTTTTGACCCATCACTTTCTGAAAAAATTTGGAGAAGATTACGGAAGGCCCGGCGGTTCAATCTCTGAGCCAGCGATGGACTGGTTAAAGAGACAGGAATGGCGGGGGAATGTAAGAGAATTAAAGAACGTCCTCGAAAGGGCAGTCCTGATTTCCTCCAAGACAGTCTTGGATTTACAGGATTTTTCCGTTTCCCAGGATCAGGGAGCTGGGCCGGAGAGGGTGGAAGCCGACCCTTCCTCTTTGTGTCTGAGGGCGATGGAACAAAAAATGATCTCCAAAGCGCTGGAGAAGACCCAGGGAAACCGGACTCATGCCGCTAAGATTCTGGGCATTAGCATCCGGACGCTAAGAAACAAGCTGAATGAGTATAAAAAGGGACTATCGGCGGAGGAGCTCTCCTGATCCGATGAAACTTTCTTGCACCTTCAGCATTTGGCACGCTTATTGCTAACCAAACCATACCATGGACCATCTTCTGATCGGTAAAAAATTATTCGACAAGACCATGTCCCTGGTACAACGATCCCTGGACATCCGGGCCTCACGGCACCAGGTTCTCTCGAGTAATATCGCCAACATTGAAACTCCCGATTATGCCTCCAAGGACCTGCCTTTCCAGAAAATCTTTGAACGGTTTTTAGACAATTCCTCAACGATCCCTCTGGAAAGAACCCATTCCCAGCATTTGCCTGCATCGGATGGGCAAACTTTTCCCCAGGATTTTTCCGCCGAGGTGGAGAAAGACCCTGGCGCAGGAGGAGTGGATATCGATCAACAAATGGGCAAATTGGCGGAAAATAATTTAATGTTTCAGGCAGGGGTTCAAGTTTTAATCAAGAAATTCGAGGTCTTAAAAAAGACGGTTTCACAGGCTTCGCAGACGAGGTAATTTTATGAATATCTTTGATTCCATGAAAATTAGCGCCAGTGGTCTTAATTCCCAGAGGGCGGTCATCGGAGTGATCGCGGAGAACATGGCGAATGCCCATACCACGCGGACCGAAGAGGGCGGACCCTACTTGCGCAAAAAGGCCATTTTATCACCTTCTCCCGTCCCTTCTTCCCCGTCCTCTCCATTTTCGCTCCTTCTCGGGCACAACATGGGGGAAGAACCCATGGGGGTGAAGGTGGCAGACATCGTGCAAGATTCTGATGGAGCCAAAACGATCTACGACCCCTCCCACCCTGATGCAGATGAGACCGGATTGGTCTCTTTGCCCAATGTAAATCTCATGGAGGAAATGGTGGCCTTGCTCGGCGCCTCTCGGGCATACGAGGCCAATGTCACCGCTTTTAATGCAGCCAAGACCATGGCCCAGAAGGCCTTAGAGATTGGTAAAGTCTAGTCTACGAATGTTGGTTTTTTGAATTTTGAATACCTTATGTTCTGGGTTAAAGGCAAGTGTTGAATTTTGTTGCCGCACTTTGAACGAGGATTCCAATGGATGATCTGCAGGTAAAAGGGGTTTCTTCTCTTCCCCTGGAGAAGGCCGGGTCTGAGAAAAAGGTCGCCCACGACCCTGTCTCGGATTTCAAAAAGATCCTGAGCCAATCCGTGGAGGAGGTGAACGGCCTCCTAAACAACGCTGACCAGAGCGCTCAGGAGATGGTCGCGGGGAGGCTGGATATTCACCAGGCCATGGTCGCCATAGAGCAGGCCCAGATCTCTTTTTCCTTGTTGCTCCAGGTTCGGAACAAAATGATCGAAGCTTATCAACAGATCATGCAGATGCAAATTTGACCCTGAGCCCTAGAAAATATGGCCAGCCCACTCGGCGAACAAATCTCCCAGTTCATCGGATCTCCAGCCAAAAGACGGAATGTCTTGATCGGAGTAGTTTTGCTCATGTCTTTGGCTGGCTTCGGGTCTCTGATTTACTGGAATAGCAAACCGGAGTACCAGATCCTTTTCAGCAACCTCTCCCAAGAGGATGCGGGAGAAATGGTCAATAAGCTGAAAGAGAAAAAGATTCCCTTTCAACTTTCTGCTAATGGGGGTTCCATTCTGGTCGCTAAAGAGCAGGTCTATGATACCCGCCTCTCCCTGGCTGCAGAGGGATTACCCAAGGGAGGGGGAGTAGGTTTTGAAGTTTTCGACCGCACCAACCTCGGGGTGACCGATTTTGTGCAAAAATTGAATTATCAGAGAGCCCTCCAGGGAGAACTCAGCCGGACGATCCGGCAGATCAAGGAGATCGAAGAGGCTCGTGTGCATATCGTTACCCCCAAAGAGTCTCTCTTCATTGAAGAACAAAAAAAGCCCACCGCCTCCGTCTTCCTCAAGACCCGCTCGGGAATGAAACTGGAACCTTCGCAGGTCGAGGGGATCGTTCATCTCGTGGCCAGCGCAGTGGAAGGATTAGATTCCGGCAATATTACCGTGGTCGATACCTCGGGAAAGATCCTGTTCAAAAGGAATGACTCTACTCTGATCGGACAGATGACCACGAATCAACTGGAGTATCAAAGAAACATTGAGGAGGGGCTCAAGAAGAAGGTTCAGGGGATGCTGGAAGAAGTCCTGGGCCTCAACAAGGCCATTGCCCGGGTTTCCGCGGACATCGATTTCCAGCAAATCGACATCACGGAGGAAAAGTTTGATCCCAATGCGGTCATCCGGAGCGAACAGAAAAATTTCGAAAAATCCTCCATGACCTCGAATGCGAAACCGGCATCGGGCGGGAAGCCCGATAACGCGCCTGGTTCCAAGGCTCCCGAGGAGAAAGCCAAGGCGCCCACGAACGCCGATTCCAAGGCCAAGGCAGGCGAGCCCCCTCCCCTGCAATCCAATCAAGCGGAACGACAGAATGAGATCCGGAATTACGAGATATCCAGGGTCAATAAACATATTAAAAGCCCCATGGCAAATCTGAAGAAAATTTCGGCCGCGGTCATCGTCGATGGAGCCTATAAGGAAGTCCAGGATGCCAAGGGAAAGAAGGCCCGGGAAATTCAAATGCGGTCCCCCGAAGAAATGAAGAATATCGAAGCGATCGTTAAGAAGGCGATTGGCTATGATGAGGCCCGGGGAGATCAGGTGGAAGTGATCAATATGCCTTTCCAGTGGGCGACTTCCGAGGAAGATACCAAATCCCTAGGCGGCGAGTCGTGGAAAGAATATATTCTGATCTCCTACAAACCGCTCGTAAGTCTAATCCTGGCCGTCCTGTTCATCTTCTTTGTGGTCCGACCTCTCCTCAAGAAAAGGATTCCCCTCCCGAAAGAAGAGGGAGCCTACCTGCCGAAGATGTCCGCGCCCCAACCGGCCGCACTTCCCCCTGAAATGCCGCGGGAGGGCAAATCCCTTGATCTCCGGCAGCAGACCGCACAATTGGTCCAGGAGAATCCGTCTAAGGTGGTAGGGATTATCAAAGAATGGATCAACGAAAAAGGGGAAAATCCTTAGTTTATGGACCAAGACCAAATCACCGGGCCCCAAAAAGCCGCCATCCTGCTCTTCAGCCTGGGTGAGGACCAGGCTGCAGAAATTGTGAAGAACCTGGATCAGCAGGAACTGAAAAAGTTAGGCAGTTCCATGGCCCGGGTCTTTTCCCTATCGCCGAATTCCATCGAGTCCGTCTTTTCTGAACTTCAGAAGCGCGCTTCCACCAATCAAGTGATTCCCCTCGACCCGGGCGAAAGAAGCCAGTTCGTCCGCAACGTTTTTTCCAAAGCCATCCGGGGAGAAGGAGCCCAGACCCTATTGGATGAAATCCAACAGACAGGGAAATGGAATTCATTCCCCAAGGTCCGGAAATTGGATGCCAAAACCCTGGCCAACTTTATCAAGAATGAGCATCCCCAGATCATAGCCGTCGTCCTGGCTCACCTCGATCCTGGCCATACCGCGGCCATTCTCGAAGAATTCCCGGCCCCCCTGCAAAGCGATGTCCTTTATCGGATTGCCAGGCTGGAAAATATACCTCCCGGGGTCCTGGAGGAGATCGAGCAGACTCTGCAGGATGAAATCTCCATGATCGAGAACACCGGAGGGAAGAGTGTGGGAGGGGTCCGTTCGGCCGCAGAAATTCTGAATCAAATGAAGGGTTCGGCGGAAAACCAGATCCTCCAGGCCATGGAGGAGCAGCAGCAGGGTCTGGCGGATGAGATCCGGCGATGGATGTTTGTCTTCGAAGATCTCATTCAGGTGGACGATCGCAGCATCATGGCCATCCTAAAAGAAGTGGAAACGGACGCCCTCAAATTGGCCCTGCGCACCGCCTCGGATGAATTGAAGGAAAAACTCTTCAAGAATATGTCGGAAAGGGCCTCCCAGATGATGAAAGAAGACTTGGAGGTCATGGGCCCGGTTCGTCTGAGGGATGTGGAAACCGCTCAACAGACGATTATTAAGGTCGGAAAGAAACTGGAAAGCGAAGGAAAAGTGGTCTTGACCGGAAAAGGGAAGGACGACGTATTTGTCTAAAGTCTTCACCCCCCAATTCTCCCCTCCGGCGGAACCCTCCCGAGAATTCGTCACCTCGGGATCACCTCCGGGTCCAGAGCCGAAGACCGTGCTTCCCCTCGAGTGGCCCCACCTTCAATCCCGGGAAAGGGATCAGGCCATCAAGGAGAAGGAAGAGAAAGTTTTGAAACAGGCCAGAGAGAAGGCCCTGTTGGTAGAAAAAGAGGCTTATGAGAAGGGGTTCGCCCAGGGGGAAAAAGATGGGTTGGAGTTGGGCCAGAAGAGATTCGAAACCGTCCTGGACTCCTTCCGGCAAATCCTGGAAGGGATGAGCCGGCTTCACCGGGACCTGTATGAAGAACATGAAAGAGAGATAGTTCAACTCATCTTCGCCCTTGCCCGGAAAATATTGCGTCACGATTTGCCTCTGCCAGAAGGGGTCATAAAGGGAACTCTGCGGGCCGCCTTCCAGTATGTGATCGAGCCCAGGAAAATCGCTATTCATCTAAACCCCAAAGACCACCAGTACCTTCTCTCCCATCCCGATGACCTTCCCTGGGGCCGGAATGAGGAGGCGAAGGGCATAAAAATCTTACCCGATTCTTCCATCACTCGCGGGGGGTGTTTTCTGGAAACCTCCTTCGGGGTCATCGATGCGACGTTGGAAAGCCAGCTGGATCAAATCCTCTCTGGGATGGAATCAAAGGTTGACCTGCCCAATGTTCCCCCCGGTGGGTCCAACCCATGATGTTCCCTCCCGAGCCAATTTGGCCCCAACTCCATCAGATCATTCAAAAGTCGGAGACCATCCGCAGGTATGGACGAGTGAGTCAGGTAATTGGTCTGGTGATTGAAGGGACCGGGCCGGCAGTGGCCATAGGGGATATGTGTCATATATACGCAGAGAGCAAAAAGGTGGCAGTCCCCGCCGAAACGGTTGGCTTCCGGGACCATAAAGTTTTGCTGATGCCTCTGGGCGAGCTTCGGGGGATAGAACCGGGATGTAAGATTATCCCCTTAGGCTTCCCGGCTCAGGCTCCGATTGGGAAGGATCTCTTGGGCCGGGTGTTGGATGGGATGGGAAATCCGGTAGACGAAAAGGGGCCGATGGGGGTCGAGGGAGAAGCTCCTCTCTACGCTCAACCATCCAATCCGGTACTGAGGAAGAGAATTACTCAGCCCATCGACGTGGGGGTTAAAGCCATTAATGCCCTCCTAACCATCGGTAAAGGACAACGGATGGCCATCTTTTCGGGTTCGGGGGTGGGGAAGAGTACTCTCTTGGGCATGATGGCCCGCCATACGACCGCAGAGGTCAGCGTCATCGCCCTCATCGGAGAGCGGGGCCGGGAGGTAAGGGAATTTATTGAAAAAGATTTAGGAGTGGGGGGCCTCAGCAGATCTGTAGTGGTTGTGGCTACGTCCGACCAGCATCCCCTCTTGCGGATGAGGGGAGCTTATTTGGCCACGGCAATCGCCGAATACTTTCGGGATCAAGGGAAAGACGTCCTTTTCATGATGGATTCCATTACCCGATTTGCCATGGCTGCCCGGGAAGTCGGACTGGCCATCGGGGAGCCGCCTACGGCCAAGGGTTACACCCCCAGCGTTTTTTCTCAACTCCCGAAATTACTGGAGCGAGCGGGAACGACCCCTGGGCAAGGAAGCATTACCGGAATTTATACCGTATTGGTTGAGGGGGACGATCTGAACGACCCCGTGGCGGATGCGATCCGCTCCATCGCCGACGGGCATATCGTTCTTTCCCGGGAGCTGGCCAACCAGGCTCACTACCCGGCCATTGATGTTTTGGGCAGTATCAGTCGAGTCATGCCGGATATTGTAAGTCCAGAACAGATGGGGGAGCGGAATAGACTGATCTCGGTAATGGCCACTTATCGAAAGTCGGAGGACCTCATCAACATCGGGGCCTACGTGGCAGGAACCAATCCTCAGATCGATTATGCCATCAAAAAAAATCCCCCAATCAATGCCTTTCTGCGCCAATCCGTGGATGAGAAAGTCAACCACTCCGATTCCTTCGCCCGTTTAAAATCTCTTTTTAATTAAATGACCCATGGGCTTTTCCTTTCCTTTACAGGCTCTCTTAAACTGGAAACAAAGTCTAGAGGAGTATTCTCAGATGCGTTTGGCCGAGATGATCACCCGGCTGAGAGCCCAGGAGCAAGAGATCGAGAAGCTTACGTTGAAGAGAATTTCCTATGAGCAGAAACTAAAGGAGAAAAGCCAGCAGGGGATCGGGGGAGAAGAATACCGTCTTTACAAACAGTTTGCCGAGGATAGTCGGCGAGACCTATTATCCCAAGAAGAAAGGAAGAGAGGAACTCTGAAGGAGATCGATAAAGAAAGGGAGAAACTGATTGCCCTGACGAAGGAAAAAAAGATCCTGGAGAAGTTGAAAGAGAAACAATTCAAGAATTTCGTTTACCAGGCGGAAAAAGCCGAGCAGAAACAGAATGACGAAATGACCACCATGAAATACCAGCCTTCCTTCAAAAGAAGAACTTCCTAATTCTACCCCACCTTACTTCTTTCAGTCTCCGTTAGCTACACGGCATAACCGCACCCAAAAGAAACCATTAACTTTCAGCTGGCAGCTTAAGGTACTAACATTTCTGGATCATCTCCAAATTAGTTGAGGGGCAAAGAGCTGGTGCAAGAAAAATGGACGATTATTTCAGGGGTCCGGAAGTCCCGCCGGGGCGGGAGTGTTCTCTTATCCTCCGAACTTTTCCTTTCACGCCCCCGCTGCGTTTTGCGGAAGGCAAGCCGGGGGTTATGGAAAACAACCTATGCTTGCGGCGCAATCTGCCTTTCCCCCCGGGCCCTTGCTAGGCATTCCTAAAATACTGGATCGACTAAATTGGAGATGATCCTCAAAGAATTAATGCTGAATGTATCATTATTGCATCAAATGCCTATTGACTTAGCTCATAAAGATAATGTACCCTCCACTTGCTGGGGGTACGTAAATGACCAAGAGATACAGGGAGCGCAGCCTGCTCGAATTTCAGAAAGAATTTTCCACTGAAGAA
>Ga0187882_1003283_pt1 | contig 14015 bp, 14 predicted proteins | sample June2016WEW_19_1_3_FD_132991 | JGI IMG/M metagenome (GOLD analysis project Ga0187882, IMG submission 132991) | Peatland microbial communities from SPRUCE experiment site at the Marcell Experimental Forest, Minnesota, USA - June2016WEW_19_150 | ecosystem: Environmental > Terrestrial > Soil >...
CAGGGAGCGTCATCGCATTGGGAGCAGAGGTGAGGTATCTCCAGTGAGGGCACTAGCATGAAGACTCGTACCCTGGAAGCTTCTGGCCAGATCCTGCCCTCATGCTTGAGGGAGCAGGCAACTTCGCATCTTCGGCATCCACTGCAGTTCGCGTAATCTCGCGCAACCCATATTGGCGTGGACTTGGACATGACCATCACACATATCGTTCAAAATCAATTTCGATTTTGGTCCTGTTCCTCTACGAGGTCTCACTTATACATTCGCCTCGTGTGCAAGGCCTCTTTTTGCATGTCTTCGGATCCTTGGCCACAATTTCCTTGAGAATCTCATACAACTCGCTCGACAGGTCGAGGAGCCCTCTCAAGGTCTCTAGAACGCTGCCTAAGACAACCTCCCGTAACTGTAGGATAGAAGGAGATTTCATCCCCATCCTTGACGGGGGCATCTCGATCGAATGCCTTCCCATTGATTAGAACTGCTATGAATCCGCGGAGGGCGTCACCTTGTTGCAGGTTTAGTTGACCCAGTCCGAGTCGCTTGAAGATAGACTCAACAGCATCAGCGAGTCTAACGTTTTCGGGAAGCTCAACCTCTACTTCTTCGCCCGATTTCGCAGCGAGAGGCCCAAAGAATCTAGCTTTCACTCTCATCGACGCATTGCCTCTAAGCCATGCTCACATATATGGCGATCGAAGATCACGCTGATCTTCCTTCAAGATATTTCTTGCCCTCTCTGTGATGCCACTTTGAAGATCCCTACCCCGCCTGCCCGTTCGCTCGATTGGCTTCCTTTTGGTCTTCTTAATCGACTAGGTACGAGCCGATGAGGGCAGCGAAGAGCCTACCCGTAGTCATACGAAGCGAGATCTGTTACCTCCTCAAAGCAAAACAGGAAGAGGCATTCATACGCACCCCCCAAAGAGAGAGGATCTAGGACGTAACATCAACACCGAAGGCTGTTGGTCTGGTTTGAATCTAATGGAGGCACGATTGATCGAGAACCAGAGAGGTTCGGTGATTCAGGATGACATTCGTAGGAATCTAGATGCAGCTTCGATCAAAGAGCAAAGATCGCGCCCAGGGAGGCCTCCCACGCGCAGAGTGGGCGGACCAATCAGACCCAAACTTGGGCATACCATTCATCAGCGTGCGCAGTATTCTATAGAAGGCACTTGTGAGCTTTCAGACCAGCGCAGGTCGGCGTTGCACCGACAAGTGGCTCAGAGTCAGCTTTGCTGCAGATCGCAGAAGTGTTGACTCCCTCGCTGTTGACAAGCCGTATTTGTTTGTCGGCTATCTCCTCTCGCAAGTGCCCCGATTATGCGGACTTTGTCTGGGCCAACCAGTCTAGTGGTGGCTAAGGCGACGTTGCCAACCTTTCCGCCTAGTACTCTAGTGATTCTAAGGATAGGCATCTCTTCGCCACGTTGAGGGAATTCTCGGACGAAGAAGTTGATATCCCATTTCATGGCCCCAGCCACAAAAACTCCGATAAAACAGCGCTACCGTGCGTAGCCTTCATCACCTGATCATGCCGCGTTAGAGGGTGGATGGCGCGGATCCATCCCCTCCACAGGAGGGACGACTTCTCTGCGAACCTTTTCCAACAGACATCATCGGAACAAGTTGAATCGTGTCTGAGCTCAGCGACTGTTGAGGTATTCATGTCGCAGAGAACGATACCTCGGAAAGCTATATGTCAGGTGCTATCTCCAAGGTCGTGGCTGATAAGATTGGGAAATCGAATCAAGGAATTGCTGGAGAAAAGACAGGTTGCGTTTGGGGGTTGGGTCTCGATCGGGCACCCGGATGTAGCCGAGGCTATGGCTAACGCGGGATTCGACCATTTGGTTTTCGATACGGAGCATGCGCCCCTCAACGTGGAGACCGTTCAAGTTCAACTGCAGGCGATTAGCGGAACGGATGTCACTCCAATAATTCGTGTCGCTTGGAATGATATTGTCCTCATCAAGCGAGCTCTGGACATTGGCGCAAAGGGGCTCCTTATTCCCTGGGTCAACACCAGAGAGGATGCAGAGAGAGCAGTCAAGTCATGTCGATATCCTCCGGCGGGGTTGCGGGGAGTGGGTCCACGCCGAGCTTCTAGATACGGACTCGACTGGAACGAGTACCTTGCAAATGCGAACGAAGACCTGCTGATCGTTGTCCAAATTGAGACTGCTGAAGCGGTGAAGAATGTCGAAGAGATTCTTTCCGTCGATGGAATAGACGCCTTCTTCGTCGGGCCAAATGACCTCTCAGCCTCACTTGGGTTCTTGGGCCAGTGGCATCACCCTGAGGCGGAGGAGGCGACCGAGAAGGTTCTCCGCGCCGGAAAGAAGCTGGGAGTTGCGGGAGGAATATACGCGATGAGTATCGACCACGCAATCCAGCGTATCAGAGACGGGTTCCAGTTGATCGCAGTGGCTAACGACGTCGATTTCCTCTTCAAAGGCTGTCGAGACTCTCTCCAACAGATAAAAGAAGCAACCAGGAAAAGGTAACGTAAAAGAACCAGGCCACCTTCAACGAAGGCTTCCGAATCAACAAATGTGGCAGCCCTCGCTACTTTCCGACCCCGCCGTCCTAGGAAAATACCCGGCGATTTCAAGAGGGAGCATAGGAGGTCGCCCCTGCCAATCTGCCCCAACGTTTCCAAAACAGCAATTACGCGCTCATTATTTCTTACGATCCAAGCTGGGAGGCCGAATAGGCCTGGTTACGGTGCACCGAGAACGATATCTCACCACAGTAGAGCAAAGCCGCGGACTGAATCTGGAGCGCCCGCAGGCGACCTCGTCTGCTTGCAGCGAAACTACGTTGAGTCGAGCAAGGCTATATGAATCAAGACTGAATCCTCGGCCACAAGAGCACTCTCAGGTTGGCAGGAGAAAGCGGCAGAAGACTTCGGCTATTCGTGAAGGGTGATACAGCAGAGGCGATAATCATAATCGTTGGAACGCCCAGCTTGAGGAATTCCTTCGTCATCAAGCGTCCCTCAAGTTCTGGCCGCGCCTCGCTGACTATTGCCTTGAGATTCTTTGTCTGCTCCAGCGCTTTGCTGACGATCGAAAGAACGGAGGTGCTGTACCCATAGCAGAGAACAGTATCCCCGTTTCTTATTCTCCTAGCTCTGATTTCCCCAATCCTGTCCACCGAATGCTTGATCTCGAATAGAAAGGAATTCACGTCTTCGATACGATATCTCAAATTGCTGAAACGCTCAACGCCTGCTCTGTGCCCTTCTTGACAGAGTCCATGAGCAGCCGCACGCCACTTGCGAGGAGAATAGCGGTAGGACGTGTTTTGATGAGCTGATCCCCGAACGCTTCTTGCTCTTCCAAGAATTCGGCTTTGCCTTCTCGTCGAGTCTGTCGTAGAGTTTGACCCATTGGTTGCCTGTGGATTCCAACGCGACTTTCGCGTCGCCATGTTTCTTGGTGATCGCGGCGAGTCCGCTTGCGCCTTCATGGTTGTTAGGGAATCTGAATTCTTCTATATGCTGCCTCGTTCGTCTTTGAGGCAGGCTTGGCAGATTCTTTTATGCACGTCTACTCCAACATTTATCATGGGGGTTCCGATGATGGATGAGAATGGTAAGTGATGCTGCTGCCCACACATGCTCCTACCTCGATGAGTTTGAGGAGGCCGTAGGCGACCTCTACGGCATCAGCCGGTCAGACAGTTCGTTGACTGTAAGACTTTACTGCGGCGAGTTCGCATTTGATTTCATTTCAAAGCAAGAGCTTGATTTGGTTAGGAAACATCTTACGCCTTGCATCGGTAGAACGGCAAGCATAGTCAGGACAGGTGACCCGGCCAAGCCTGTAGCCATCCGTCTGGCCGGCGATATTTCGCGCAACAGGACGAACAGACGAAATGATTCAGGTGAGCAGTGAGTGTCGGGAACTAGCGGGGTCGGTGGGGCCGGGATCCTTGAACACCCAGTCGAATTCTTTGTGTTGAGCATGCTCTTCAACTTGGCTTCCCCACAGTTGTTTTGCGCCTTCACCATGGACATTTCCAGCACTGCAAGCATGATGTGGTTGACACTAGTCTTCATCTGGATCCTGGCTGCATTTTGGGCGCGCAGACACGTCAAGCCGAAACCAGTTGGCGAAGACGATGTACTGGTCAGATGGGGGCATCCACCGCGGAAGGAGCGGTCATAGCCCATTCCCTGTATACCGCGGCGGTCGCCGGCAACATCTTCGTCCTCATCATGGCCTACCCCACTCCCGCAAATATCGCGACGGGCCCCTCCGCGTCCTTCTTCGAGAAAATTCCAGCAATGGTTCAACCGATCATGCGCTGCGGCACTATATCTCTCGCCGGAATGTTCGCGCTCGTCGGAGCCTTCGCTGCCAGGGCAAGCTACCGTGACATTCGGAAGTCTGAGACGAGGTACTCTTCCGCGTGCACTTACGACACAGTGCCGAGCCGCTCGAAGGTGAAATTGTCGGACGCACAGTCGAGAAATGGCTCGGACAGGACGGGCCCTTCGAGCTCGATCTGCAGAAGGAACGAAACCCGCATGTTGTCATTACTGGTTCTTCCGGTAGCGGCAAGAGCCAAGCTCTCAGGGCGCTAATTCTGCGCTACTGGCTTGCGAAACATGTTCCCAGCTTAGTGCTAGACTGGACGGGTGAGCATCGCAAGTTTATCCAAGACATTGGAGGGATCGTTTGGCAGGTTCCGTTCAACTTCAAGGTTAACCCTCTGCGACTACTCGGCTTTAGCCCTGCTGAGCGAGCCGCCGAATTGGAGGAGACATTAACGTTCACGCTTGGTCTAAGCAGGTTGCAGGCTGCCGAGGTTGGAAAGGTCGTGCTCGATGCGTACAGGCACGCTGGCATCGTCGAAGAGGACCAATCAACATGGCACTGCAGACCTCCAGGATTGCTTGACGTCATTGCAATCCTCAAGGCACGAGCCCAACACGGTTACTACAAGGGACAACAACTTGAGAGTGTGAACTGGAGTGCCCGCAAGCTACACCGGGCGATAAGAGTGTTCGGCGATGAGCCGACCGATTTTTTTGGTGTCGTTTTGAAAGTGCCTACCTGCATTGACTTGTCACCGCTGAAGGGCGCAGATGTTGCGAAAGCTCTCGTGACGTACACCATCATGCAACGGATCTACCATGCCTTCGACGCTCGAGGATTCTCAAAACTACGCCTCTTGATAATCCTCGATGAAGCTCATCTTATGCTATCTAAGAAGACGGAGGAGAAAGGAAACCTCACACAAGAACCGCTGCCTATGCGCATTCTGAGACTGGGGCGCAAGTACGGTTTCGCTCTGATCTTCGCCTCACAAGTTCCCAAGATAGATATTTCTGAGCCAATCGTTGCCAACGCCGCTACTGTTATCGCGCTCGCTCATGATGCTCCTGCCGAAGTGAACTTCATCAGGCGCTGGGTAAACCTGTCCAAGTCCGAGCTCGAAATCTATAGCAGGCTGCCCCCTGGTGCATGTTCCATCAAGCAGTTGGGCAATCGCTACGCGTCGCTCGTCAAGATACAGATGGCTTCAGACAGGGAAATCAAAATCGCCAAGATGAACTCGACAGCCCAGCCCATTGCTAGTTTTAGCTTCCTTGAACGGTCAGGAACAACGGTGCACCTAAGAGAGCAACCCGTCGAAGCGACCAAGAGCGAGCAAGTTCCCGGCGCAGCTGAAGAGAAACTCCTACGCCTCGTCGACTCATCAACGAGTCAGTCATCAATATCGAGGTTGCCCCAGCCGGCCTTAATCCAAACAATCAATGAGGCGGTGAACCGGCAAGTCAGCGTACCCAAAACCGAGAGCGAAGCTGAACTCACATTGTATGAAAATCGAATACTTACCTCACTTTCTAGGGCGGCGACCACCATGAAGGCGCTGCGAAGCAGATTCCCCGAACTCACGTATCGGCAGATACTCGCCATCCTGCACCATCTAGAAGCTTTGCGCCTAGTCCAAGTCGCCAGAGTGCCAAACCTCCAAGGCGAATGGACGATATACTATGGAGCCTTCCACGCTGAGTGGCTTCAGAGCGAGTCGCTGATGCATCGAGCCATGATAGACATGATAGTGGAGAGTCTTGCAGGACTCCGCCCAGTGCCGTACATGCAGACTCAACGCCTTGGCGGAGATGTCCCCGATGTGGGCTTGGAGGCAGCCAAACCAAGAACTTGCGTGGAAGTCGAGACGCACTGCAAGAAGATGACACGGGAGGAGATAATGGACTGGGCGGGGCGTGTGAGAGATCGGGACTTAAGGCTGGGATACGAGCGGATCATAGTCCTAGTTCCGAACATGGTCGTCAAGACTCGGTACGCCGAAGCATGCGCCAGGTATGATCTGGAGCTTACGACCATGGCTAAACTACTCTCAGACCTCCACTCGAATCAGAACTTGACGCTTCAAGACAAGGTTGGGAGGTAGGTGCTGTGGCCGTCTGTGCGTGGGATTTCGAAGAATGGAGTTCGAGGCCGGAGGACCCTCCCCCGCGTTCGATCCTATTCGGATCGTTAGTAGCTATGGATCTTCTTTGTTTCGTGCCCTATACGGTCCGCTTTCTTGCAAGAGAGGTTCGCTTTGGGATCCCTATGCGCTCCTGTCAGCTATTACATGCCGGTTCGCACCAGGGATGCTGCTTGTGGCTTCAAGCTTCTCGCGACGTCTACCCTTCTCAGGGCTCGCAAACACTACGATCCCACTGCTCTGGAAAGCGGCGAGAACTCTCGGCCCCATCCCATACAACACAACAGCTACAAGAGTCCTCTCACGAATGAAAGACCATTACCAGGCTCAAACCGTGTTTGAGAGGGCTCTCTAACTAAACAGAGGCTCTCTGACATTCCTCGAACATCAGCATTATAGGTCCGGTACGTTATTAGAAATCTCCAAGGGCTTAGAAGTGGTCAAAATATGGCAAATTTGAGAAAATCCGAAGCATTCGCTAGTGCCCTCAACTTCGTTACTGAAGTCAGATCGCGTGTGAACTTGCCCAACAGGGTGGTTATTAGCGACAATACTCTTAGGGAAGGTGAACAGGCAGTTCCTTTAGGCGTCGACGATAAGGTGATGTTGGCTCATGAGCTTGACGAGCTCGGTGTGCATCAGATTCAGGCAGGATGCCCAGGAAGATCCAAGCTGGATCAACAGGCGATTAGAAGAATGAAGAATGAAGGCATAAATGCCAAGATTGAAGGTGTGGTAATACCCTATGAAACGGGTTTTCCTTGGAGAAAACACATCGATTTAGCGACGGATAGCGAATCAGACATTATACAAATAATCATGATATCTTCGCCTATTCTGCTGGAAATTTGGAACATATCTGAAGAACAGATGATAGACATCTCCGTCAGTTCCGTACAATATTCTAAAGACCAAGGCAACTATACAGTATACTGTGCCGTAGACGCGACGAGAACCAGCTTGAATTTCTTGAAGAAGCTATCCGAAGCCGTTGTGAATGCAGGTGCAGAAAGATTTGGTATAGCCGACACCTTAGGCGTCGCTATACCATCGGCAATGAATCTTCTTGTGCAAACATTGAAAAAGACCACCGGAATTCAAATCGAAGTTCATTGCCACAACGACTTTGGACTTGCCCTAGCAAATTCTTTGGCGGCAGTTGAAGCTGGAGCGGAAGTTGTTGATGCAACCGTCAATGGTATCGGGGATAGGTGTGGCGGCGTTTCTCTTGACGAAATCGTTATGGCATTGGAGACACTTTATGGTATGAAGTTGGGGATTAAGACTCAAGGACTATACAAGCTATCTAAACTTGTTGAGAAGATAATGAACTTCCCGATGACACTTAGTAAGCCGCTCGTTGGAGAGCGGGCCTTTTCACATACGACAGATACGCATGTTAGAGCGGTGACCAAATTCCCTCCTTCATTCGAGACCATCAGCCCGGAGGTGGTTGGAAACAAGCGCAGAATACTGTTGGGCAAGTACAGTGGACCGATTGCCATAGAAACCAAGGCAAAGGAATTGGGTCTAGTTGTACCAGCTGATGAAATACCTGAAATAGTTCAGATCGTTGAGAAAATCTCGGTGGATAAGAGAAGCCCATTAACTGATGAGGAGTTCATAGACATAATTACAAGAATAACGAAAAGATGACGTGACGAATCCGTATCTTATGGAATGGTCCTTGAGGTGCCTAAGGGTATTCGTGTAAGAAGGAGCATTAGAGAGTGCAAGCCAGATGCCATGAGGTGACAACTCAGATTGGGAGTTGTTGCAAGAGTTGGATATTCTCGACAGTATAGGCACATGCCCCTCCATTCATAGGCCTTGATTCTTCCTCCAATTCGCAACTTGCTTGATGCGTTGTATAAGAGCCTCATCTCTTACACGACGAACCTCGACTGGATCTTTTCCTGTCCAGTCATAAAATCCCTTTCCTACGTTGAGCCCTAGCTCTCCCCTATCCACCTTCTTTTTGAGGAAGCTGAGAGGCTGCTCCCAGCCACTTAGCTGAGGCCACAGATACTTAAGAACGTTATAGCCCGTTCGTACGCCATTTATGTCACGCTGTTCCAGAGGCCCCGAAACTGAAAACCTTGGACCCAAACCCATGGTCACAGCGAGGTCTATATCTTCAGCCTTCGCTACTCCTGTAGCCAATAGAAAAACTGCTTCACGAGTCATACCATGCTGAAGTCTATTCACAAGAAACCCCGGAATATCGGCGTTTACAAACAATGGAATCTTTCCGAGACTACGCCAAATCTCAGCAGTGTTTCGAGCCGTCTCATCAGAGGTCTTTTGGCCTCTAATAACTTCGACGATGGGAACTATGTGAGCTGGTTGCAAGAAATGAGATCCAACAACCCTCTCTGGTTTCTCAGTTGCTTCAGCAAGCTCACTTATGGAAAGACCTGAAGTGTTGCTTGCAAGTATAGTGTTAGGTTGCGTCGCCTGGTCAAGCTTCTTGAACACATCCTTCTTCACATTCAAGTCTTCAATGACGGCCTCAACCACAAACTCAGCGTTCACAGCGGCTTCTTCGACAGAGGTCGTGGTATGAATTCTCTCAACTACTTTGGATGGCCCTTCTCCCTGCAACATCTTATGGCGATGAAGATCTTCAGCATAGCGATGGATGTCCTTTAAGGTTCTCTCGGTAGCCTCTTGTCTTATGTCCATCAGAAATGTCTCTCTACTGCCCGTAGCCAGAACTAAAGCAATCTGTCCACCCATTAGTCCCGCTCCGATGACAGCGCTCTTTCTTAGCATCAACTTCACCAACGAATAGGCAAGAAATGACAAATAAAAGATTTTTCACAGCTCTAGAGCCTCTGAGCTAGAGCTTGCGCCAGCCAGCCTCCAATTCTCGAGGCCCACGAGCGTGTTGTATGCGACACAGACGGTGCGACCGAGATTGCATAGTTCACAGGAGAACGAAGATCTATCTTCTCACCGTCGATCGTGGTGACCTGTCGGTGAACGTCCCGGCTGATCGCCTCTGCTACCTCATCCTTGAGCCGGTAGAATTCTGGTTTGACGTGAATGAGGATTTTCTTCTCCCCAGGATTCGCCGGCGGGATGACTTCGAGGATTCCAAGCTTCTCTGCCAACTTCAATAGCTCATCGAAATCTGTGAGACTCTCCTGCCATTCGTGTTTAGTAATTTCAAACCAATCTTTCTGGCCCGTGAGCCGATGCATCAGCTCTAGGAGCTTCAGTACCGCTCGAATCCTTGAGTTCTCATCATCCTTTGAGGACAGTTCTCAGCACCAAAGGTTCTTTCGACAGCATATTAAAACGCCGTTGCGCCGGTTTTGGAGATTTGCGGGCACGAACTCAGCGTTTCATCGAGGCCTAGCGACATGTCCATGATCCCACAGACCACGCCACGCTGAGAGACCGTAAGGCGATGGCCCGTGGTGGCCGCATTTGCACGCGCCTTCGCGCGTAGACATTGTCCAACTTGGCCTCCTTGTCCGGGACGTAGAGTATACCGCAAGGAGCCTTGAGAAACTGACCGGGATCGGGCCATTTCAGATCCGCGAACCTGAATGTCGTAACCTAACTAATCACGGGAAACCCAGCCCTGCTACGGCGACGACTTGAGAGGCTACGTGGAGCGAACGATCCAATGCTTCAAGGACCGCATCGAGAGCTTCGACGACTACTTTCCATGCCGTAGGCTCCGATGCCCTATGAATCATGTGAAAGCTTGGCTGAGCCTCTACGCGTTCTACTACAACTTTGTCCGCCGTCACGAAACCATGCTGGAAGCTTCAGTCAAGTCAACCAAAGCCACAGAATACGAGACCCTCACAGACCTCATCGAAGAGAAACTCAAGACCTTAACTTGACAGAGCCGTCAAGTCTACCCGTAGTATTTTGCCCATATAACCGAGCATCAAGATCGCCTATCCCATGGTCCCAGGTGAAGGGCATCTCGGGACTCGCATTTAAGCTCTGTCGCCATAGGGGTAAGGCTTATGTCTTCGTTCCGGAATCGCCGTAACGCGATCGCTATGCTAGCTATGCTAGCCGAAACTCAAGCCTACTGCATGCGGATAAAACAACTTCTCGAGCAGAGCACAAGCAAACCAAACGGAGTCCTACCAATAGTTCTCGAAACTCTGGGGATCCTAGAAGGAATGAGGAACAGAGCTTGGATGAGGACAACGAGCGGACAGGATCACCTAAGCACGATACGGTCAGAACTGGCCCAGCTGGAAAAGGTCGTTGAGAGTGGTTCGGCTCCGGAAATTGTGGACCAAGTCAAGAAATTGCAACAAAGCGTCGACAAGATGCGAAAGGCGTATGAGAGATCAAGGTGGGTTGTGACTTAGCTAGGAACAATGCCGTCTTGATGGGTTTCTAGTAGTCTCAAAGAGAACTACCTCTAGCCTTGACGACAGTTACCGTGTAGAGAGTTCTTCTAATGAAATGCGTGGTTGGTCACGCCATTTGAATCCGCCCGATGGAATCGGATTCGTTCGATAGAACTTGTCGCGGAATCTGGAGCCGGTTGTTTTGTCTGGATAGGTTAAGTTCGGGTGGCAGAATTTCTCGCGTGGTCCGGGTTCGATCTTGATGACCCTGTAGTCCTTCGATCCTAAGCCCAGTTGGGCCGCCGCGTTGACTTGGGTCCATTGGCTTCCTTTTGCAGGATGTACCATTGTAAACTTTTCCGTTCCTTTCTTCAGGACGCCTACTTCTTCAGCCATCGTTCCATGTATTCCCTCTCGTTCCATTGACATATCGAGACATGCCAAATCGACCGCCGTGATGCTCTTAGAAGCGAAGATTCCCAAATCAGGCATGATCGGCAAATCGGTCGAGGGAGCACAATCACAGAATGGCGTGATGTCGGTCGCAACATTGATAAACCCCATACGTTGCCTCCCCACGATTTTCATCACGCCACATGCGCTGTCAGCCATACTGATCAAACAAAGTTTCCGCCATTCGTCCGGTATTGAAAAAGCACCTTGCTCCAGTGTCGATATTACGTGGGTGAAGCCGCATCCAATGCATTTTTCTTTTTCATAGACCAGTCCCTCTTCAGTGACGTGCAGTGCACCTTGGGGACAGCAATTCTCGATGACACCTCTGACGTCATCGCTGATGATACTGGCCTTGCACGCTTCCGGTACAAATGGCCAATTCTTAATCCCAAATTTGGGATGTGCAAACAGGTGAACTGCCATCTTCCCACGCTTTGATGCACATCCCACTCCCACGTTCTTGATCGCTCCACCATAGACCCCTACGTCATGTCCTTTGAAGTGGGAGAGAACAATCACAGCATCCGCGTTTGCAATACCACTTGCAACATAAGCCTCCTTCAGAAGGATACCATCGGGCACATCAACGTGGACATCATCGAGTCCTGCCACACCGTCAGCTATCACCACTGGACAACCCATACTGGAACCGGTAAATCCGTTGGCAGCCGCTGTCTGGAGATAGTCATTGGCCGTAGTTCTGCCAATAAATGGCATGATAAGTAGAGTCGTTGTGTCTGTGACAAAAGGTCTCCCTCCGTGCTCTTTCACCTTGTCAACCATAGCGCGAACTATGTTAGGCCGAAGATAGGAGGTATTGAACCACTCACCCATATGCACCTTTATTGCGACTTGATCGCCTTTCTCGAAAAGCTCGTTGAAGTGAGCCTGTTCAAATAGCCATTGCGTCTTTGCGGGAACACTTGTCTCGACAAATATATTTGCACGCGCATCCATGAAATATACTTCTTCAGCCAGAGCAGTTCATCTTCCCAAAGATTTGATTGGCAAGTTTCTCGGTACGCCAGATATAGGCCTTCCTGTACTGGGAGGCGTCTGTGTTAGACCATGACATTTGGCACATTGTAAGTATACCTCTGCCCGGGTTGAATAGTCTAGTAATTAGTTTCGAGAGAAGAACTATCGGCCAAGGATTTTGAAGGAAAGCAATGACACCTTGGTTTCGTTTGGATGTCGCTTTACAAATCCCGACGAGACAGATTAGCTATTCGTATTCGGTCGGCGAAGAAACCCATTCCATTCCCCTTGACATGAAGTTCATGTCAACGGGTCTGTAGGGATGCCTTGCTACCGATCCTTCGTCTAGATCTATGCCCAAGCCGGGCCTGTCTTGGATCTTTATGCATCCGTTCTCGAGTTGTATCGGGTTGATGACGATCTCTCTCTCTAGATCTAGACAGTCTACGAAAATCTCTTGAATGTAAAAGTTGGGGATACATGCATCGATCTGAGTAGCTGCTGCTGTTGACACAGGGCCGTTGGCGTTGTGAGGCGCGACACCCACATAGTATGCTTCCGCCATAGCTGCGATCTTCTTGCACTCCAGAATCCCTCCGCAATGGCACAGGTCTGGTTGAATAATGTCAGCAGCCTGGATTTCCAAGAGTCTTCTGAACTCATGTTTTGTAGTGAGTCTCTCACCGGCAGCGATGGGCAACTTGATCGCTCTGGCAACCTTGACCAAAGCGTCTAGGTTTTCAAACGGCACGGGTTCTTCGTACCAGGCAATATTGTATTTCTCCAGTCTGTTCGCCAGCACAATGGCCTTGTGAGGACTCAGTCTTCCATGAATTTCCAACATAACATCAACACCATCTCCAACGGCCTCACGCACGGCTGCGACAATGCATTCCGCCTTCTTCATAGCTTCCTCCGTCATGAAGAGGCCAGAGGCCCCGCATGGGTCAAGTTTCAACGCGCGAAATCCTTGCTTCACAGTGTCTCTCGCTTTTCGTGCCCAATCCTCTAGAGTCTTCGCTCCAATATACCATGCGTTTGCGTAGCACTTGAGTTCTGATCGCATTCTTCCTCCCAGAAGGTTGTAGATAGGTTGGTTGAGCTTCTTTCCGATTATGTCCCACATCGCCTGTTCGACTGCACTTATGGCAGTGTTCAAAACCATTCCACTGTAGAACGCGTCACGATACATATTCTGCCAGTGATGTTCTATCTGAAATGGATCTTTCTTGACAAGATAGCGTTTTAGTTCGAGCACAGCCTGCGCAGCCACCTTCTCCTTACCTTCGAGGGTAGCCTCCCCCCAACCGATTATGCCTTCATCGGTCTCGACCTTTACGAAATTCCAGTTTTTCCATCTCGCAAACATTGTAAGAACTTTGATGTCCGTAATCCTCATAGCAAACTCGCTACAAGTACGTTGCTAATAGATGTTTGCCTTCTATGTGCGAACACGTTCAACTGTGCTCTGAGGGAGTGGGCCGGTTCCCGTTTTTGTTTTGGCAAGGGTGTTTTCTTCACACGGGGAGGCTCTTTGCCATTCGTTCCGCAGACAGGCACCAGAACAACTCAATCAAACTAGTCTTCGTATCCATAAGCTCTTCTGACTGATTTTCTAAGGTCCCGAAGATACTGGTTGAACGGTATAGGTCGGTAATCGAGTGTGGCTCGAGCCTTAGCTGTGTCGTACCATCCGAACCAATTACGTTTCTTGGCAAATGTCACGTTACTCGAGGGTATTTCCATAACATCGCATATTCTGCTGATGTAATCTCCTCCTCG
>Ga0187882_1003290_pt1 | contig 14007 bp, 15 predicted proteins | sample June2016WEW_19_1_3_FD_132991 | JGI IMG/M metagenome (GOLD analysis project Ga0187882, IMG submission 132991) | Peatland microbial communities from SPRUCE experiment site at the Marcell Experimental Forest, Minnesota, USA - June2016WEW_19_150 | ecosystem: Environmental > Terrestrial > Soil >...
CCGCCGGCTCCACCGCGCGAAACATTTCCGCCGGCTCCGCCACGAGATCCGCCAGCTCCACCGCGAGACCCGCCGGCTCCACCGCGCGAAACATTACCAGTGGCTCCGCCACGAGATCCGCCTGCTGCGCCGCCACGAGATCCGCCGACTGCGCCATGAGATCCGCCGGCTCCGCCGCGCGAAACATTACCAGTGGCTCCGCCACGAGACCCGCCTGCTGCTCCACCGCGAGATCCGCCGGCTCCGCCGCGCGAAACATTTCCAGTTGCGCCGCCACGAGACCCACCGGCGCCGCCACGAGATCCGCCGCCCTTAAGTCCACGTTCGACGGAACCTGCGCGCCCACCACCGGCGCCTCCGCGCCCACCACCGACGCCTGCGTGCCCACCTGCGCCTCGACCGCCGCCCGCGGCTATGCGCCGGCCCGCGGTTGTACGACCAGCGGCACCACGGAAGCTGGTAGTACGTACGCTATTTCTATTGATGTTGACATTTCTATTGATATTGATGTTGCGGTTGACATTGATATTTACATCATGGCCGCCCCATCCCCATGATCCCCAGCCCCAACCCCAGACCGGTCCGACGCTTACAGCTCCCCAGAACCCAACCACTCCGATCCCAACGGCCACACCGGGCCAAATGGGGGCATACACGAGGGGAGGATACGCAGGCCACCACCAGGGTCCGTAGATAACAAGCGGATCGTAGCGGGGTACATAAACAACTTCAGGATTTACTGGTTCGATTTCGTAGATGTCGCCTTTGACAACTACCCTCTGCTCCGCGCTCGTCTTCAGATTGCCCGCGACGTAAGCTTTCGACCGCAGTTTCTGAACGGCGTCCATGACATCGGCCTGCTGAGCTACGAAAGCTTCACCGAGCCTTTGAGTCCAATCCGACTGCTCAGCCATCATTGCGAGTACCTGTGGAAAAGGCGCCAGCGCTTTTACGCTCAGGTCCCAGGCCATTCCATCCAGGGCGGCATTGAGCGCCTCTCCCTGAAGGGCCGCATTTGCCTTCAACCAGCGGTCCGCATCCAAAACCTGATCCGGGTAGGTTGCAGCAATCAGGATCTGTGCGAGAAGCGAATCCGGATAAAGCGCAACAGGGGCAAGCATCTGATCCAGTTCCTGCGCGGTGAATGCCGCAGCCGGTGCGTCACCCTGCGCGAAGGCCCCGTAAGGGACCATCATCAAAACGATGACCCCGATCAGGACCCGTTTAAAAAAAACATTTCTCTTCATGAAACTCCTCCTTTTGTAGTGTGTGTCCACTTCCCTTGGTCACTGAAAAGCCAAATCGACGTTAACCTTGTTTTTGTCTGAGATAACGAACCGGACACGAAATTAGTTTACAAACAATTTTCTTTTTAATCTCCATGAGCCCTGAGATTTGTTGGATTTGAGCAAAACCGCGTAAAAAGACACTCTTCGATCATTTGCCCCGGATTTTGCGTCCGGGGCGGTGAGCACCACACATTCGATCAGGTCCTACCCTTGGATTTTGGAATCTCGAGTGAGGAAACCATACTGAATCGATTTTTGTTGTCAAGCGATAAGTTGTGTTTTCCGTTGAATCTTTGAACCATTATCTATTTTTGGCTTTCCAGTGAAGTATGCCTGCCGGAGGGCGGTTTGCACACTGGAAAACCGTTTGGAATCCGCGGATGCCGAGTAGCATTGAAAATACGGGTTGGTTATTTTAAACACCGGCCACTGAGTTCAGATTCCGGGGCTCATAGTCGGGGCGGCGGCGGCGGCCAAAGTCCCCGAGCACCTCATCCAGGGGCCGGTCGCGAACCGGGGAGTTGGAGACCGAGATCGAGGGGTTCACGGACATAATCCTGCGAGGCAGGGCCATCTAAATCAAATGTCGATCGTTCTCACTCCTTGGTCCAACCCTTCGAACGCATGCACGCATCGAATGCCCTCGCATCGCCCATCCCCCAACCGTGGTCGCCCGGACCCGAGGAATCCACCGGATAAAGCAGGGTCATATCCCGCCTGCACTCGGTCTGGTCATGATAGAGTTGGTCCTGGGACTTGCCTTCCCTGGATACCCAATTATAACCGAGTTCCGGCGCATGCGGCAATTCGATGCCGCATCCGGCGAGCATAAAGGCGCCGAGGGCGCACGCGAAGACCTTCAAAATCGCTTTGCTAATTCTTAGAAGCATTGAATCGATCCTTTGCGGTATAAAATTCTGACGATTACGGAGCACCTCGGGCGCATCAGGCAAAATCGCTTTCGGACGGTGGATTTGCGATCGGGACTGAGGGCATGATTTTGCAGTCAACGGATTTTTCGCCTTATTTCAAGTCCCATTCGGGTTGCCTCGGAAATGACCTCGGTCTCATCGACCGAGAGCACCCGTCCATCCTTTACGATCTGTTGACCGTCCACCCATACGAATCTTACGTCACTTCCCCTGGCCGCATAAACGATATGGCTGACCGGGTCGTAGATAGGCGTCAGATGCGGTTGATTAAGGCTGAGTGCGATCAGGTCGGCCTTTTTGCCGGGCTCTATGCTCCCGATTTCATTTTCAAGCCCGAGGACTGAGGCGCCACCGAGAGTAGCCATCCTCAGGGCCTGCTCGGCCGGGCAGGCGAGTGGGTCGTTTTTGAAAACCTTATGGACTTTGGCCGCGAAGTCGATCTCGGAAAAAAGGTCCAGGTCGTTGTTGCTCGCGCATCCGTCAGTGCCGAGGCCGACTTTGACGCCGAGCGAGATCATCTCAGGGACCGGGGCGACCCCGGAGCCCAGCTTCATCGCGCTCTCTGGACAATGGGAAATCGAGGCCCCGCTCCTTGCAATAGAGTGGATTTCATCGTGCGAGAGCCAAATTCCGTGAGCGCACAGCGTCAACTCATCGAGGACCCCCAGGGAATCGAGCAGCATTGCCGGCCTCCGGCCATATCTGTTCATTATTTCTTCGACCTCGCCCGCCGTTTCGGACAGGTGGGTCTGGAAGAGGATTTTATGGCTGCGGCAAAGCTCTTTTATGCGAGTCAGCGTCCGCGGCGCGCACGTGTAAGGGGCATGGCAAAAGAGGGAAGGGCGAACGCGGCCGCAATCGCCGGGGAAGTTGGAGAGAAAAGCTTCGGCCCTGGATTGAAATTTTGACGAATCAGGCAGGTCGGGTGCGGGAAAATCGAGGACCCCCTGACCCATTATGCCGCGAATCCCTGCGTTAAGTGCGGCGCGGGCGGCTGATTCCTCGAAAAAATAGCCGTCGCAGAAGCTTGTCGTACCGCTTTTCAGCATTTCAACGGCGGAAAGCAGGGTCCCCAGATATACGCTGTCCGGATTTATAAAAGCGTTTTCCAGGGGGAAGATAATTTCCTCCAGCCAAGTTTTCAGGGGCATGTCGTCAGCAACCCCACGAAAGATGCTCATCGCCGCGTGTGTATGGGTATTTACCAGACCGGGCATAAGCAGATAGCCGCGAAGGTCGGCTTCCACGCGTCCCCGGAAAAGGTTTAGAAGTTCGCAGGAAGGGCCGACCGCGGCCAGGCTGTCTCCCTCTATTGCCACGGCGCCGGAGGCAAACCGGGTCATCTCGGCGTCGCAGGTAACCAGCCAGTCGATATTGAAAAGAAGCCAATCGACTTCCCGGCCGGCCGGGACCCGCGAGCGAGAAGCGGGAACCGGGGACTTAGATGCAGGCATGGTTTTTTGCTCCACGCCGGCTGCTTATTGCTCCAGTTGTTTTGACGAATTCCCGGACGTGGCCAAAGATTTCCTCGAGGTCCAGAGTGAGCAGCATACGGTCCTTCATAACAAGGCGCCCGCCAATGACGCTGTGGCGAACGTCCGCGGCCCCGGCTGCATAAACCAGGTGGCTTACCGGGTTGTAGAGTGGTGTCAGGTGAGGTTTCCTGAAATCCACCACTATAAGGTCGGCGAGCATCGAAGGGACGATCTGTCCGGTAAGGCCCTCCCACCCCAGGGCCCTGGCGCCGCACACGGTGGCCATCCGGAGCGTCGTTGCGGCCGGGAGGACTGTCGGGTCGAGTGTCGCGGCCTTGTGGAGCTTGGCGCACATATCCATTTCGCCGAACATATCCAGGTTGTTGTTGCTTGCACAGCCGTCGGTGCCAAGGGCCACCGTTATGCCCGTTTCCAAAAGACGCGGGATGGGCGCGATGCCGGAGGCAAGCTTCATATTGCTCTCCGGATTATGGACGACTTTCACGTCGTTTTGGGCCAGCAGGCTGATTTCGCTGTCGTCAAGGGCAACACAATGATCGGCCACCAGCCTCGGGCCGAGCAGTCCGAGGGCGTCGAGGTGCGCGACCGGGCGTCTCCCGTATTGGCCCATTATCTGTTTGACCTCGGCTTCATTTTCCGAAAGATGGATTACGAGGGGCACATCGTGCCGGTCAGATATCTCGCCGCACCGTTCGAGAAGGGGCGGTGAACAGGTATACAGGGCATGCGGTTCGACGGCTATGCGGACAAGAGGATCGCCGCGCCATTTCTCAATAAGCGATTCGGTATGCCTCAGGCCGTTTTCGATCTCCCCGTATGCGGGAGAAGGGAAATCGTAGAGGACCTCGCCAACGAGCGCGCGAATGCCCGCTTTTTTTGCGGCTTCGGCCACCTTGTGCTCGAAAAGGTACATATCGCAAAAAGCGGTCGTCCCCGACAGGATCATCTCGGCGCAGGCGAGCATCGACCCCCAGTGGACCCATTGCTCGTTGAGTTTTTTTTCCGCCGGGAAGATATGATCCCTTAGCCAGTCCATCAATGGAAGGTCGTCAGCAAGGCCCCGGAAAAGCGTCATGGCCGCGTGCGTGTGAGCGTTTATCAATCCAGGGAGGACCACGCATCCTGAAACGTCCAGAGTTTCCGATGATTCAAAAGCCGATTCGATTTCATTGGAAGGCCCGGCTGCCTCGATCTTACCGTCCCGAATGGCGATCCCTCCGGGATCGAAAATTGTGGATTCCGGGTCAAGGGTCACTACGAGTCCGTTCAGCAACAGGATGTCGGCTCTTTTTTTCCGAAACCGGTTTTCTTGTGGTTGCTCTGCTAGCTGCAATTTGTTCTGCCCCTTTTTTTATATTCTGATGCCGTTGCTTCCGATTTCGCATATTATTTAAATTTGACGGCATGGCAATAGGGTTTTAAGCTGCGGGACTCGGAAACTGTTCCGAGGAGGGGGGACCTCCGATCCGTTTGAGCCTCTTTGACCAGGATCAACCAAGAGGATTATAAATGAAAGTAACTGAGGGTCTGCACGCTTTTCTCTGGACTTCGATGTCCGCGAACAACTGCAACGCATACCTTATCGACGGTCCGGCAAGGATTCTGATCGATCCCGGGCATTTTCATCTCTTCGAACACGTCGGCATCCAGTTGAGGGCCCTCGGGATCGAGCTCTCCGATATAGATCTGGTGCTTGTGACACATGCTCATCCGGACCATTTCGAGGCGGCAAAGTATTTCAAGAATCAACCCGCCCTTCTGGCCATGAGCCTCGAGGACTGGGGCATGATCAAGGAGATAGGGAATCACGCGGGGCCCGCTTTCGACCTGGATGCATACACTCCCGATTTTTTCCTGGGACCGGGGAACCTGGAAGTGAAAGGTGTAGAACTGCAGGTAATTGCCTCGCCCGGGCATTCGCCAGGCTCAGTTGCGTTGTACTGGCCCACACGAAAGGCGCTCTTTAGCGGTGACGTGCTTTTCCGCGACGGTCTCGGGCGCACCGATCTGCCGGGTGGAAACGGGGCCATTCTCAAACGGAGCATCAAGGAACTGGAGGCCCTCGATTCGGACTATCTCCTGCCGGGGCACGGAGATATCGTCTCGGGAGAAGCCATGGTGAGATCGAATTTCAAAAGGGTTGAAGAATTCTGGTTCAACTACATCTAGCGCTTTGCCGGCCGTTTCTGGGGTTGGCGGGAACTGCCATTTAATCCTGGGGCGCGTCCCGAGGCAACGAATGGTTTGCGAGTCAGGAACATCCGGTTGCTCAACCCTCCCTGCCGCGGTCCTCCAGCCGGCTCAGCCGTTCCTCGAGGAGTTCCACCCTGGTTTTGAGGTCGGCGAACTCCTTTTTGCGGACCACTTCGAGGTTTTCGGAAATCTTTTTGAAAGATGACTGAAATTTGGAGTTTATGTCGTCCCATTCCCGTTCGCCGCTCTTGACGAGGTCGTCGGCCAGTTTGTCAGCTTCATCAGTCGTTATTTTCCCCTCTTCCACGAGCATCCGGGTCGCTTCGCGGATTTTTTCGCCGGTCAGCACCGCCATTCCAAGTCCGGCAAGCATGCCTCTTTTCAATAACTCAAGCATCGTCGCTCCTTTTTTTCTTGTTTGGGCGCCCCAAAAAGGAAGTCGAAAAATCCAAATCACCTATACAATAGCAATATTTCACAGACGTGCAACGACGATCTGAAAACGGAGCATATATGAGCACCATCAGGCAGGAGATCATGGCCCTTTTGTCGGAAGGAGAGCATGGGGCAAAATCAATTTCCAAAATCCTGCGCATAAGCGAAAAGGAGGTGTACAAACACCTCGAGCATATCGGCCGTTCGGTGAAGTCGAAGAACAGAAAGCTTAAGATAATTCCGGCCCGCTGCCTGGAATGCGGCTTTGTCTTCGATAACAGGGACCGGTTCACTTCACCGGGGAAATGCCCCCGGTGCAAGGCAGAGCACATTCATGACCCGGAATACAGCATTGCATGACCGTTTAAAGATTTTGCCCCGTATTGATTTTCAGGCCGGCCTTCTTAGAGCTGTAGTTTGGCGACATAGTTCGTTGGTCTTGAGGAAAGAAATTATTTTTGTTAGATAATAGGGTACAGAGAGAACTTAACTGAGGCACTTTTGTGCGAAGGAGTGGTCCTGGCGATGGAAAACAAGGCGGAGCGCATAAAGAAAGCAAACAAAACCTACTGTGAGGGGCATGATCAGGAAGGAATCCAGGTTTGTTCCTGGGAAAACATGCAGGGCTGGCAGAAATTTCTCAATGGCGAAATAAACGAAGCCGAGCTTTCCGCCCAGGCCAAAGAGGAACTGGCCGAACTCAACGAGGCCTTCGGCAAATATTTAAGGTCCGACGAGGAAAACGACAAAAGCTTGCCCGGGCCGTCGAAGGAAGATCCGCTGGGGGAAAAAGCCAGGACCGCCAATAAGATCTACAGGAAGGCTTGCGTGGATTCGGGCATGAGCCCTTGCTTTTTTAAAAACTTCGCCACCTGGCAAAAGTTCGTGCACGGCGAAATCGCCGAGGATGACTTCTACGAAAGAGTGCGGGAAGAGATACGGAAAATCGCGGCCGAGCGAAAAAGCATTAACAACTGAGAAGCCCAAAATAGCGCGGCCAGGTTTGCAAAAGGACCCTGCGTATACGGCCTGATGCTCCAGTGAAGGGATGGGCCGTCGTGCTCTCGCAGCCACCTGGACTCCCGAGCGGTAATTCAATTCATCGCTTTACCACCTCCAGACAGAATGAGGGAAACCTAGTACAGAGGGCACCTACATATGAAGGCGCGCCCGGTCCCAGTGTGCCACCGCATGCCGCTGACGCAGACTAGGCTTTGGCGTAGTTACCGGCGCCAAACCAGTCCACGAGTACCACAGGGTCATCACCAATCACCCAGGCATCATGCCCGGAGGGCAGCACCGACACGTCGCCCGGTCCCAGATCAAACTCGGCGCCGTCCTCCATGACGACATGGAGCCGTCCGGAGACTTGATACTGAAAATGCGGGGCCTCACACCACGCCGTGCCCGCAATAGGTTTGACATCCTGGGACCAGCGCCAGCCAGGCTCCAGGGTCAGGCGTCCAATCGTCCCACCACCAATATTGATCAGCTCGGCCTTCCCGTGCCCAAAGGTCCGTGTTTCATCAGGGGAAGATAGATTCTTGTGTTCTGCGTGTGCCATAACTTTATCCTTCCTTGTTTCGGATGTTTGTACGATACATGATAATGATAAGGATTTAGGGGACATTCGTCAGGTTACAAAACGAGTTTCCGCCCGCAAGGTCGAACAGGATTTTCAGAGGGTTCGAAGGGAAAAGAGGGAACAGCAGCTCCAATCCGATCTTGAACGTACTTTCCGAACACCCTGCGCAAAGGGCTTGCCTGCCTTCTTTCCCGCCATCCGGCGCGCCCCCTTGACATAAAGCCTATGGCATCTAACCTAATGAGTATTCTGCAAAAAATTCCCTTAGGCCTCCGTATGGGCAGTTCGCCAAGGGACCATGGCTTGCATGCCGGTTATGGAAAATAACCGGACACTTTGCTCTTGAGGAGGACGGCGATAAGATAGCCGACCTGATGCGGAATTTCCTCCGCAAGAACGTGAAGTGGTACCCGTCGGGTGCAACGCAGGAGATGGAAGCGGCGTAAACCGGAAACGTCCTGGTGGATGGCAAGCTGGCGGCAGGTCGGGATCCCGCCTCTTCGAGAGACCCGGAGCGGACGAGCTGCTGAAGCTGCTTAGCTCTATTCGAGTTGAGGTGAACGGAAAGAGGATGTCAGGCTGGGCGGGCACCGAGGCGGGTTACGGGGTCTTGCGGAGTGGATGTGCCGAAAGCCAGGCGTCACAAGTCTTAGATGGGCGTCTATTGCCCGAAGAGCCGCATGACAACCGTCCGCTCCGCGGCGGGGCTCAAGAGAGGAGTCGAACATGTTCAGGAGGGTCCCATGGCAAGAGGTGTGCAAATTCCTTGCAGGCGGCTTCTTCGTGAGCGCGGGGGTTCTTTTCTACCTCTACCTGGTCCGCGTTTCGGTGCCGATCTTGGGCACGAGCCTTACCGAGACCCCTGAGGTCAGCGGTGTGCGCTCCATTATCCATGCCGTTCTCTTCTTGACTTTTTTCTACCTCGGTTTCATTCGAAAGTGGAAAAGCCGTTCGATCAACTGAACGGCGAAGACCGTGCTTCGACTTCAAGTATGAGTAGAGATGTTCAAGTATTGCTGCCGGGTAACGCAGCATGAAGCAGTCGATCGACACGATTGGGCGGAGGCTGCGCGAAGATGAGAGATTCCATGGCGGAGACAGTAAGGTCTCTTTTGAATCTGATTCCACAACGTTCCATGGAAGCAGCCGAGCAGGAGCCTGCCAAGACGGGAGTCTCATGTACGAGCTCGCAGACAATGGGGTCCGAGAAAGGTTCTCGACCGTTTTTGAGAATTACTCCACAAAAAGCATGCTTTGGAATTCTACACTTAAACCAGGACATGTAATTGAAAGCCAACCCCGAACAGCTCAGATCGACCAAGGAACCCGTCAAGACGTTCCCTTCATCGGAAACAAGAGCGACGATAACCTCAGATTGCGGAAAGAAGCGGCTACATTTACGTAATTCCATTGTGCAATTCCCTGGAGACTCATTTATGATAGTGGTTGAAGGGAACTGGAATAGAACGGCTTCCAGAATTATGTGCCGGCAGATCTCAATCCAATGGCAGGAAACGAAATGGGGCGAGCGAGTTCAGACTGAACAGAAAATCCTACGCCATTGTTTCGAAATGCCTACACTCCTTTATTATTTGCTTCGCCCAAATTCTTCCTTCGATCTCCTTTCGCACCTCTTCGCAGCTTCTTCATATAGAACGATACTGTCAGGTTTGAGGGATGCCCCGGAAGCTCTACGCCATTGCTTTGCCGCATCTTCATAATTGCCGGCCTGTTCCGCCACAACTGCCAGGTTGGCGTAATACAAAATGCCGGGGTCGACCGCTGTTCCTTTTTTCGCCATTTTGAGAACCTCCCGAATAGTATTGTCCTTTCACAGCATATTTCGGGCCAATGTTGCGGGAGGAGGGTTCGGAGGGGGGCAGGTCTAGTACAATGATGTCTTAGCTCTATTTTTTCCTGCCGATTCTGCTCATGGTTGCGCAGCCTTCACGCCTTGCGAGGATTGCCGGGATGCACCCGTGCGCATTGCATATATCATCCGGCATCCCGGCAGGATACCTGCCCGAGCTGTTATCTCGGCATATTTTTCAACAGCCATGCCATATTCTGACCAAGAACTTTCATGGTCTGGATGCCTTCTTCGTCTTTTTCCACTTCTCCCTTGTCTCTCCCAACGCCTATGTTCCAATAGATCGAACCCGGCACGATCATCTGAGAACCCAGGAAAAGGTGATTGATCGTGTCAAAAACGTGGGTGGCCCCCGCTCTTCGAACGGCTACGATTGCAGCGCCCACCTTTCGTTTAAACATGAAATCGTTCATTCTTGACACAAAGCCGGCACGATCGATGAGGGCCTTCGTTTCCGGGGTGACATCGCTGAAATAGGTTGGGGAGCCGAGAATGATTCCGTCAGCCTCGAGCATCTTTTGAATACATTCGTTGGCGATATCATCCTTTACGGCGCATTGCTTATCCTTGTTTTCCATACACTTGTAGCATGCGATGCAGCCGTGGATCTTCTTTCCCGCAAGCTGCATGAGTTCCGTTTCGATGCCCTCGTTTCTGAGTTCAGAGAGCACATAATTGATGAGAATTGCGGTATTGCCGTCCTTACGCGCGCTTCCGTTGAAGGCCATCACTTTCATTTGAATTCCTCCCGTCATATCAAAATTACAGACAATTGGGGTGTGCGTGCACTCTAATATTTGGGGACCCCACCGACCGGGCCAATTACGACCTTCCGGTCGGGTTCAGCTTCCAAAAAGACAAGATTGACAGCCGCTTCCTTAACGTATGCCTGTGTGCCAGTCAATACCGTGTTTTATAATAGCAATCGGAGGACATTTTCTGAAAGCTCAATCAGCTCGTTCCCCCTCCCGGCTCATTTCGCGGGAGGCGCATCATCCGGATTACCCGGCTATTGCAGCGGCAAGAGCCGATTTTTGAGTTCGCACGGGGCCTCGAATTGAACCCTGAAACCGACCCGAAATAGAATCCTCGATCGGGGTTCAGGTTTTGGATATATGATGGGCAATTGTCGAGCATGAGGCAAAAAAGGGAGATTTAGCATGGTAGATGGAAACTTCAGTTTCGCGGGCTTTGAAAATCCATGATCGCAAACGATCTCGATGGCTTAATCTTTGGAGGGCCTCTATGACCCCAAGGGAAAATATATCCAATGCTGTTTCGGCACTTCAAAGCGCGGCGGAAAGGATCAGGCGTATTGAGGACGAAGCTCGAGAAGCCCTGTTTATAAGAGATGATTCTGAGACACACCGGCAAAAACTTGAGGAAAAAACGATGCTTCTAATGGAACTGCCTGAGTTGGCCGGTCCGTTTCGCGAAGGGATGGCGAAAGATGTCAGGGCCGAGTTCGAGACGGGACTGAACTCTTTTGCAATGAGAGCGGCGCAGGCATGGGAGCTTTCAAGTATCTTCTACATGTCTGCCCTTCTGTACCCGGAAGATTACAGGGAAGGAGATCGGAACGATCTGGAATTTTTCATAGACCGACTCCGGATCAAGTACTTATCCTGAGGTGGACGGAGTTCTCGCAGGGGCGGGCTTCCCGCCGCCAGCACAGAATGAATCCCTCAAGGGAGGGTTATTCCTTAAGAGAGTTTTTATCTACTACCCCCTCCTATCCTTCGTGACCCTGAAGCCATCAACCGGCAAGCACAACCCCCCGAGCGTTTTTAGCCAATTCGAGTATCGGCGTGAGTCGAAGGGGAGCTCAAATTCCCCAATTACTTTGCAGAAAAGTCTTGAGGTTTTGGGCTGATCGATTATAGAATGTGACGTCACATTCTAAATAATGACTTCACATTTCTGCTTATTTTACTGCTAATCTTAGCTAGAGGTCACGTAAATGGAATACGGAAAAATCCCAAGGCGTGAACGAGAGAAATTGCGACAACGCCAGGAAATTCTGTTGTCTGCCCGCGATCTTTTTTCGCAGAAGGGATACCACAAAGTATCAATGCACGAGGTCGCCGAAAAGGCCGAGTTTGCCATCGGAACACTTTACAAGTTCTTCCAGAACAAGGAGGAACTCTATAAAGCCCTTGTTCTGGAGCAATCCGACAAATTTGAGGAAGCAATCACGCGAGCCATTGAGGAACCGGATGACGATATAGAGAAATTACGAAATTACATTCGGACCAGGGTCGAACGGTTTCGCGATAATCTCGCTTTCGTGCGCCTCTTTCTTGCCGAGCGCAGAGGGGCGAGCTTCAACATCAAAGCCGGCCTTGACGAAGACCTGCGAACAAGACACTACGCATTCCTGGAAAGACTCGCCTCGGTATTTGAGAGCGGAATCAGAAGCCAACGCTTCAGGAGAATTGCCGACCCCTTCCATTTGGCTGTTGCTCTCGACAGCACCATCGATGCTTTTCTCCTTCTCTGGCTCGACGCGCCGGAGCGACATCGCTATCCGGAAGATCCGCAAGCCATTTTGGATATTTTCTTCAAAGGGCTAGTCGAATCATGATGCCATGGTTCCACATCGATACCTTCATCACCAAATCTTTTTAGAGAGGTACATTATGCAGTTCCACAGAAATCCCTATGGAAAGATAAGATGGACTATGGCGTTGATGGCTCTTGCGAGCTTCTTATTGCTGGGGGGCTGCGACAGCGGGCACGGTCAGCAAGCCGCGCAGGCCCCTGTTCCTGAAGTGGCCACTGTGACCATCGAGGCAAGGCAGATCGAGCTTACCACCGAGTTGTCGGGCCGCACCTGTGCTCACCTCGTGGCCGAAATCCGGCCGCAGGTAAACGGAATCATACAGAAGCGTTTGTTCAATGAAGGCTCCGATGTCAAAGCCGGCGAACTCCTCTACCAGATCGATCCTGCCCCTTTTCAGGTAGCCTACGATTCCGCGAAGGCGTCGCTTGGAAAGGCGCAGGCCAACCTGCCGGCGGTCCGGTCAAGAGCGGAGCGATACAAGGAATTGCTCGTCGACAAAGCGGTCAGCCGGCAGGACTACGATGACGCGGAAGCCGCCGTTGGGCAGTCGCAAGCCGAGATCGAATATTGGAAAACGGCTGTTGAAGGAGCCCGCATCAATCTGAGCTACACCCGCGTTGCCGCGCCCATTGCCGGGCGCATCGGCAGGTCGAGCGTAACCGACGGCGCCCTTGTAACGGCCTATCAGCAGATGCCCCTTGCAACCATTCAGCAGTTGGACCCCATCTACGTGGACGTGACTCAATCATCCGCCGATCTTCTGCGTTTGAAACGCAACCTGGAAGCCGGCAGGCTCACCACCGACAGGGAAAAAGCGAGAAATGTGCCTATACTCCTGGAAGACGGAACACCATATCCACAGGAAGGCCTGCTGCAATTCCGGGAAGTCACGGTAGACCCGGCGACCGGGTCTTTCACTCTGCGGATCGTGGTTCCAAATCCCAATCATCTGCTGCTGCCCGGCATGTTCGTGCGGGCTGTGGTACGGGAGGGTGTCGCAGAACAGGCCCTCATGGTTCCTCAACAGGGAGTCAGCCGCAATCCTAAAGGGCAGCCTATTGCGCTGATCGTGGATGACGTCGGCAAGGTCCAGCAGCGGGTGCTTGGGCTAAATCGCGCAATAGGCGACCAGTGGCTCGTATCTTCCGGCATCTCGGCCGGAGACCGCGTGATTGTCGAGGGCATGCTGAATATCCGGCAAGGCGCAGCCGTAAAAGCCGTGTCCTTCAATAGCCCCAATGACCAGAATCCGAAATGGCCGCCTGGAGAATCGAATTGATGGAGGACCGCGATGCTGTCGAATTTCTTTCTTGACCGCCCGGTCTTTGCCTGGGTAATAGCCATTATCATAATGCTGGGCGGCGGACTGGCGATTCACATTTTGCCGATATCACAGTATCCGCCTATCGCACCTCCTTCCATTGCGATTGACGCCTTTTATCCCGGCGCCTCTGCCGAAACGGTTGAAAACAGCGTAGTTCAGATAATCGAGCAGAGGATGACCGGGTTCGACAAGTTGTTGTACATGACGGCGACCAGCGATGCGTCCGGTAGCGGGAGGATCGAACTTACCTTTGCTCCGGGGACCGATCCCGACCTCGCCTGGGCCCAGGTGCAAAATAAGCTCCAGCTCGCCATGGCGAG
>Ga0187882_1003292_pt1 | contig 14001 bp, 9 predicted proteins | sample June2016WEW_19_1_3_FD_132991 | JGI IMG/M metagenome (GOLD analysis project Ga0187882, IMG submission 132991) | Peatland microbial communities from SPRUCE experiment site at the Marcell Experimental Forest, Minnesota, USA - June2016WEW_19_150 | ecosystem: Environmental > Terrestrial > Soil >...
CAACGCCTTGTGCCCTCGACCCTCGACCCTCGGCCCTCGCGTTTGAGGTCCAGGCTCTAACCGATGAACGCGGCGTGCACCGCTTTCATGGCCATCTCGGCCTTGGCGAGGTCAATCACGACCGAAACCTTGATCTCGCTGGTCGAAATCATCTCGATATTGATGCCTTCGCGGGCGAGGGTCTCGAACAGCTTGCCGGCCACGCCGGTGTGGCTCTTCATCCCAACGCCCACGATCGAGAGCTTGGCGATATTGTCCGTGGCGATAACCTGGCCGAAACCGATCTGCGGCTTGAGGCCATCGATTACCTTTTGGGCCTTGAGCAGGTCCGGTTTATCGACCGTGAACGAAAGGTCGGTGGCCGGAACGCCGGTACTGTGGCTGATGTTCTGGACGATCATGTCCACGTTGATGCTCGCGTCGCCAATGGCCTTGAAGATGCGCGCCGCGATGCCCGGTTTGTCCGGGACGCTCACCAGCGTCACTTTGGCCTGGTTCTTGTCGACTGAGACTCCCCGCACGACGATGCTTTCCATATTCTTGGTTTCCTCTTTTACAATGGTTCCTGGGTTGTCATTTAGGCTGGAGCGCACCTCGAAGACGACTCCAAACTTCTTGGCAAACTCTACCGAGCGCGACTGCATGACCTTGGCGCCGAGGCTGGCCAGCTCCAGCATCTCGTCGTAGGAGATTTCCTCCAGCTTCCTGGCCCCCGGCACGATGCGCGGGTCGGCCGTATAGACGCCGTCCACGTCGGTGTAAATCTGGCACAGCTCAGCCCTTAAAGCGGCGGCCAGGGCGATGGCCGTCAGGTCCGACCCGCCGCGCCCCAGGGTGGTGACCTGGCCCTCGATGGTCTGGCCCTGGAAGCCGGCCACGATCACCACGTTTCCCTGCGTCAGCAGTTCGTGAATCTTCTTGGGCGTGATGTTTTTAATCTTCGCCTTGGTGTGCACCCCGTCGGTCACGATCCCGGCCTGGGCGCCGGTCAGGGAAACGGCCGGGATGCCCAGGGCGTGCAGGGCGATGGCCGTCAAGGCGATGGTTGTTTGCTCCCCCGTGGCCAGCAACACGTCCAACTCGCGCTCGTTGGGCAAGGGCATGATTTCCTTGGCCAGCTTGAGCAAATTGTCCGTCACCCCGCTCATCGCCGAAACCACCACGACCAGTTTGTCGCCTTTGGCATAATACCCGGCCACGCGTGCCGCCACGTTCTTGATGCGCCCGGTGTTGCCTACCGACGTGCCGCCATATTTCTGAACGATCAATGCCATAGTCTGGTGAGCTTATTGCCAAATGAAGTCCATTGAAAAGCAGTTTTTCAGTCGAAATCTTCCACCCGAATCATCACGGGGGCGGCCTTGACCACCGGCAGTTGGCCAATCCTTTTCAGCGCCTGGGACACCGCCCCATTCGGCGCGTCGTGCAGCATCAGAATCAGCGGCACGCTCGCCCCTTGGTGCCCGGCGGGCTGAATCACCGACGAGATGCCAATCCGGGCGTCGCCGAAGATCCGCGCAATCCGGGCCAGCGTGCCGGGCACGTCCTCGACCTTGAGGCGCACAAAGTAGCGCGACCGCACCTCGGCAATCGGGGCCACCGCCCCGTCCCGCTCATGCGGCACAAAGGGCGGCACCCGGTGCTGGGTGCCGAACTTCAAATCCAGCGCCGCGTCCGCCAGGTCGCCCAGCACCGCGCTGGCGGTGGCGTCTTTGCCCGCCCCGCGGCCGTAGAACAGGGTGTCGCCCACAATGTCGCCGCGCACGAACACGGCATTGAAAACGTCGTTCACGCTGGCCAGCACGTGCGTGTTGGGAATCAGCGTGGGATAGACCGACACCTGGATGCGCGCCCCATTCTTCCGCTGCTGGCCTCGGCCCTCGGTCCGCCGGCCGCCGGCGCCGGTCTTAATGATTCCCAGCAGCTTGATGGTGTAACCGAGCTGCGTGGCGAATTGGATGTCCGTCGGGGTGATGGCCCGCAGGCCTTCGACGTAGATGTCTTTGGGGTTGACCCAAAAACCATGCGCCAGCGAGGCAAGGATGCCGACCTTATGCAGCGCGTCATGGCCATCGATGTCGAGCGACGGCTCGGCCTCGGCGTAGCCGTGCGCCTGCGCCTCCTGGAGGGCGGTCGCAAAATCCACCCCCGCCAGTTTCATGCGCGTCAGAATGTAGTTACAGGTGCCGTTGACGATGCCGTAGAGGTGAGTGATGCGGTTGCCCACGAAGGCCTCCCGCAGCGACTTGATGATCGGGATGCCGGCGCAGACGCTGGCTTCGTAGTAGAGGTTGGCTCCGTACCGCCGGGCCGCGGCGAACAGTGCTTCCCCGTGCGCGGAGAGGAGGGCCTTGTTCGCCGTGATGACCGGCTTGCCCAGTTTCAGGGCCGCCAGCGTCATCGTCCGGGCGAGCGTGGTGCCCCCCACCAGCTCGGTGAGGATGTCCACTTGCGGGTCGCTGACGACCCTTTGCCAATCGGTCGTCAGGTACGAGGCCGGAATCTCGTACGGCCGCGGCTCGTCCAAGGCCTTGACCGCGACTTTGCGGACAGCGACCTTCACGCCGATGCGCGAGGCCAGGAGGTCGCCGTTGACCTGCAAGGCGTGAAACACCCCGCTGCCTACGGTGCCGCCCCCAATCATGCCTAAATTCACCTGCCGCATAAACAGAGGGCTAAGCTTGGCGGAATTTGCGCCGCCGGACAATGCAATTCTGCGGCCTTGGCGCCCCTCATTTCCGTTCTCCGTCAAACCCCGCGGTCTGGCCCGGGCCGCCTAGCGCGCTTTTGCGCGCACGACCAGGATGGGGATGGCGGTCTTGTGGCGGACCTTGTGGATGGTGCTGCCGAAGACGAAATCGGCCAGGAAACGATGGCCGTGGCTGGTCATGGCGATGAGGTCGCAATGTTCAGCCTCGGCGGTCTTGAGGATTTCCGCCGGCGGGTCGCCCAGGGCGAGGTGGACGGTGACGGACAATCCTTCGGCGCGGAGCCGGGTGCCGATTTGCTCGAGGTACGCCCGGTCGGCCTTCATCTCTTCGGACTCGGCGAGCTTGAGCCGGTCGTAGTTGCGCGCCACCCAACCGTCGGCGACGTGCACCACCAGCAGGTGCGATTGCAGGCGCTTGGCCAGTTCCGTGACGTGCGGCAACAGGCTCTGGTCCGCGCGACTGTTTTCCAGGGCAACAAGGATTTTGCGATACATGGCAGGTGGTCCGTGATCGGCGATCTTTTGGTCTCTTGGTCCTGCAGTCCCGTGATCCTCTGGTCTTGTGCTCTCTTACTTTATTTGGTCCCTAATCACCCAAGCAGTCGCATAAACCAGCCCCGGACGCCACAAAAATCGTGTCTGTCTCAGGTGCCCCGATACCCGCCGCCGGCCGGCCGCCCCACTTGCATTCCTGAAACTTTGGTGCAGGTTAACCCCAACCAAAGCCGGTCCGGCGCCCCGCCGGCGCCGCTTTGAAGTCAGGCAACGCTATCAATATACAAATCTATGGCTATCAACCCGGCTCCCGATCTCACCCAACGTCCCCCGCGCAGCCCGCGCGTCCGGCTCGGCGGTTACGTCATCCTGCCGCGCCTGCTGGACAAGGCCCGCGCCACCATCGCTGGCAAGAACGGCGAATACAACTTCGCCTGCCCGCTGGACCAGCGCTTTCTCGAATTCGCCGGCCTCGAAGCCCAGGCGCTCAAGCAGCAGGTTGCCGCCGCAAAGAGCGATGGCGAGGTCCTCGCCTGGATTCGGCAGCAGGCGAAAAACAAGCACACCGAGCCGGAAATCCTGGCCTGGTCCGCCTACCAGGAGCAGCGGGCGCCCGCCGACACGGAGTCGCGCGAGTTCTTCCACAGCCTGCACGCCAAAATCGCCCCCAAACGCGACGACATCGCCACGTGGTTCGACTTGCTGGACCTGGACGATTACGTGAGCTTCGGCGGGCGGGCCTGAGCCAGGCGCACACAGCCTGGCACCGCTCAAACCCAGATGCGCCCGCCAGGAGCGCCGCCGGGCGCTCGGAGGTCGTGCCCCTTATCGGCCGCCCGCAGGTGGAAAGTCCTGCGCTGCGGCGCGGCCCGAGGTTTCGGACCGGCCGCTGGTCAGGCCGTTTTGAACGGCTCGATGGCGTCGATGTGGTGGCGGTGCCGGAGGTTGTTAACTTCGAATTCGACTTCCTCGCCGACTTTACGGTTGAGCAGGGATTGGGCGACCGGGGAAAGGTAGCTGACGACGCCTTTGTCCGGCTCCGAATCCCAGGCGCCCAGGATGGTAAACTGCTCGGCTTGGTCGGTGGCGAGGTCGGTGGCGCGCACGACGGTGCCGATGCTGACGACGTCGGTGCGGGGGTTGGCGAAATCGGTGCCGCGCGCGCGGACGAGCTGGGTTTCCAGTTCGGCTTTGCGGCCCATGAGCAGTTTCTGCATTTCCTTGGCGGCGGTGTATTCGTGGTTCTCCCGCAGGTCGCCATAGCTGCGGGCCAGGGCGATCTCCTTGGAGTTGGCGGGGATTCTTTTCTCCACCAACTCGCGGTATTCGTGCTTGCGCCGTTCCAGGCTGTCCCAGGACACCACCCAATGGGTTTCCCCTTTGGTCTGCTCGCCGGAGATGAGCGACTGCATGGCCGGGTAGCTCTTGACGATGCGGGCCAGCAGCGAGCGCTTGTCCATATCGTCGAAGCACGGTGAAAGCTGGAGGGCCCGGGTCAGGTCCTTGATGACCTCCAGGTCGGCGGAGCCGATCAGTTCGACCAGCAATTCCTGGTCGTCCAGGATATAATCCCGGAGGCGGTTGGAACGCCGTTCATTGAATTGGTCCCGCTCCATGGCCGTGAGCATGGCGCGGAAGACTTCCGGCCCGAGAATGTCGGCAAAGACGTCATTGCGGTCTTTGGCCAGCCAGAGCAACAACTCGCTGCTGGCGGTGTGCTGGCTGATCAGCCGGGCGAGCGTCTCCTTGAGCCGGTCAAGCTGGCCCTTGAGCATGAGCAGGCCGGCAAACTCGCGGCACAGCTTGGCAGAAATGCCGTTGAGGGTGTTGCGCAGGACCTCGTGCCAGCGGTCGGGATTGGCCGCCTCGAACGATTCCAGGGCGCGGCGATGCTTGGCGGCCGGCAGGGCCTCCATCAGCGGCCCAAGCTTGGGTTCCTGGGACCAAATCGCCCGCGCGTCCAGTTGCCCTTCGGCGGGCTGCAGGCCGGCCATTTCCCCCACGTCGTCGCGGGCGAAGACGGCCTCCAGGGCCACGGCCGGCTGGGTGCGCTGGTAACTGGCAATCTCCGCGTTGAGCACGGCAATGATTTCGCGGGCCGCGGCCTGTTTGTCGGAGAGATCGTGCACGCTCTTGAGCAGTTCGCCCGCTACGGCGAGGCGCGCCTTCAAGCCCTTGGCCGCGCGGAAGGCCTCCAGCAGGCGATCCTGCAGGGAGACTTCCTTGACCTGGTAAATAATCGCCTCCGTCTTCTTGAGCGGCACCTGGAAATGGCCGTCCTTCCGCAACTCCCGCCGGGCCGCCTCCCACCACTTTTTCCAGTCGTCCCGGATGACCTCGGGCACCAGCACCTGCTGGATTTGGTCGCCGGTGGCTTTGCCGCCGAAACTGGCGAGCACCAGTTTGACCAGTTCCAGGTGGCTGGTGGCGGCCAACTGCCGCAGGCCCTCCAGGTCCACGGCCTTGCGCGCCAGGATGTGGTCTTTGGCGATGGGCTTGAGCGATTCGGCGGCGAACCCCAGGTCCATCGCGTGTCCCGCCTTGTTTGGGAAATCAATCGTAAAGCGGGCAAACACCGTGTCCACCGTTCTAATCCTTCCAAAACCCCAACTGCGGTGCATGCAGAAACCGCTGTTGGTGAGCTGCACCAGGGACTCGATGTGGTGCCGTTCCAACTTGCCTGCCGCCGCCATCTTCTCGAATTCTTTTCTCATAAAGTAGCTTCCGGCTCGCCTCCCACCCCGGGGAATGCGATGCTCTAAGGCCGTGAGCGGACAAAAACCAAGAGCCATCGCGGTGCGGCTCCTGCAGCGCCGCCCAGGCGGTCCTTTCATCGAACACCTGCTCGAGACGGCACTGGCCCGCACGCGCCTCTTGCCCGCCGACCGCCATCTGTGCCAGGAACTAGTCTACGGCATCGTCCGCTGGCAGGCAACGCTCGATTGGCTCATTGCCCGCAAGACCCAAAATCGCACCCAACACCCCCTGCTGCAAAATCTCTTGCGGCTGGGCCTCTACCAGGTCTTCTGGCTCGACCGCATCCCCAACCATGCCGCCGTCTATGAAACCGTCGAACTGGCCAGGCGCAACGGCCTGGGCCCGCAGGCCGCCTTCGTCAATGCCCTCCTGCGCGGTTACCTGCGCCAGTTCGACGCCACCCGGCAGTTGCTCGCCCAACTCAAAGTCACCCAACCCCATCTGGGCTATTCCCATCCCGATTGGCTGGCCGCCCGCTGGCGCAACCGTTGGGGCGCGGACCGCGCCGCCCAGTTGATGGAATGGAACAACACGACCCCCGGGACCTTTGCCCGCCTCAACACCCTCAAGGCCGACCCCGCCATGCTCCTGGCCCGATGGCGCCAGGAGGACGTGCAATACGAGCCCGTCTGCCGCGACTGGGTCGAGGAAAACCGCGTGTTCGAGCTCAAATCCCATCCGCCCCTGGCCCGGCTGCCCAGTTTCCAGCAGGGCTTGTTTTACGTCCAGGACCCCAGCACGCTGCTGGCCCCGCAGGAACTCGCCCCCCAGCCGGGCGAGACGGTGCTGGACCTTTGCGCCGCGCCCGGGGGCAAGCTCAGTTGCCTCGCCCAACTCATGCGCAACCAAGGCCGCCTCGTCGCGCACGACACCGCCCCGGAGCGCCTGAAACTTATCCGGGAAAACTGCGCCCGCCTCGGCATCACCTGCGTCACCCTCGAACCTCGACCCGCTACCCTTGGCGCCTTCGACCGAATCCTGGTCGATGCCCCATGCTCCGATACCGGGGTCCTGCGGCGGCGGGTGGATTTGCGCTGGCGCATTCGGCCGGAGGCAATCGCGCGCCAACGGACGGCGCAACTGGCATTGCTCCGCCAGGCGGCCCCGCTCTTGCGGCCCGGCGGCCAGTTGGTCTATAGCACCTGCAGCCTGGAACCGGAGGAAAACCAAGAGGTGGTCAGGCAATTCCTGGAGGGCCATCCCGGCCTCAAGCTCGAGCGCCAGCGGGAGTTGCTCCCTTTTGCCGATCACGTGGACGGGGCCTACGTGGCGCGCATAAACTGAACTGAGGTGCGAGCAACGCCGTCTGCGCGAAAAAGAACCGCCGAATACGCCAGCGGATTTGTGAAATGGCCCACCAGAGTTCTTGACCGGCAAGACTCGTTGTAATCGGGTCAAGTTTCGCTGCGCTTGCAATGCCGATTCCGAATCGGGACTTTTAGGTGAATTGAGCATTGAGGATTGAAAAACGATCATTGGTTATTGAAGAATGCCCGTCCCGCCACGCGGGACCGAATGAACTTTCGGACTGCGGACTCAATGACCAATAAGCAATACCCAATACTCAATTCTCAATGAATCTCCTATCCCTGTGGGATTTCACTTCGCATGAAAATTCCGTTATAATGGCGCCGAGCGCCAAAATCAGGCCTCATTTCCCCGACGCCATCGAACCGCGCCCGGTCCTCGAGTCCGCCGCCCCGCTGGCAGGCTTCTTCACCACCAGGCGAACGTGAAACTGCTTGATGACGTTATTGTATTGGCTGGCGGCCTGCCGGACCTGTTGCTCGGTCAGTTCGCCCGATTGCAGTCGCGCGCGCCATTGTGGTTCGAGGTCCAGTTGCACCGAGGCCGTCACAAAATCCACCTCGAGGTATAGGCCCAGGGGCGAATTGGCGCAGCCCTTCTGTTGCCACAGGCGGTTGAGTTCCTGCGAATAGAGCGCGAAGCTCTCGGGCGTAAAGGGGCGGACGTGGGTGGGGTCGCTCAGGAAATCATCGTGCCGGGGATGGGGGACGATGATATGAACGCTCGCGCCATCCTTGCAAACCCGGTAGAGCTCCTGGAGGATTCGGAAGTAGGTCTTGGTCGATTCGCCCAGATGCTCCAGGACATGATGGAGCATCACCTCGTCCACACTGCTCTCAGGCCAGGGCCAGGGGAATTCCTCGAGGTCCCATCGGACGTCCGGCGCGCCGAATTTATCGACGTTGACATACCCTGGTCTCGGGTTCTGCCCGGAGCCGAGGTTCAGCCTGAGCAGGCCGGATGACGTTGGCTGCGCGGTCGGGTTCAATCGCCCGAGCACTGTAAAGAAACAGGCGTTGCAAAGCAAGCAATCGAGGTTGTGCTGCGGGCGCATCGTGGCGCAAGCTTCCGGCTTGGCTCAGTCCCAGCCAGCCTCCAGCTTGCTGGTTCCACCTCCCCGCACTCCCATGCGCGCCAAATCGGCTTGCGGAGGCGCGGCTCTTCGTTTAGGAACCGGCGGTGCTCTTGAACACAATCCTCGGCTGCCTGGCGCTATTGAGCGTTGTCCTGCTGCTCTGGCAATGGTTGGCGGCCCGGCGTTTCCCGCTCCACCGGCGGGTGAGCGCGCCTGGGTTTTCCCCGGCCGTCACTTTGCTCAAGCCGCTCAAGGGGTGTGACGAGACGACTGAGGATAGTTTGCGCAGTTGGCTGGCGCAGGCCTATCCGGGGCGGGTGCAGGTCTTATTCGGGGTCGCCGCGGCGGACGATCCGGTCTGCGAGCGGGTGCGCCGCCTGCTGGCGGAGTTCCCGGCCGCCGACGCGCAACTGATCGTGTGCGGCCCGCTCCGGGGGGCGAACCTCAAGGTCTCGAAGCTGGTCGAACTCGAGCGCTTGGCCCGGCACGAGGTGCTCATCATCAGCGATGCGGATGTGCGGGCGCCGCCGGATTTGCTGGCGAATGTCGTCGCCCCGCTGCAGGAGGCGGAGGTGGGGCTGGTGCATTGTCTTTACCGCCTGGCCAATCCCACGACGCTGGCCATGCGGTGGGAGGCGGTCGCCATCAACGCGGATTTTTGGAGCCAGGTGCTGCAGGCCCGGAGCCTCAAACCTCTGGATTTCGCCCTGGGCGCGGTGATGGCCACCCGGCGCCCACAGGTCGAGGAAATCGGCGGCTTCCAGGCCCTGGCCGATTGCCTGGCCGACGATTACCACTTGGGCCACCGCCTCGCCCGGCTCGGCTATCGCATCGCCCTTTCGCCCGTCGTGGTCGAGTGCTGGTCGGCGACCATGGGCTGGGCGGCGGTGTGGAAACATCAACTGCGCTGGGCCCGGACCATTCGCGTCTGCCAGCCGGCGCCGTATGGCTTGAGCCTGCTGAGCAACCCGACGCTCTGGCCGCTGCTCTACCTGGCGGCCAATCCGACCCCTCCGGCACTGCTCTTGGGCCTGGGTTGCTGGCTCCTGCGTGTGGCGACCGCCAGCGACCTGCAGGGGCAGATGGAAAATGGACCCCAGACCACGGACCACCGGCCACCGACCACAAGCCACGGTCCGCGGTATGGGGGGTGGGGGAGGTTGGCCTACAGTTGGCTGGCGCTGCTCAAGGACGTGCTGCAAGGGCCGATTGGGCTGCTGGCGTTCGCCGGCCACCGCATCGAATGGCGCGGAGAGAAAATGCGGTTGCGGCGCGATGGGACGCTGGTCAAAGGCTGAGGACTGCGTCCGCTGTGAACGGCGAACGGCGAACGGCGAATAGCGAACGGCGAACAGCCAACGGAGGATGGCAAGGAATTGGATGGCGTGCTCAGGCAAAGGCAAATCCTGGGCAAGAAAATCCTGAACCTGGAGCGCAGGCTGGAGCGACACCGGAGCAAGTAGAGCGGCCCTGGGAGGCGGCCCCGTTCGCCGTTCGCCGTTCGCCGTTCGCCATTCGCCGCTCGCAAATGGCCCCTAGGCTCTATTTATCCGGTCAATTTCCAGGGGCTGCGCATCGGGCGCGAGAGCAGGGCATTGGCCGAGTCGTCATTTTCAAACCGCTCCGCCTTGGGGTCCCATTTCAGCTTGCGTCCGAGCCGGAGGGCGATATTGGCGAGGTGGCAGACGCTCGACACGCGATGGCCGATATCCACCGGGAAATACGGGTCTTTGCGGCTCTTCAGGCATTTGAGGAAGTCGTCGTGTTCGCCCTCGGGATTGGTGTAGAGGTGGATTTCGTTGGGGCCGATTGGGGAGTTGAGGATTTCCTGGGAACTGGCCTCGACCTTGGCGCGCCAGCCGCGGTTGCCGACCCAGCCGTCGGTGCCGATGAACTTGAGGCTGGGATTGCCCGGGGTGCAGGTCATGACGACGCCGTTGGCGTAGCGGTAGGTGATATTATAGTCCTTCACGGTATTGAAGAGTCCGCCTTCCCAGTGCGTGCCGGTGCCCGCGATCTCGACCGGGCCGGTCCGTTCGGTGTCATTGCCCCATTGGGCGGTGTCGAACAGGTGCGCTCCCCAATCGCAGATGATGCCGCCGGAGTAGTCCCAGACCCAGCGGAAGTTGAAGTGGACCCGGTCCTTGGTATAGGGCGCATACGGGGCCGGGCCGAGCCACATCTCATAATCCAACTCGGGCGGGACCGGCTGGGGCGTCGGGTCGCCGGGCCAGGTCGGTTGCCGGGGGAGGATGACTTCGATCTTTTGGAGTTTGCCGATGCGGCCGTTGCGCACCAGTTCGGCCATCCGGTGATACTCGGGCAGCGAGCGGTCCTCGGTGCTGGTCTGGAACACCCGGCCCAGCTTGCGCATGGTCTCGATGAGAATCTTGCCTTCACCGATGGTGAGGGTCGGTTTCTCGCATTGCACGTCCTTGCCCGCGCGGGCGGCCAGCACGCTGATCAGCGTGTGCCAGTGATCCGGCGTCGAGATCATGACCGCGTCAATGTCCTTGCGGGCCACGACTTCGCGAAAGTCCTTGGTCGTGGCGCAGTCCTCATTGTCATACTTCGCATCCACCATCATCTTGGCTCGCCGCATCCCGGCGCCATCCACGTCGCAGACCACCAGCACCTTGGCGTCCTTGAGCTCGAGGTATCTTTGCAGGTTCCAGGTGATGCCGTGGTCGCCCGTGCCGATGAAGCCGATGGTAATCTTGTTGCTCGGCGCTTCCGCGCCCAGCACCGCTGCCGGAACGATATAGGGCAGCGCCACTCCGGCCGTGGCGGCGCGCACAAATTGCCGTCTGCTGATGGTCTTCATATATTCCTGCTCTGCAGGTTGCTTTGGTGACGCATTCTACCTCTGGCGCCCCGCCCAAGTCACGCCCGGAATGGCACCGAGGGTTAAGCGGGGCGCGGATGCGGGCCACGGCCCGGCAAGAGGCGGCGCTCAACCTGAAGGTGTTGGCCTGGAGGACCGCTTGGAGGCGCAGGGACACAAGAGTCAACCGTGCCTGGGCGCTGACGACCGAGCCGGCCAGATTGGAAACGGCCACCGTATAGGCGCCCGCGTCGGCCGGTTGAACCTGGGCAATGCTGTAGCTGGCGTTGGTCGCACCCGCCAAGGGTGTGCCGTTCAGGCTCGACTCGCGCCGCAACGCGCTATTGATATTTTACGCGATAGTAATTCGCCGGACCCGTGGGCGTAACAGTAAACGGACTGGTCGCTCCCGGAACGGCCTGGTAGATGCCGCTCACATTCGTGGAGGATACCAGTGTGCCGCCGCCCGGCCAGGAGAGGATGATCTGTGTGCCGGACCACGTGACCGTGATCGTGGGCGACGTAAGCACCGTCAGGTTGGCCTGGGGATAGGCGTCGCTGAAGTCGCCCGACACGGTCACCTGGTAAGGGCCGTCATCGCTCTGCTGGACGGTGGAGATGCTGTAAGTGAGTCCGGTAGCGGGGATATTGGTCCCGTAGTGCTGCCATTGGTAGGTGAACGGCGAAAGGCCCGTGGCATAGACGGCGAAGGCGACGTTGTGGCTGCCGACCACCACGGCCTGGTCGGCCGGGTCGATGTACGGAATGGGATCGACCGTGAGGCTCGCAACCGCGCTGGTGATGCCGCCGGCGGCGTTGGTGACGACGACGGTGTAATTGCCGCCGTCGGTGGGAGCGACCGGCGCCAAGGTGTAGGTGAAATTGGTGCCGAGTTGGTTGGTCGTTGCCCCGGGGATGTCCTGCCCGTTGAATTGCCATTTGAAGAACAGGGTGCGATCGCCGTCGGCCGTCTCGCCGACGGCGGTCGCGTTGAACCAGACCTTGGTTTGCTCGAAGGCCTCCGCGCTTTTCGGTTGCACGGTAATGGAAGGCAGGATGCTCAAGGAGGCTACCCGGCTGGTCACGACGCCCAGACTGTTGGAGACGATGACATCGTAGTAACCGGCGTTGGTGAGGTTGAGATAGGGCAGCGTGTAATTGAAATTGACCGCGCCGGGGATATTCGTGGCGGTCAAGACATTGGTGCCGTAAAACCGCCACCAGTAGTACAGGCGCAGATTGCTGGCGCCGGTGACCGAAACCGCGAGGGCGACGGGCAGGCCGTTGGTCTGCACCGTGTCCAGGGGCTGGGCGAGGATGGCGGGCGCGGTAGCCAGTTCGAAGGCCCCGATGTCCGCGCCCCGGCCGAGCGGCCGAGGCGCGCCGCGCTGGTCAGTGGGCGGAAAGGGAAAGTTGGCGGGGATCGCGTCAATCGCCGGGCTGTTATTGGAGAGGGCCATGGTCATCGTGTAGCCCCCGTTCCAGGCCAGGGGGAGGAGTTCCGGGTCCCTCTTCTTGAGGGTGCGGCTGTTGGTCCACAGGCTGCTATTGTCCGTGGCGAGGTTGAAACCGGCGTCGGTGATCTTGCCGGAGACGGCATAGATATTGGTGCCGAGGGCATTGGTCGGCGCGACAAAGTTGGTCGAGAAAAGTGAATTCACCACGCTGAAGGAGCCGCCGCCGCTGGCCAGGCCGCCTCCCTGGGCCACGCCGCTCTTGCCGGGCAGAGAACCGGCCCCCGAGCCGTTGGTTCCGGCCAGGCCGCCCAGGGCGGCGCAACTGGCAAAGGTGCAGTTCACCACATAGACCAGGCCGGTGCCATAAAGCCCGCCGCCGGCGCCGTTGCCGCCGTTGCCGCCGATGCCGCCGTTGACGCTTCCATTGCCGCCATTGCCTCCGGCCCCGCCGCTGACCAGGTTGGTGAAAAAGGTGCAATTGGTCACCGCCCCGCCGCCCAGGCAGCAGAGGCCGCCGCCCAAACCGTTGGCGCCGTTCTTGCCATTGATGCCGTTGCCATTGACCTGCGTGCCACCGCCGGCACTGTCGCCTCCGCGAGTAACGTTGGCGTAAAAGGTGCAGGCGGTGACGGTGACCTGGTTGGTGTTGCTGTAGTAAATACCGGCGCCGGAGCCCGGGCCGCCGGCCCCGCCCCCGCCGGGCAGGCCGGTGGTAAACCCGGCGCCGCCAGCCCCCCCTGCTCCCCCCGCCCCGCCGCTGACGCTGTTGCCGACAAACCTGCAGTTGCTCGCCCAGACTGTGCCCAGGCTGGAACTGTAAACCGCCCCGCCGCAGGCCGCCCCGCCGGCCCCGCCGCCGCCGCCGTCCCCGCCGCTGTAGCCGGCCGGGGCGTAGCCGTCCCCGCCGTTGCCCCCATTGCCGCCGGCGCCCCCGGTGGCGCTGTTGGTGGCCAGGGTGCAATTCAAGAGCACCAGGTTGCCCAAATTGTAAATCGCCCCGCCCAGGCCGGGCCAGGCCCCGTAACCGCTCCGGCCGTTGTTGCCATTGCCCTCCAGGCTGCTGGCCCCGTCAATCCCGTTGGCCCCGCTCAAGCCCACCGCGCTGTTGTTCGCCAGCGTGCAATTCGTCAGCGTGACCCAGCCGCCCTCCAGGATGTAGTAGGCGCCGCCGTTGGTATTGAGCCCGCCGGTTATGGTCAGGCCGAGGTTGCTGAAAGTGATGCCGGCGTCCACCTGGAAGATCGGCCCCTGGCCGCCGCCATTGATGCTGACGGTGTAGTTCTGGGCGTCGAGGATCGTGTCCAGGGGAATCTCGATCGGGGCGGTGAGCGTGATGCTGCAGTTCTGAGTGAAGTACACGTAGCCGCCCTGCGCC
>Ga0187882_1003297_pt1 | contig 13990 bp, 11 predicted proteins | sample June2016WEW_19_1_3_FD_132991 | JGI IMG/M metagenome (GOLD analysis project Ga0187882, IMG submission 132991) | Peatland microbial communities from SPRUCE experiment site at the Marcell Experimental Forest, Minnesota, USA - June2016WEW_19_150 | ecosystem: Environmental > Terrestrial > Soil >...
CACCATGTGCTCGATACCGGCATAGAGGTCCTCGGTGTTCTCCCGGACCAACAGGATGTCCACGCCCTCGTAGCGGGTCTTCACACCCGGCAGACTTTTTGCCGGCCGCACGTTGGCGTACAGGTCAAGCTCCTTGCGCAGAGCCACGTTGACGCTACGAAAGCCTTTCCCGATGGGCGTGGTCAACGGCCCCTTCAGGGCCACCCGGTTGCGCCGGATCGAGTCCAGCACGTAATCCGGCAACGGTGTGCCGTACTTGTCGATCACCGCTTCGCCGGCCTCCACGACCTCCCACTCGATCCCGGCATTTGCCCCATCGATCACGATCCGGGCCGCCCTAGTCACGTCAGGTCCGGTGCCATCACCGGGTATCAGGGTTACTGTATGCCTCATCTTCATCCTCCATCCAAATGGTTTCTACTTGCATCAAAATCCTGCCAAAAATAAGCTTCAAGCGTTGTCTCTTGTGGGTGCAACGTAATGCCCTCAATTGCTCGCCCTATTGAATAGCGATGCAAACAGAGGGCTCGCCTCAACCTGAAAAGATAATTCTTTAATCGATGTTAAAAGTGCCGTACTTCCCGAAGTGAGCGGCCAACCCACCATCCGCCAGCACCTTCAGCATGAATTCCGGCAGCGGCTTGATGGGGGTTTCGGTACGCCTGGTGAGGTTTCTCAAGACCCCGCCATCCAGGTCCACCAGCAGTTCATCGCCGGCGGAGATCCCCGCCGTGTCGCATTCCACCACCGGGAGCCCGGTGTTGATGGCGTTGCGATAAAAGATGCGGGCAAAGGATGTGGCCAGCACTGCCCTCACCCCGGCGTTCAACAGGGCCAGGGGCGCCTGCTCCCGCGATGAGCCACACCCGAAGTTGCGTCCCGCCACCACAAAATCGCCGGGTTGCACCTTCTTGGCGAAGTCCGGGTCCAGGTCCTCCATGACGTGGCTGGCCAGTTCCTTCATGTCCAGAGTCTTGAACTTGTACTTGCCGGAAATGATATAGTCGGTGTTGACGTCGTCGCCGAAGCAGTAGGCTCTTCCCTTCAGTCTCATCTTGACATTCATCTTGACATTCCTCCCTCTAAGAAGCCGGATGTCAGAATATCCTCCCTCTCCTGGCTTTCTTCTTCCAAACTCCCGAACAATCTCAAAACACTCTTTTGTCTTTTTTCGCCGCGCCGATAACATCTGCAGTTGTAGCAATCTTCAGATCCTGCTTTTCCGCGCCCGCCAGGCGGTCACCCGCCACTTCTCGCATCACAGCAGTTCCCTGGGATCGGCAATGGCGCCGGCCAGGGCGGAAGCCGCTACCGTCGCCGGAGAGGCCAGGTAGATGAAGGCCTTGCTGTTGGCCATCCGTCCCTTGAAGTTCCGGTTGGCCGTGGAGATCACGTTCTCGCCATCCGCGGGAATGCCGTTATGCGTTCCCACGCAGGGGCCACAGCCCGGCGTCACCACAGCCGCTCCGGAGCGCACCAGGTCCTGGATGATCCCCTCGTCCATGGCCTCCAGGTAAATACGTCGGGAAGCCGGGGCTACGATGAAACGCACCTCCGGGTGCACCCAGCGCCCCTTGAGGATGCCGGCGGCAATCCGCAGATCCTCCAGGCGTCCGTTGGTGCAGGTGCCCAGCACCGCCTGCTGGATGGCGGTTCCGGCGACTTCGCCGACCGGCGCCACGTTGTCCACCCGGTGGGGCCTGGCCACCTGCGGCTCCAGGCCGCTCACGTCGTACTCCAAAACCCTGGCATAGACCGCGTCCACGTCCGGGCTGACTGCCTCGAAGTTCCCGCGCCCCGAGGGCACCCGGTGCTCACGCACCCAGTCCCAGACCTTGTCGTCGGCCTCCATCAGGCCAGCCTTGGCGCCCATCTCGATGGCCATGTTGGCGATGGTGAAGCGGGCGTCGACTGACAGGGCGCCGATCGCCTCCCCGGTGTATTCGGCCGCCATATACGTCGCTCCGTCAGCGGTCACCTGCCCGATCAGGAACAGGATCAGGTCTTTGGAATAGACGCCGGCCGGCAACTGACCGTGGCAGACGAACCTGATCGACTCCGGCACCTTGAACCACATCTTGCCGGAGATCAGGGAGGCTGCCAGGTCGGTGGAGCCCACCCCGGTGGCGAAGGCATTCAGGGCGCCATAGGTACAGGTATGGGAATCGGCGCCGATCACCAGCGACCCGGGCCCCACGTGGCCCTTCTCGGGCACCAGTTGATGGCAGACCCCCTCCCCGATATCATACATGATCATCCCTTGTTCTTTAGCAAATGACCGCATCAGGCGGTGCAGGGCAGAAACCCCCTCCAGCGGGCTGGGTGCGCTGTGGTCGATCACCAGGGCCGCCCGCTGCGGGTCCGACACCCGCTTTCCATGCATCTCCTCAAATGCCCGAATGGCCAGGGGCGAGGTTCCATCCTGCCCCATCCGGAAATCCAGGTCGGCCACCACCAGGTCGTTTGCCCGGGCATCGTGGCCGCTCTTCCGGCTCAGGATCTTTTCGGCTATGGTCTTTCCCAAAATCTTCTCCTCCTGCAATTAGTGGTTGGTGGTCAGTGGTTAGAAAAAGGATCATCACCCGGTACTGAATGTAGCGTCACTTGCATCGTTTTTTCGAATACGAAGCTGCCGAAAAGCTTCCATCCTTCGCTAGCGCCGTCTTGAATTCAATGAATAGCAAAAACAGACCGACATGCAAATTCCAACGGCCAACCACCAGTATGGCTGTTATCTGCCTTTAGCCTTGATATAATCCTCGTAGATGAAGACCAGTTCCTTGTCGAACAGGGGGCGCTTGAGCTCCACGGCAGCCTTCTTGACCTGAACCAGGATGTCCTCGGCCTCCTGGTCAGTCAGTTGCTGGCCGTACTCCTCGAACTTGGCCTTGATGGAGTGGCTGCCGGAATGTTTCCCGATCATGATCTGCCTGGTCAGTCCGACCTCCTCGGGGCAGAAGGCCTCGTAGGTCTTGGGGTTCTTTAGGGTGCCGTCGACGTGGATGCCGGATTCGTGGGTAAACACGTTGGAACCGACGATCGCCTTCCAGGCCGGCAGCTCACGGTTGGCCGCCCGCGATACATACTCCGCCAACTCCCGGAACTGGGAGGTCTTGAATTTGAGGTCGACCCCCTCCAGGCACTTCAGGGCCATGACCACCTCTTCGAGAGCAGCGTTACCCGCCCGCTCGCCAAGCCCGATCACGGTCACTCCGACCCATCCGGCGCCTGCCTTGACGCCTGCCAGGGCGTTGGCGGTGGCCATGCCGAAGTCGTTGTGGGTGTGCATCTCCACGTCAATGCCCACATTGTCGATCAGCTTCTTGACCTGTTCAAAAGTCGCAAAGGGATCGAGGATGCCAACGGTATCGCAGAAGCGTATCCGGTCAGCCCCGGCTTCCTTGGCAGCCTGGGCGAATTCGAACAGGAAGGCGGGATCGGACCTGGAGGCGTCCTCGGCGTTGGCCGAGATGTAGACGCCCTGCTGGCTGGCAAATTCAACGGCCCTGACCATGTCCGCCAGCACCTTGCTCTTGGTGCTGCGCAGCTTGTGCTCGATGTGGATGTCGGAGGTGGAGATGGAGATGGCCACGGCATCCACCCCGCACTCCAGCGAGGATTCGATGTCCCTGATCACGGCCCGGTTCCAGCCCATAATGCTAGCGCGCAGGCCCAGCTTACAGATCTCCGTGATTGCCTCTTTCTCGTGGCCGCCCATGACCGGAATTCCGGCTTCGATCTGATCGACCCCGATATCGTCCAACATCTTGGCGATACGGATCTTTTCGGGATTGGAAAAAACCACCCCCGCCGTCTGTTCGCCATCACGGAGCGTGGTATCGACGATCTTGATCTGGCTCATAGCCTCACACCTCTCCCCTGGCTCATCTCAGATCACCTCTCCTTACCTTCTGAAACGTGTTTCCACATCCCATTTCTCAGGTCACACCTTTTCCTTGATCAGCTTGTTGACCAGATGCGGGTTGGCCTGGCCCCTGGTGGCCTTCATCACCTGGCCGACCAGGAAGGTCAGGGCCTTCTCCTTGCCATTGCGGTAGTCATCCACCACCCCGGGGTTGGCGTCCAGCACCTGCTGCACCACGGCGCCGAGTGCGCCGGCGTCACTGATCTGCGCCAGGCCCCTGGCCTCGACGATCTCCCGGGGGCGGCTGCCGGAGGTGAACATCTCCTCGAATACGGCCTTGGCGATCTTGCCGCTGATGGTTCCTTTATCTATGAGTGCCAGCATCTCCACCAGGTGGGACGGTGTCAGTTTCGCCTCTTTAACCTCAAGATTGTGTGCCTTTAAAAGTCTCAGGAACTCCCCCATCACCCAGTTGCTGACCGTCTTGGGGTCGTGGTAGGCGCCTACGCAGGCCTCGTAGAAGTCGGCCAGGGCGCGGGAACCGGTGAGCACGCCGGCGTCGTAGGGCGGCAGGCCGTAATCCGCCATGAAGCGTTGCCGCCTGGCAGACGGCAGCTCCGGCAGCGCTGACCGCACCTGTTCGACCAGGTCCGGGCTGATCACCAGGGGAACCAGGTCCGGGTCCGGAAAGTAGCGATAGTCGGAGGCCTCCTCCTTGGTCCGCATCTGAACCGTGACGCCTGCCGCCTCATCCCAGGCCCTGGTCTCCAGTACAAACTGGCCATCCTCTTCCAGGATGGCGCACATCCGCCCGGCCTCCGCGGCGAGGGCGCGCTGCACTGCCCGGAAGGAATTCATGTTCTTGACCTCCGACTTCGGGTTTAAAACCGTGCTCCCCGCCGGACGGACCGAAATGTTGGCGTCGCAGCGCAGGGAGCCCTCCTCCATCTTGCAGTCGGAGACGTCGATGTACTCTAATATGGCCTTCAACTTTTCGAGGTAGGCCCGGGCCTCCTTCGGCGTCCGCAAGTCCGGCTCGGAGACGATCTCCAGCAATGGCACCCCGCAGCGGTTGGTATCCACCAGGGAATAGCCGGCGCCGGCGGCGCCGTGCACCAACTTGCCGGCATCCTCCTCCATGTGCACCCTGGTGATGCTAATGCGCCGCGTCGCCCCGTCTATCTCTATGTCCAGGTAGCCATTCCGGCAGAGAGGCAGGTCATACTGGGAGATCTGGTAGTTCTTGGGCAAATCCGGGTAGTAGTAGTTCTTCCGGTCAAACTTGCTGAACGAGGCGATCTCGCAGTTAAAGGCGAGGCCGGTCCGGAGGGCATACTCCAGAACGGTCTGGTTGAGGACCGGGAGCACACCGGGCAGGCCCATACAGACCGGGCAGACGTTGGTGTTCGGCTCGCTGCCGAACTCGTTGGGGCAGGAGCAGTAGGCCTTCGTCCTGGTATGCAGTTCCACGTGTACCTCCAGGCCGATGACCACTTCGCACCTGCTACTCATGAACGCATCCCCCCTTCCTGCCGCGCCGCGCCACCACCCCCACCAGCTTCGCGGGTACCCGGAGCGGCAGGGCCACCGCCCTTGAGGGGAGGCCGTGCCCGGTGATGGGTCGTGTTCTGTTCAAAGGCGTAGGCGATGCGCAGCAGCGTTCCCTCCGAGAAGACCGGCCCCATCAACTGGAGACCCACCGGGAGGCCGCCCGTAAATCCGCAGGGGATGGAGATGGCAGGAATACCGGCCAGGTTGACCGGGATCGTATAGACATCCGAGAGGTACATGGACAAAGGATCATTTGACTTCTCCCCCAACCGGAAGGGGGGCGTGGGTGAAGTCGGGGAGACGATGGCGTCGAACTGGTCGAACAGGCGGCTGAAGTCATCCCGGATCAGCGTCCTCAGCTTCAGGGCCTTCAGGTAGTAGGCATCGTAGTAGCCGGAACTGAGGACATAGGTACCCAGCATGATGCGGCGCTTGACCTCGGCCCCGAAGCCCTGGCTGCGGGTGTTCATGTACATCTCCATCAGGTCATACTCGCCACCGTCATCCGGCGTCGCCCGGTAGCCGTAGTGGACGCCGTCGTACCGGGCCAGGTTGGAACTGGCTTCGGCGGGGGCGATCAGGTAGTAGCAGGGCAGGGCGTATTCGGCATGCGGGAAGGAGCACTCCTCGATGATGGCGCCCAGCTCCGCCAGCTTGGCCAGAGACGCCTTCACCACCTCGCTCACCCCTGCATCCAGCCCATCGCCGAAGAACTCCCGGGGGATGCCGATCCTGAGACACCGGATCTCCCCGGTGAGAAAGCTGGTGTAATCAGGCACCGGCATGGGCGCCGAGGTGGAGTCCAGGGGGTCGTGGCCGGCGATCAGGTTGAGCACCAGTGCGCAGTCCCGGACATCCTTGGTCATGGGACCCACCTGGTCCAGGGAGGAGGCGAAGGCCACCAGACCATAGCGGGAGACCAACCCGTAGGTCGGCTTGAGGCCGACGATGCCGCACAGCGAGGCCGGCTGCCTGATGGAACCGCCGGTATCGGTGCCCAGGGCGTAGGAAGCCTCTCCGGCGGCCACCGCCGCTGCAGGCCCGCCGCTGGAGCCACCCGGCACGCAGCCCAGGTCCCAGGGGTTGCGGGTGGGGAAAAAGGCGGAGTTCTCCGTGGATGAGCCCATGGCAAACTCGTCCATGTTCAGCTTGCCGGTGAAGACGGCGCCGGCCGCAGCCAGCTTTGACACCACCGTGGCGTTGTAAGGCGGTACAAAGTGCTCCAGCATGCGGGACGAGCAGGTGGTGCGAATGCCCCGGGTGCAGAGCACATCCTTCAAGCCGGCGGGGACCCCGGCCAGGTAAGACAGGTTGTGACCCTGCCCGCGCTCCCCGTCAACCTTGCGGGCGGCCTCATAGGCCTGGTCCTCGGTAAGGGTGACGTATGCCTGCACGTCAGGATCCACGTCGTGGATCCGCTTGAAGATCGCCCCGGTCAACTCCACGGAGGTCATCTCGCCCCGCCGGAGCAGGTCAGCCAGTTCATGAGCCGTCAGGTCATAAACTTCCATGCATAAAGCCTCTTTTCATACGCTAGAGCCATAGCGTGAATTGCCATAGGCGGTTGCCGCGCTTTTTGAGGGTGCGGGGCGTGAGTTTAGAAGTGATTCAGTTGGATATTGGTTGCGCTAATGCCTTTCAATTCCCACTTCTCACATCCCGCTTCATAGGATGCGCGGCACCTTGAAATAGCTTCCGTCCCGGTCCGGGGCGTTCTGGAGGACCTCTTCCTGCGTCAGGGTTGTCCCCCTCTGGTCCGGGCGGGAGACGTTCTGCAGCGGTAAGACGTGGTAGGTCGGCTCAACCGCGGTGGTGTCCAACTGATTGATCCGGTCCGCATATTCGAGAATGGAACTCAACTGGGCGCGGAAGCGCTCCTTCTCCTCCTCGCTCAGGGCAAGGCGGGCCAGCAGGGCCACGTGCTCTACTTCCTTCATGCTGAGCTTCACGAACGATCGCCACCTCATGTCTGCTTGTGCAAAAATCATGCCTAATTATAGCAGAAGCGCCAAACCCCCGCAACTTGTATACAATCGCGGGGAATGCCGCCCCTAGGCAACTTGGACCGTTTTAAATTTGCTTGACATAATACGGCTATATGGGTGTCTGCGCCGGTGACAGCTTAGACCGTTTTAAGCAGCCAGAGGCGATGCCGGTCAGTTTCCTGAAGGCGTCCTCATCGAGGATCGGGACCGACAGGGACACTGCCTTGTCGTACTTCGATCCGGGGTCCTGGCCGACTACCACGTAATCGGTTTTCTTGCTGACGCTTGATGCCACCTTGCCCCCCAGCTTCTTGATCAGGCCCTCGGCCTCGCCCCGTGTGAGGCTGGTCAGGGTTCCGGTCAGCACGAACTGTTTTCCGGCCAGGGTCAGGTTCCCATCCACTACATGCGCTTTTTCCTGCCGCATCCTGACTCCGGCCTGGTTCAGCTTCTGAAGCAAGCCGCGGGCCTGCTCGCTGCCCAAATACTCGACGATGCTGGCAGCGATCTTGGGGCCGATCTCCGGGATCTGGGTCAACTGCTCTTCATTGGCTGCAGCCATGGCCTCCATGCTGCCATGCCGGTCGGCCAGGATCTCCGAGGTCCGGGTGCCGACGAAACGGATGCCCAGGGCGAAGATCAGGGAAGCCAGCCCGCGGTTCCTGCTCTTGTCGATTGCAGCAAGGATATTCTCGGCGGACTTGTCCCCCATGCGCTCCAGTGATGCCAACTGCTCCTTGCCCAAGCTATACAGGTCCGCCACATCCCGAACAAGGCCGGTCTCAACCAACTGACTGATCAGGGCGGGTCCCACCCCTTCAATATCCATCGCCGCCCGGCTCACGAAGTGCAGGATCATCTCCTTGAGTTGGGCGGGGCAGGTAATCCCCGTGCAGCGGGTGGCCGCCTCACCTTCCAGGCGTATTACCTGGCTGCCGCATTCAGGACAGACCCGGGGCATCTGGAAAACTCTCTCCTGTCCGGTGCGCCGCTCCTTGAGCACGCTGACCACCTCGGGGATCACGTCCCCGGCCCGCTGCAGCACCACATAATCCCCAATCCGCACGTCCTTGGCCCGGATCATATCCTCATTATGCAGGGTCGCTCTGGAAACGGTCGCCCCGCTCACCTGAACCGGTTCCAAAATCGCCGTCGGTGTGAGCACCCCGGTGCGCCCCACGCTGACGATGATATCTTCAATCCTGGTGACCACCTGCTCTGCCGGGAACTTGAAGGCAATCGCCCAGCGGGGGCTCTTCGAGGTGCTGCCCAACCTCTCCTGAAGCTGCAGGCTGTTCACCTTGATTACCAGGCCGTCGATCTCGTAAGCCAGGGAGTGCCTCCGTTCAACCCAGGAGTCGCAATAAGCGACCACCTCGTCGATGTTGCGGCAGTGCTGATATTGCTCCTGTACCGCAAAGCCCATCCGCCGCAGGTATGACAGCACCTCTGCCTGGGTTGCCGGAGGATGCTCCGGGCCCACCAGGACCTGGTATAAAAAAATTCCCAGGGTGCGGCTGGCGGTAATTTTAGGGTCGAGCTGGCGGATGGAGCCGGCGGCGGCGTTGCGCGGGTTGGCAAAGGGGGTTTCACCCCGGCTGTCCCGCTCTTCATTGAGGCGGGCGAAGGCCCTCTTGGGCATGAAGATCTCTCCCCGGACCACCATCCGCTCAGGAGCGCCAGTGAGCCTGAGCGGCAGGATCCGGATACTGCGGACGTTTGCAGTCACGTCCTCCCCGGTCACACCATCCCCCCGGGTCGCAGCCTGGGTAAAGGACCCGTTTTCATAGGTCAGGACTACCGTGAGGCCGTCGATCTTGGGTTCGACCACATAATCCACCGCGCCATGTCCTCCGTGCCGCGCCCAGAGGGCGCCCGGCACGGAGCCCACAAAACTCGCTTCGCTCGCAATCGAGGTGGCGCTGCCTGTGCGCCGCATTCTTTCAGGCCGGGCGTAAAGCCCGGATGCGGTGGACATGGCGCCGCCCGCCAACTGCTGCACCCGCCGGTCAAAGTCGTGCAGTTCCGCCGGCTCGAAGGCATTATCCAGACTCAGCAAGGGCACAGGATGCCGAACCGACTGAAAGCCCACCAGCGGTTCGCCCCCCACCCGCTGGCTGGGTGAATCCGGTGTCACCAGTTGGGGGTACTGGCGTTCCAGCCTCACCAGTTCCCTGACCAGCCGGTCATAGTCGGCATCGCTGATCAGGGCATTGTCAAGCACATAGTATTGGTGATCATGCTTGCGGATCTCGCTGCGCAGGCGTTCCACCATTTCCTGCGCCTCCTCAAAGGACGGCATGCGCATACCACCACTTTCGGTATTGCTTGAATGCAAGTTCATACCTATTATTCCCCCGCTAGGCCTATATAACTAAAAAAGCCGGCAGCACCGGCTTGGATCACAGGTGTTACAACCGGGTGAGCGGGGCGAACTTGACCAGCAAATGCTTGACTCCTACGGTCTCAAACTGGACAAAGATTTCCAGATCGCCTCCGCGCCCGACCTGGGTCTCGGTGACCACGCCGCGCCCAAACTTTTTATGCTCGACCAGGTCCCCCCTGTTAAATTCCTGCCCGTCCTGGCTGTCTTCCCCGGAATGGGGCATGGTTTTCTGTCCGTCAGCTCTATCAACCGACCGGGTGATCAGTTTTCCGCCGGCAGCCATTTTGGATGCGATCCCCTGCAAAGCGGAAGCAGATCCGCTACGGGCAGCCTCTTGCTCAATTGTGGCAGACGTACCTGCAGCGGCAGCTTCCAACAGGGCGCGCCCGGTAAAGACCGGGGGCAGCTTCCGGTGCGAGGCCACCCTGCCCTCACTGTGCTGCCCGGACGCGGCAGAATGGCCCGTCCCTTCCTCATCACCCGGCGACCCATGATGATCGAGGAGCACGGCCTTTTTCCCGGCGCCGGTTGGAGTTACCGGGTGCAGGAATTCTTCGGGGATCTCCGCCAGGAAACGCGAGGGCTCCTTTTGGATCCCGCTCCCGTGCAAGAAGCGTCGGTTTGCCCAGGAAAGGAAAAGCCGCTCCTGGGCGCGGGTGATCCCCACGTAGCAGAGGCGGCGCTCCTCCTCCAGTTTTTGCTCCTCCCCCAGGGCATGAGCATGCGGAAAGAGGCCTTCCTCCAGTCCGGTGAGAAAAACTACCGGAAATTCCAGCCCCTTGGCGCTGTGGAGGGACATCAGGACAATGGCGTTCTCGTCGCTGCTGTAGTTGTCGACATCCGTCACCAGGGCCAGGTGCTCCAGAAAACCGATCAGGGATCTATCCTCACCCCGTTCGTCGTATTCCCTGGTGACACCCAGGAACTCCCTGATGTTTTCCAGCCTCGTTTCTGCCTCCACCGGAGGTTCCGACTCCAGCAGCGAGCGGTAACCGGTCTCCTCCAGGATGGCCTCGGCCAGGACTGTCACCGGCATGGTCTCCTGTTGCTGGCGCCAGCGCTCGATCATGGCGAAGAAACCCTTGATCGCTATAGCAGTGCGCCCCAGGCCAGCCAGCAACCCGGGGTCTGCCAGCACCTCTCCCAGGCTCCCGCCCCTCTCCCGGGCGATCTGTTCCGCCCGGGCCAGGGCCGTCTCTCCGATCCCCCGCCTCGGGACGTTCAGGATGCGGCGCAGGGAGATGTCGTCGTTCGGGTTGACCACCAGCCTGAGATAGGCCAGGATGTCCTTGATCTCCTTGCGCTCGTAAAACCTGATGCCCCCGAAAATCCGGTAGGGGACATTGCTCCTGATGCACTCCTCTTCAAACGACCGGGACTGGGCATGAGTGCGGTAGAAAACGGCGCAGTCCCGGTACTGCATCTCCTCTGCCTGGCGCAGGCGTTCAGCCATGGCCAGCACGAAGCGGGCCTCGTCCCGCTCGTCTACCGCCTCGTAACAGCAAACCGGCTCTCCGATCCGGTTGGAGGTCCACAACTGTTTGGGCTTTCTGCTTTTATTGTTGGCGATCACCGAGTTGGCCACGGTCAGGATGCGCTGGGTCGACCGGTAATTCTGCTCCAGCTTGATGATCCGGGCCTCAGGGTAATCCCTTTCAAAGTCGAGAATGTTCCTGATATCCGCCCCGCGCCATCCGTAAATGGACTGGTCATCGTCCCCGACCACGCAGAGGTTCTCGAAGCCGGCGGCGATCTGGTGCACCAGCATGTACTGAGCCTTGTTGGTGTCCTGGTATTCATCCACCATCACGTATTGAAAGCGGTGCTGGTAGTGCTCCAGCACCAGCGGCTGCGCCTGGAACAACTCCACCGTCTGGAGCAGCAGGTCGTCGAAATCCAGGGCATTCTGCTCACGCAGCTTCACCTGGTAGAGCCGGTAGACCTTCGCCAGCACAGCCTCCCGCTCGTCCCGCGCTCTCTGCCCAAACTCCTCCGGCCCCACCAAGTTGTTTTTCAGGTCGCCGATGACGGCCAGCAGGCTGCGCGGGCGGTACTTCTTGTCGTCCATGGCGAGCTCCCGGAGGCAGTGCTTGACCAGGGTCTCCTGGTCATCCCCGTCATAGATGACAAAATTCCGGTCATAGGGCGTATGCTGCACCTCCCGGCGGAGAATGCGCACCGATAGGGAATGAAAGGTGCTGATCCAGACGTCGCGCCCTGCCGGGCCCGCCAGGTTGATCACCCGCCGCCGCATCTCTTCCGAGGCCCGGTTGGTGAAGGTGACCGCCAGGATCCTGAAAGGGGACACCCCCTGCTGCAAGAGGTGGGCCACACGGTACGTGAGCACCCGGGTCTTGCCGCTGCCAGCCCCCGCAAAGATGATCACAGGCCCCTCGGTCTGGCGCACGGCTTCGAACTGCACCGGGTTGAGATCGTCGCTGAAAAACACCTGCATCCCCCATTTTCGAAGTTCGATGTTCGAAGCTCGATTTGGAAAGGTATCGGTTCATCTGCTGTAAGCTTTGCGACGGACTACTGAGCGTAGTTACTTTCAATCGAACCTCGAAACTCGAACCTCGAGGCTGGCCTATTGTCGCCGCTCGGCCAGCTTTGTCCTTATCTCGTCCAGGCTGACGTCGCACTCCGCCAGCAACACCAGGAGGTGATAGACCAGGTCCGCCGACTCGTTGATGATCTCGTCGCGGTCGCGGTTCTTGCCGGCGATCACCACCTCCACCGCCTCTTCTCCTACTTTCTGCGCGATGCGGTCGATCCCCTTCCGAAATAGGTGGGCGGTGTAAGAATTTTCGGGCAGGGTCCGCTGTCGGTCCCTGATCACCGCAAACAGCAGATCTAAGATATCTCCGGCCGGAACCGCGCCCGCAAGCGGGCGCCCGGCGGGCTGCCCTACGGCGAGAGACTCCTCTGCGGTCTCCTTGCCTGCCAGAATCAACTGCCTGAAGAAGCAGGAGCGGTAGCCCTCGTGACAGGCGACGCCCACCTGGTCCACCTTCACCAGCAAGGTGTCCTGGTCGCAATCGGTCAGCACCTCCCGGATGTACTGGTGGTGCCCGCTAGTGGCGCCTTTCTGCCAGAGACACTGCCGGCTCCGGCTGTAAAACCACGTCCTGCCGGTCTGCAGGGAGAGCGCCAGGGACTCCCGGTTCATGTAGGCAACCATCAACACCGTTCCGTCAACCGCATCCTGGACGATGGCCGGAATCAGGCCGTCCGCTCCAAACCTTACAGATTCACAGGCGACTTTTATCTGCTCAGGATCTGTCATTAACGGTACTGCTTTCACAGCCTTACGGGCACCCCTCTCTCAGCCAGGTACTCTTTGGCCTGCCTGATAGTATACTCCTGGTAGTGGAAGATGGAGGCGGCCAGGACTGCATCCGCCGCTCCCGTGGTCAACCCCTCGTACAGATGGTGCAGGTTGCCGGCGCCGCCCGAGGCGATCACCGGTATCCGCACCGTCTCGCTGACCGTCCGGGTCAGGTCCAGGTCGTAGCCGTCCCTGGTGCCGTCCCGGTCATGGCTGGTCAGCAGGATCTCCCCGGCTCCGCGCTCCTCGGCCTCCCGCGCCCAGGCGACGGCATCCAGGCCGGCGCCCCGCCTGCCGCCGTGGGTCAGTACCTCCCAGTGCCCGGGGCCTGACTGCCGGGCGTCGATGGCCACCACGATGCACTGGCAGCCAAAGCGCTTGGCGCCCTCGTCGATGATCTCCGGCTGCAGCACCGCAGCGGTATTGACCGAGGTCTTGTCGGCCCCCGCCATGAGCATCTCCCGGATATCCTCCAGGGTGCGGATGCCCCCGCCCACCGTCAGGGGGATGAACACCTGGTCGGCGGTTCGCCTCACCACGTCAACCATGGTCTTGCGCTCCTCGTAGGAGGCGGTGATGTCCAGAAACACCAACTCATCCGCACCGGCGGCATCGTAGAACACCCCCAGCTCCACCGGGTCCCCGGCATCCCTGAGCTCCACGAACTTTATTCCTTTAACCACCCGCCCGGCGGTTACGTCGAGGCAGGGAATGATGCGCTTGGCCAACATCTCCTGATACTACCTCCAGTTTGGGTGCGAGGCAGCCGCTATTATGGCATCCTCCAACCGTATTCGGCCCTCGTAAAGGGACTTGCCCAGGATCACTCCCTCGACTCCCAGCGGCTCCAACTCCCGCAGGCTGATCACGTCCTC
>Ga0187882_1003309_pt1 | contig 13969 bp, 10 predicted proteins | sample June2016WEW_19_1_3_FD_132991 | JGI IMG/M metagenome (GOLD analysis project Ga0187882, IMG submission 132991) | Peatland microbial communities from SPRUCE experiment site at the Marcell Experimental Forest, Minnesota, USA - June2016WEW_19_150 | ecosystem: Environmental > Terrestrial > Soil >...
GAGCGGGCCGGGCTGATTCGCATCGGGCAGATAAAACGCAAAATACGGGAAGCGGATGAGATACTTGAGGCAAACGCGGAAGACAGCGTAGCCAAATCAAAGCACGCTGGCCTGGTCGGGCAATTGAACAAGGCGGAGATGGAACACTACGGGCTTTGCGTCAAAAACTATCCTACTGACCTCAAGGTAAAGTACGAATATGGTCTGCGCCTCGTTTACAACCAGAAGTACGATGAGGCGATTCCTATGCTTCAGGAGGCACAGAAAGACCCGAGGCACAAAATACTGGCGATGAGCAAGATAGGCCTGTGCTTTTTTATGAAGGGCTGGTATTCCGACGCGGAGGATATTTTTACCAGGGCAATCGATTCATACGAAATAAAAGATGACGACATTGCGAAGGAATTGCGGTATAATCTCGCCCGCTCCTTTGAGGAGCAGGGCAAAAAGGCCGAAGCCCTTGATATTTATCGCAAAATCGCCCAGGTTGATTTTGGGTTCAAAGATGTTTCTCAAAGAGTTGACAGGTTGAGAAAAGAGGCGAAGTAGCAGGTATCGAAAATAACGGCGGTATATGTTTTTTTAACGGAAGCATTTTTTAGGAGATTGCAGTGGCTCATTCGTTGTCGGCAAAAAAGAGAGTAAGGCAGAACGAGAAAAGAAGAGCAATTAATCGCGCAAGAAAAAGCAGTATCAAGACGCAGATAAAGCATTTTGAGACGGCGCTGGCCAGTGGAGACCTCAAGGCGGCAGCCGAGCAGTTCCGCCTGACGGCCAAACGGTTAGACAAGGTCGCGTCCACCACCACTATGCACAAAAGGACCGCCGCCCGCAAAAAATCCCGTCTTGCCAAAAAGCTCAACGCGCTGAAAGCAAAAGCGTCGGCCTAACCACAAAGTCACGAAGGCACCGAGACACAAAGTAAAATCAGAAAATTAGTGCCTTTGTGTCTTAGTGGTTAAAATGCGAGAAGTATATAAGAAGAAAATCATCAAGTTACTGAAGCACGCCGACTATAAACCGGCCAAGGTCGGCGAGCTGTCCAGGACACTGGGGGTCGAACAGACAGATTATCCCGAGTTTAAGCGCGCCTTTGACGAGCTTCATCATGCGGGCCACGTTGTCTTAGGCGACGGTAACTTAGTTGGGCTGCCCGGTCTTTCAGGTCGAATCATCGGGAAGTTCCGCGCCAATGCGCGGGGTTTCGGTTTTGTTACGCCATTGGAATCTGCGGCTCACGTCGATTTGTTTATCCCGCCCGGCGATACGATGGAGGCGATGACCGGCGACGTTGTTGCCGCCAAGGTCGTCGAAAAAACCACGAGGGGACAGCAAATCCGTTACAGCGGCAGAATCATCGAAATCGTTCAGCGGGGACGCAACCGATTTGTCGGGACGCTGACGCGAAAACCCGAGGGCTGGCTCGTTCAGCCGGACGGTTCCGGCTCTGCTGACCCCATAACCGTTGATGACGTAACCGCCAAAAACGCCAGAGAAAAAGACAAGGTGGTCGTCGAGATATTGTCATATCCCACGGAAAAGCATCTCGCCCGCGGGGTGATTGTCGAGGTGCTGGGCAAGGCGGGCCAATACGAAAGCGAAATCGCGTCGATAATTCACCAGTTCCAGCTTCCCGGCGAATTCAACGATTCCTGCATTTTTCAGGCGCATAAGGCCGCGACAGAATATAAGCCGGAAAACGTCCGCGACCGGGACGATATAACGAGCAAAATCATAGTTACGATTGACCCGCCCGACGCAAAGGACTTTGACGACGCGATTAGCTTGGAGCGCGACGCGAAAGGCAACTGGCTGTTGGGCGTTCATATCGCGGATGTTACGTTTTTTGTTCCGCCCGGCACGCCGTTGGATAAAGAAGCCAACGACAGGGGTAACAGCATATATTTGCCGGGCAGGGTGATACCGATGCTGCCTGAGATGCTGAGCAACGGCGTATGCAGTTTGCAGCCCGACCAGTTGCGGTTGGTCAAAAGCGCATACATTACCTACGATAACCAGGGTAACATCGTAAATCGCAATTATCGCAACAGCATCATCCGCTCAACACAACGGCTGACTTATCAGCAGGTTGACCGATTTCTCAAAGGACATACCAAAGATATAAAATCCGAAGTGATGCCTTTATTAAATGATATGAATACGCTGGCGAAGATAATCGAAAGACGCCGCGACAAACAGGGGATGCTGCACCTCGATTTGCCTGAGACCGAGTTGATATTCGACGAAGCGGGCAGGGTGGTCGATGGCTGCCCGGCGGATACAAGTTATCCGCATACGATAATCGAGATGTTTATGGTCGAGGCCAACGAGGCCGTGGCGACCGTCCTGGACCGCAATAATATCCCGGTTATGCGGCGAATCCATCCTGAGCCGGATACTCTTACTATGCAAAATCTTGCCGAGCTTGTCAGGTCGCTTGGGTTGAGCTTGCCCCGTTTGCCCGACAGGGCGGCACTGCAGCAGCTTCTCGGCGCGGTCAAAGGGACGGACAGCTCTCTGGCGATAAACCTCGTTGTTTTGCGAAGTATGGAAAAGGCGCAGTATTCGCCTCTGCACATAGGCCATTACGCGCTCGCCTCGGCATTGTATGGCCATTTCACCAGCCCCATAAGGCGATACGCCGACCTGCTCGTTCACCGTGCGCTGGATTGTTACCTGCGTGGCGACCTCGAAGCCGGGCCTGACTGGCTGCCTGATAATCAGCAGTTGGCGGATATCGGAAGGCACATTACGTTCACCGAGGAGCGTGCCGACGATGCCGAGCGCGAATTGAAGACGGTTTTGATTCTGCAAATGCTGGCCGACAAGGTTGGAGAGGAACTGGATTGTGTTGTTACGGGCCTGACGAATTTCGGCATCTTTGTCCAGTCGCGTAAACTCGGTATCGAGGGCCTTGTGCAGCTTGCGGATTTAGGCCCTGACCAGTGGCAATACAACCCCAAACATGGCAGCATCGTCGGCAGGCACTCAGGCCGGCTTATTTGCTTAGGCCAGCCGATGAAGGTCCGTATCGTCTCCGTAAATGTCGCCGCAAGGCAATTGAATGTTTCGCCTGTTGTCGCTGTCCTCGAAGGCGGAATTCATCCTCTCCGTGAACAACTCAAGCCGAAGGCCAAAGGCAAACGCGCAAAACACGGCGGCGGAAAATTCGCCAGCCGCCGAAAACACAAAAAAGGCAAAAGAAGAAGATAAAAAACGACTCCCCTGCTTCGCGGCCTTCAATTATGCCACTTTTTTTCAAGAACGGCATCAACGACAATTTTCAAGGTCTTCTCGTATAACGTCCAAAAGAATTTCTTCCAAGAAGAAGTGTTCTGCTTTGTTTCTGCGGGCTTTGTACTGGCAAGGTTGGCGTTTTGTAGGTGGTCTTCTCTGGCTGATTTTGCGCAAAAACGTAAATCACTGGCCAGTTGTTCTATGCTACTCTTTAAGCCGCACATCTCCGCGTAAGGTATCACTGGATTAGCTGGGGGGCCAAGCGGGGCATAGGAGCACTTGCCAACAATTTCCTCAGTCTTCTTTTTGATGTCAGAGTATCCACTCTCGACCTTATCCTTAAAGTTTGGTATGTGATGAGTTAGAAACCGTAGTATCTCGGGGAATAAGTCACGAAAAGGATAAAAGCCTTCAACTATTGATATAACGTCGTCTGTTGTCCTTTTAGGTAGAAATCGCAGGTTATGCTCATTTACTTTTTTGAAATCCTCAAACCACTTGTCTGTCGTCTTTATACCGTCATCCAAAATTCCGACAAGCGTTTTGACGTTTTGTTCAAATTCATCGTGAAGTGTCATATTTTCGCCTGTCTTTCTTCGGGCCGCTTGACCAGTTGCAAGTCGATCGTCCCATTTTAACCTGAATATAGTGCCATATTAGCGGGAAATGGGTTAAAAGGCAATGTTTTGCCCTGTTTTTTCTGGATGTGCCAGCCGCTAAGGTTTATAATCTTGCCGTTCTATCGCCAAATAAAGCATATTTTTTAGGGAGTGTAAAAATGAAATATGTAGCATGCCTCTTACTTTGTCTGGTAATTTGTGGTTGTACCCCAAGTGACACCACACCGCCTCCGACACAAAGCAATCTTACCGCTGGTATGGCCAAAAAAACCATTATTAAAGGTCAAACTACTCAAGCGGAAGTAACGGAAATTTTCGGTCCTCCTGACCTGATTACCCACAAGGACAACATGCAGGTTTGGACCTATGATAAGATTCGCTATGATGTAGAGTCTTCAAATGGCTACCTGAGTGTCCTCGTTGCTGGTGTTGGGGGAGGCAGGACTCGTTCTTCTTCGACATCCACAATGCTTATCATATATTTTGATTCAAATGATAAGGTCGTTGATTATAGAATGAGTGTAACTCGATTTTAAAGGAGGATTATGATGTACAAGGCTGTAACCAGTATCAGCGTTTTTACGATGTTGCTCTTAACTGGTTGTTTAGCAGTTAACCAAGAGAATAAGATGTCTCAAGCTCAACTTAACGCAATTGAAACTCGTGAAGTGGACGCCAGCATAAACGAGACATACAAGGCTGCTTCGGGTGCCCTTTTTGATGCAGGTTATACTATTTCTATGTCCGACCGGCAGGGCGGACTACTTACAGGGACAAAAGCTATCGATAGGTCTGCTTACCGCTTGTGGTATTCTCCCTCTATAGAGGATACAAAATTTGCAGTGTCGATACAGATTAGGGAAATAGCCCCAAACTCTTGCACAGTCCGCGTTAAAACATCAGTAAATGGAGCGCCTAAAGTTGATAAGAACGCAATAGACCAGTTATGGATACTTATGCAGAGACAGGTATTGATGAAAGAACCGCTACCACTATCGAATGAAAAAGATAAAAAACCGTCGGAAGATGTCAAAAAACAGCAACAAGATACTCAAAATGAAAAGAAACAAGAACAACCAAATGCACCAATAACGAAGAGTCCGACAGTTATACGGTGTGAAAACTGTGGTCATGAAATAGGTAAGCTTGAGAAAGCATATGTACACGAAGGTCATATCGTCTGTTCGCAATGCTATTTAAAACTGAAACAGCAACCGTAGATTTCCCGAACCATCCACACTTTTGCTGCTTGGCCTCGGCTCGGTGATAATCAGAAAACGTAGGGCTTGAAAAACGCATCTTTGCGGAACCTTCCTACTATTTTCTTTCTGCTATCTGCTTTCCTTTTCACCCCATCCTTGACAATGTAGCCCGATTTTACGATACTCCACTGATAATGATTAAGAATTTTGGCAAAAAGATTGTAAAGTTATTCGGCTCACGCAGCGAGCGATTGGTCAAGACGTATATGGTGGTCGCCCGTGAGGCGAGCGAATTTGAAGAGCGGGTAAAACAGCTAACCGACGAGCAGCTCAAGGCCAAGACAGCCGAGTTCAAGCAGATGCTGACAGATGGTCGCAGACCTGAGGATATATTGCCCGAGGCGTTTGCCGTGGTTCGAGAGGCAGCCAGACGCACAGTCAATATGCGGCATTTCGACGTACAGTTGGTCGGCGGCAACGTCCTCTACGAAGGCAAAATCGCGGAAATGGCGACCGGCGAAGGTAAAACACTGGTCGCGACGCTGGCCGCGTATCTGGTACATCTGACGGGCAGGCACGTTCACGTCGTTACCGTTAATGATTACCTTGCGAAGCGCGACTCTGAATGGATGGGGCCGATTTATAAGGCGCTTGGACTTTCCGTCGGGGCGATACAGGCGGATATGGATGCATCGGGCGAGGAAAGAAAAAACCAATATGCCTGCGACATAACCTACGGCACCAACAACGAGTTCGGTTTCGATTATCTCCGTGACAATATGAAACTGTCGCTGGAGCAGATGGCGCAGGGCGAGCTGGAATACGCGATAATCGACGAGGTTGACTCGATTCTGATAGACGAGGCGAGAACGCCTTTGATTATATCCGGGCCTGCGTTTGATGACGTGAGCAGGTACAAAAGGGCCGACGACGTCGCGAGAAAACTTATCGTGATGCAGGGCGGCTACGACCGAATCAAAAAGCAGATTGACACGTCGGAAAAGACGCTTGCCAACGCCTATGGCGAGTTGAACGAGGCCAAAAAGTCCAAAGATAATAATCGTATCGAAAAAGTGCAGAGCACAATAAAAAAGCTCGAAGCGGAATTCGAAGAGGCACAGTCAAAACTCGGCGGCGCCATTCAATACTACGAGGTTGAACATGACCGCAAGGCCGTGCATTTGACGCACGAAGGAATCGGCGCGGCACAGGAGGCGGCGGGCGTCGGGTCGTTTTTCACCGGCTCAAATATGGAGTGGCCCCATCTGCTCTCGCAATCGCTGCGGGCACATGTTGTTTTTGAGAAGGAAAAAGATTACGTCGTGATGGACGGCAAGGTCGTCATCGTCGATGAGTTCACGGGCCGACTGATGCACGGCAGGCAGTGGTCGGATGGTCTGCACCAGGCGGTTGAGGCCAAAGAGGCCGTGCAGGTCAAGGAGGAAAGTCAGACGCTGGCCACGATTACACTTCAAAATTTCTTCAAGCTTTACGGCCAGATAGCCGGTATGACGGGCACGGCGATGACCGAAGCCGAAGAGTTTATGAAGATTTACAAACTTGAAGTCGTCACCATACCGACCAATCAGCCCTGCATAAGGGAAGATATGGAGGACGTGATTTATAAGACGATGTCCGAAAAGTTCACCGCGATTCTGGAAGAGCTGAATAAAATCAGTATTTCCGGCAGACCTGTGCTGGTTGGAACGGTGAGCGTTGAGAAAAATGAGGCGTTATCGGAGGCGCTTAACAGGAGATTCGGCCTTGAGCATGAGGTGCTCAACGCCAAGCACCACGAGCGTGAGGCACAAATCGTCGCAAAGGCGGGCCAGCAGCACGAGGGCCGCGACGGAAAAATGCACGGCAATGTTACGATTGCGACGAATATGGCGGGCCGGGGAACGGATATCAAGCTCGGCGAGGGCGTCGCCAATATAGGCGGGCTGCACGTTTTGGGCACGGAACGTCACGAGGCGAGGCGCATTGACAATCAGCTTCGCGGGCGATGCGGCAGACAGGGCGATAAAGGGTCGAGTCAGTTCTTCCTCAGCTTCGACGACGAGCTGGTGCGGACTTTCGCCCCTGAATGGACGGTAAAGGCGCTGTCGTGGATTGGCTGGGAGGAGGGGCAGCCGATTTATCATCCGAGAATAAGCAAGGGTATCGAAAAGGCGCAGAAAAAGGTCGAGGAACGAAATTTCGAGACCCGCAAGAGTTTGCTCGAATACGACGAGGTGATGGATTATCAGCGGAGGATTTTTTATTCCCGCAGGCGGACAATCCTTGCCGGCAAAGGACTCAAAGAGATTATCGCGGAAATGATAACGGGCACGACGGCCAAAAGCTGCCGGATAATGCTGGAGGAGGAGTATCCCGTCAAGTGCATCTGCGAATGGGCTATGAGTCAGTTCGGCGTTGAATTGAAACCATCTGAAATAGAGGAATTGTCGGCCGAAGAGATTGAGCGAATAATCAAGGGCAAGGCCAAGGATAGCGCAGGCAACGATATATCGCTGTCGCTTGGCGAATACCTCGAGGATTACGAAGACCAGTCCACGTGGGACATACCGGGTTTGTGCAAATGGGCGATGAGCGCATTCAGCGTCAACTTAAGCGCAAGCAAGGTCAAGCAGATGTCCCCGGAGCAGCTTGAGGAGCAGTTGATTGCCGCGGCCCGTCAGCAGATTGAGAAAAAGGACTGCTCGCCCATTGCTGAGCCGCTTAAACCCGATTTTGCGATTCGCCGGCTTGTGGAGTGGGCGCGTGTGAAGTTCGACATAAAGCTTAACACCGGGGAATTGGCGGGGTTGAAACCGGAACAGATTGAGGAGCTTATCAGCGGGCGAATCAGGGCCAGATACAAAAGGCGGGAAATCGAATATCCCGTCGAGTTCGCGATGAATATGGTGTATGGGCCTCAGGGGGCCAACGTGTACGGATTTGAGGCGCTGGCGGAATGGGCAAACAGGAAATACAACGCGAAATTTACCGCCGAGGGCATGCAACAAATCCAGCCGCAGACGCTGAGCAGGCAGTTGCTGGAATTGAGCGAGGCCTACAGCAACGGCCAATTGACAAAGGAGATAGACGATGCGCTTCGTCGTCCCGGTACCCAGGAAATTACGGAATGGGCCAATCAACGCTTCGGGGCGGCGTTTACATCTGAACAACTTGACGATATTCAGCAGCGAAAAGAGATAATCCTGCAGGCCGGCAGAGAATTCCTGCGCAGGGAACTGAGCGACCTTGAAAGGTATGTTCTGCTTCAGGTTTATGACAGCGCCTGGAAAGACCATCTTTACAATATGGACCATCTCAAGGACAGTATCTGGATGCGTTCCTGGGCCGAGAAGGACCCCAAGACGGAATATAAACGAGAGGGACATCGGATGTTCAGCGAGATGCTGTCCAATATCGAGGAGCGGGTTACGGACATCATCTTCAAGGTTCATCTCGAAGCCGGCGCCAGGGCCAGAAGCGTCTGGCAGGTCAGCCAGACAGCGCACGACGAGGTTGGCCAATTTGCTATGGCGGAGCGTCAGCGTGCGGCCGCCCAGGCGCCGCAGGGTGAAGTTAAGGTCAAACAGATTAAACTCGAAGGGCCAAAGGTTGGTCGCAATGACCCTTGTCCCTGCGGTTCCGGTAAAAAATACAAAAAATGCCACGGGCGAAGCTCATAGGAAATCGCTCGCGGCGCAAAAAAAGAGCCGCGTTACTATGCGGCTCTTATCGTTCGTTATTTAATCACGTTACTGATTTTGCCTGGGCTTGCTGGTTGGCGGTTTAGGTTTCGGATTGGCTTCCGTCTTGGCTTTAACCTCACCAAACGTTTTTACAGTCAGCCAGTGCACATTACCTTTCACCTCTATGAGTCCCTCGATTCTGGCTTTCTTGTCAGCCATTGTCTTTCCCAGCTCTATGCCTTTTTCATCAAGAACTACTTTGTATATGAGGTCCTTGTGGGCAGTCACTTTTATTTCGGTGATGTTTCCGTCATTGTCTTTTACAGCGCTGACGATACCTATAACAAGTTTGGTGTCCTTCGTTTGTCCTTTTTCACGGGGAGTTTGCTTTGGCTGGTTCGCGTCTGCTGCCATCACATTGCTCACCACCGCGAGCAGCATACAAACCGCGACCATTCCAACCAGTGCCATTAACTGCTTCTTCATTTTTGGTTTCTCCTTAAATCCAAAAAACACATACCACTTTTCTTTCTCTTATTCGTTGTTCTGATATCATTATATCGGCGACATTACCCAAAGTGTATTCGTTGCCCCATTGGTTTTCAAGTCATTTGTGAATTTTAATCGTTTTAAGTATAGCTGTCGTCTCTATAAAAAAAGAAAACATCGAGTAACACCTCGCTACCCGATGTTTTCCGGAGGGGAGAAAAACTCTGTTCTGCTGCTCTGCTTATCGGCAAATACATAATTGCTGCTTTAATCCAAAAATCACCCCATTTCGCTAACTCTATAAGATATACGTTTTTGGCGGTTCTATGTTCGATTTCGGTGATAAAACAGCGTGGGGGCTGTGCTAACAGAGCGTCATCGGCTCATCGGGCCTGCTTTTCCGGCGGTATATCGTAATTCCTTTGCAGCCAAGATGATACGCGAGCCGATAAGCATTGTCCGCGCTGGCTACTTTGGCTTTTTCGGTGAAGTTTATTGTCTTGCTGACGGCCGCGTCGCAGTGCTTTTGAAACCCGGCCTGCATACGGATATGCCATTCCGGGCTGATATCATAGGCGCATTTGAAGATTTTTCGGATTTCAGCGGGAATCGAGGATATCGTTTGAATGCTGCCAGTTTTAAGCGCCTGCCGGGCAATATCTTCGCTGCAAATACCCCTGTTTGCGGCAATTCCGCTGAAAACCTGGTTTGTCTGGAGCAATTTCTGGCCTGACAGAACTTGTCGCACAAAAACGAGCGAATAAAGCGGCTCAATGCCCGAGGAACAGTCGGCGATGATGCTTATTGTGCCAGTGGGGGCGACGCAGGTAATCGCCGCGTTACGCACCTTCAAATTTCTCTTTTTGTTCCAGATGCTGTCGGCCCAGTTGGGAAAGCATCCTCGCCTTTCGGCTAATTCACCGCTGGCCTGTTTGGCGTTTTCGTTGATGAACTTCATAATTGATTCCCCGACATTGATGCCTTCGTTGCTGTCGTATGGTATGCCGAGCATAAAAAGACAATCCGCGAAACCCATAACGCCCAGTCCGATTTTGCGGTTTGCCCGGGCGATTTCGGCGGTCTGGGTAACGGGGTAATGGCAGGCGTCGATGATGTTATCGAGGAATCGCACGCCCAGTTTCACCGTTTCGCCAAGGCCGGGCCAATCTATTTCTGATTTGTCGGTGATGAATTTTGCGAGGTTGATGCTGCCTAACGTGCAGGCCTCGTAAGGCAGCAATGGCTGTTCGCCGCAGGGGTTGGTTGCCTCAATTTCACCAAGTTGCGGCGTCGGGTTGTCCTGATTAATCCTGTCGATGAACGCCACGCCCGGGTCGCCTGTTTTGTGGGCGCAGGTTATAATCATATTCCACAAATCGCCGACAGTGTAAAACTTTTCTACGTCTTCGAGTTTTGACGAGTCGTCACCAGTCAAGGGGAACAGGTTCCGTATCGAGTAGTTGTTGACGTCGATGTTTTTTGGCAGCAGATATTTTTGACCTGTGCGCGGGTTTTCGACGATGTGCAGCGTGTTCGGCTTTGTTTCGAGGGTATTCATCCAGTCGTCGGTTATTTTTACGGAGATGTTGAAATTTGTGAAGGCCTTGAGGTCCTGTTTGGCGTGCAGGAACCTGATAATATCCGGATGCGTTACGCTCATCATACCCATATTTGCGCCTCTGCGGAATGCGCCCTGCTGAATCGCATCGGTTGTCTGAGAGAATACTCGCCAAAACGAAATCGGGCCTGACGTTGTGCCGCCGCTTGACGCGACCCGGTCGCCGGTTGGGCGAAGGTGGTCAAGTGAAAAGCCGGTTCCGCCGCCTGCCTTCTGGATGAGAGCGGTATCTTTTACCGTCTCGAATATCCCCTCGATGCTGTCCTCAATCGGCAGGACAAAGCAGGCGCTTAACATTCCTGATGGTCTGCCCGCGTTCATAAGCGTTGGCGAATTGGGCAAAAACTTCAGCGAGGCCATAAGGTCATAATATTTCTCGTGCCACTGGGCAACTTCGGCTTCGTTTCCGCCGTAATTTGCCTCGATTGAAGCGACAAGACGGGCAACTCTGTGGAAAAGCTGGCCCGGCGTCTCGATGACTTTGCCCTGTTCATCCCTGATTAAATAGCGTTTCTCCAGCACGGTCATCGCGTTTTCGCTGAGTATGGGCTCGCCGCCTTTCGGCGGAGTTATGTTCTCTGTTTCTCGCATATTATTTATACGGCGTGGTTTCATAAAGGTCTCACGTTTTTTTAAGCCATTTGAATCGAAAGACGTCACGGATACGCGAGGTAAATCTTATGCCGAGTCGCTGTGTGCTGGTTGCGAATTCCGCGCGTTTCAAATCTTCCATCGAGGGCTTTGTGGTTTTGGTTCCGAAGACAGTTGCCAATATGCCCGCTAAGAAACCCAGAACGGTATTAGTTTTTCGATGAAGGACCATTTTTCAATCGGCGATTATCTTTGCACTGCTATTTTTGTCGAGGCCAGGAGCTCTTCGCCGGCACGGCTTTCGACGGATGACCGGCCCCACAACTGGTGTCTTTCCAGGATTTCGGGCTTCGCGTCGTAGTATTTCGTTACCGCGCTTATGCCTCCCTCGACAGTGCCCGAGGTTTTGTACTTGTGTTCAAGCAGCCAGCCGCTTATTTCATCATCATATTCGGCGGGGTAAATAAGGGTCACTGCAAATCTGTCATTACTGTATTTGGCAAGATGAACTATCGCTTTGCAGGGAAGGTTTGTCTCAATGCCGAGCTTGACTAATCGCTTGTAATCATCGCGGGCGGTCTCTGAATCGGCGGAGAAAAAGAACATACCCGCCTCGAGCTGGAATATGTCCCGCCGCACGCCTTTCAATTCAAGTTTGCCGTCAGGGTAGGCCCTGTGTATCTTATAGGCCTTGCAATCCTTGTATCTTTCGCTTTCAAAAAGCTCAGCGACCTCCTGCGCGGTGAATCCGACTCCTGTATTATCGCCGAAATCGACGACGTACAGCCCGACGTAACTATCCGGTTTTTGAAGTTTAGGCAGTTTCATAATGCCCTATTTTAACCGCTGATTTCACAGATTGCACAGTATTTTCTCAAGAGCTTCTTTAGATTATACTGGATTCACAGCACGTGGGTACCGACAATATTGGCGCTCTAATTTTTAGGAGACCAAAATGAGCACGTTGCTTTACATAAAGTTGAGTGCGGTAATGGCGCTGGAATACGCGGTTTGGGGGGCCTGGATGCCGGTGCTTGCGGCGAGGTTGCTGGGGCCGCTGAAGTTTAGCGGCAAGCAGACAGGGTGGATATACGCCACTTTGCCTCTCGCGTGCATCGTATCGCCTTTGATTTCCGGTCAGCTTGCCGACAGGTGGCTCAATGCCGAGTGGATTCTCGCCGGGGCACATTTGATTGGGGCTGTTCTGTTATTGATTGCGGCGGTGCAGACGAGGTTTGCTGCGTTGTTTGTTATTATGTTTTTTTATTCGGTTTTTTACGCGGCGACGCTTCCATTGGTCAACGCGGTGCTTTTTGCCAATGTCACCGACGCCGCCTGGCAGGGCAGGGTCTTTATGTGGGCGCCTATCGCCTGGGCGATTGCGGGATATTTTCTGACGGGCTGGCGGTGGACGTTCAAGACCGCCGAAAAAGGGCGTGATTGCCTTTTTCTGGCCGCGGCACTTTCAGTGATTATGGCGGCATGTTGTCTGGGTTTGCCCGCGACGCCGCCTGCGGGTGCGGGGGAGGCGCCGATTTTCAAGGCGATGACTATGCTGCAGAACACCAATTTTCTGGTTTTTATGATTGTCTCGCTTGTGGCAGGTGGGCTGATGCAATTTTACTTTTTAGGCAGCGCGCGTTTTATGATGGACACAGGCATTCCCGGCAAGAACGTGCCGGCCGCAATGGCCATTGCGCAGGTTGTGCAGGCCGCAGCCACATACTACCTGCTTAACAAATTTATCGGCTCGTTCGGATTCAAATGGACGCTGACGATAGGCGCGGCCTCCTGGTTTTTACTGTATCTTGTTTATGTAATCTCAAAGCTGCGTGCGCTGATAGTTTTATCGCAATCACTTCACGGCCTTGCTTATGTCCTGTTTATCATCGCCGGCCAGATATTCGCCAACGTCGCGTCTCCGCCTGAAATCAGAAGTTCGGTGCAGGCGCTTGTTTTTGCCGCGACGACGGGGGTGGGATTATTTTTAGGGACGCAGTTCGCGGGCATCGTGATGGATATTTTCAAACGGGAAGACAAATTTAACTGGCGGGCGATTTTTACAGTGCCGGCGGTGATTATGCTTGCGTCAATCGTTGCGTTGGTTGTGTTGTTCAAAGGATAAAAACAGGGACTTGAATTGTCGAGGAGAGTTAAAGTGACGCGGGTAGGAATAGTCGGATTCGGCTTTATGGGCAGGCAGCATCTGAACTGCTATCGTGCGTTGCGGGGCGTTCGTGTGGCCGCGATTTGCGACGGCGACAAGGCGCGACTGACGGGTGTCAGGGAAATCGCGGGTAATATCGAAGGGACACAGGCGTCTTTGGGACTCGATGATATTGCGCTTTATACTGATTTCGAGAAGATGCTGGCCGAACAACGGCTGGATGCCGTCTCGATTACGCTGCCGACGTTTATGCACAGTGACTTTACGGCCAAGGCATTAGAGGCAGGCCTTCACGTTTTGTGCGAAAAGCCGATGGCGATGAGCGTCGAGCAGTGCAAGGATATGATTGCAGCCGCAAAGAC
>Ga0187882_1003313_pt1 | contig 13954 bp, 12 predicted proteins | sample June2016WEW_19_1_3_FD_132991 | JGI IMG/M metagenome (GOLD analysis project Ga0187882, IMG submission 132991) | Peatland microbial communities from SPRUCE experiment site at the Marcell Experimental Forest, Minnesota, USA - June2016WEW_19_150 | ecosystem: Environmental > Terrestrial > Soil >...
ACGACGGTTTCTGCTTCTACAACGGCTCGTTTTAGATCGGGTTCGCTCACGTTGACTGGTTCTATCTTGATTTCTCTGCTGGACAAGTAGACGACTGATCCAGTGTCTACTTGTCTGCCTAACCTTTTCAGGCCTTCAGCGTAGAGTTTCACTTGCATTGAAACTTCGTTAGGATCGATGTAATCATGGATTGTTTTGTAGTCTCTCACTTCGTTGTTGCCAAGAACGTCTATTCTGCCCATGATTGTGGCATTGTGAATAGGAAATTCGATCCTGTATTCGGCTTCACTAGTTAAAGTGAGATCGCGCGTGTGATTTTGCGCGTATAACATGATAGCGTTTCTCGCTCCTGTTCTGAAGTTCTCAAGAACTTCTCCGCCTGCGAAGGGCATGAAGAATTCCGAGTTGACGGCCTTCTCCGCAGCTGATATCGGGTTGTATCCTTCTTTTTTTACGAGTTCAACTGTTCTTCTAAGACAGAAATGCACGCTTTTGCCGTAGCCTATTGCTTCATTCAGCCGGGGTTGGTATCCGTAGACCTCTCTGAGCAAGTACATATACGGACATTTCATGTATGCAGTTATTTCGCTGGCCGAGAAAGTGAGCATTTCTTCAGACACTTGTGCCTGACCAATGTCTATTGCTGGCAGTCTCTCCGGTTGAAGACAATTGGCAAGCGTGAGATCAATGTCTTCGATGAACGGGCTTCGCTTGACTTGATGGTTTTCTTGAGCGAAATAACTTATTATCAGTGCGTCTCTGGCGCGCGTGATCGCAACGTAGAAAAGTCTTCGTTCGTCTTCAATGCTTCCCTCATATCGTTCGGCGTCAAATATGTCTCTTGGAATGTTGCACCAGTTCTGTATTCTGCCAACGCTCCTCGGAGGGAATCTCTGTTTGATGGTTGAAAAGAGAAAAACTATCGGCCATTCGAGTCCTTTGGCTTGATGAATGGTCATGATTTGAACTGCGTCTACACCGCGGATGTTGTCAGATGGTTGTTCTTCGTAGGCTTGTGAAGCGTAACTGTTGATGAACCAGCAAAGATCTCTCAGGTCCGATTTCCAGTGAGATGTTCTTCCTCCTATCCTGTTAGCAGTCTCATAGTCTGAAAGCAGATTATGAAATCTGCCTAGGTTAGCCATCAGAGCGGCATCATTTCGGTCTTCATGGTTGAGTTGGTTGAACCCTAGAGTGTTGAGAACATCATGATAAACCGATGTGAAATTGCGGTAACTTGAATTTCTAGAGTTCAAGTCTTCCTTGATTCTTCTCAACCTTGACTTGGCTTCCAGCGGAACTGCATAGTGATATGCGGAGCGCCAGAGTTCAATTGCAGTTTCAAGAAGTTCATCTCCAGTTATCTTGTCCTTCATGCTCCATCGGTTCTCAGTCCAGAAGCCGTACTCGGAGAACCAAGAGAAAATGCAGCCAACTGCTTTTGCCTCGTCTCTGGCGAACAGTCCCACTTTCCCGCCAACGATGTAGGGGATAGTTCGTCTCTTTAGTTCATCAACAAGACAACCAGCAGCTAAACTAACACTCCTAGTTAGAACCCCAACGTCGGAATATTCCATCCCTCTGTTATTGACCAGCTCTTCTATTTGATCTGCAATCCAATGGGCTTCATGCAAGGGCGAATCGTGACATACTAGTCCTATGAAACCTTGGTCGTCCCTGGTTGGTTGCATGCTTTCGTAATTGCGCTCGAAGGTTTTGGCGAATCTGTTTGCGTTTGCCACGATTTTTCTGCCGCTTCTTCGGTTTTCGGCTATTGTGATTGTTTGAGCTCCTTTGAACCTTTCTGAGAACGACTCGAAGAACCTCTCATCTGATCCTCGCCATTGATAGATGCTTTGTCTCGGATCACCTACGACAAAAATCTCTCCAATGTTTCCAACAAGGCTTATCAGTTCTTCTTGAGCCTGGTTGATGTCTTGATATTCGTCGACGATCAAATGTTTCACGTGACCTAGTGTATTTGGCGCTTCTCTCAGTTTCAAGACGGCAAGAAGTATCATTCTGCCAAAAGTAAGCAGTTTATGTTCGTCTAACAGATTTTCGTATCGAATGAGATGAGAAAAAAAGCTTGGTGCTCTTGCCTCGAGCTTCTTTCTGTCTAACATCTCGTCTTCGACCATGCCGACGGTTCTTGAGAAAATGCGGCAACTTTCGGAATAGTTCTTGTGATATTGATTGATGCCTAAGTCCCAGCCTTGTCTCATCAAGAAGGCCATTTCTTGATTCTCATCGAGAACGTTGTAGTTGCCGTATCTGAAATGATCGTCGAGAATTCTTTTGGCATAGGCGTGAATTGTTCCGACGTACATTTCACCCAGAATGTTTAATCTGTCCGGTTTTAACTGTGCAACTCTTTGGTAGATGCGGCTTTTCATGCTTCGTGCAGCTCGCTCAGTAAAGGTGAAGGCTACGATTGAAGAAGGTGGCACGTCTTCTTTAAGGGCGAGACAGACAATTCGCCTTGTCAGAGTCTCGGTTTTGCCTGCTCCCGCTCCTGCGATTACGCGATTATAAAGCGATTTTGACAATACTGCCTTTTTCTGATCTGGAGAAAGTTCTGTAGGTTCCCGCAAGATTGTCTCGACTACGTTGACGTTGAGTTCGAGTGTGCCCACAGCACTTCAACTCTGGATGAATCGATTCATTACCCCTTCCTTGATTTGTTCTTTCTGAATTGCAGATTCAGATCTGGGCCCATGCGCCTAGCGCGCGCTAAAACCAAGAAACAGGAGCGAGATTTCGCCAGTCACTCCAATTATCAGTAAGATACCTCTAGAATGATGGCGCGATGGCGGACTCGCGCTTCTGGCGTAAAATGGCGTTTGCTCTTCTTCTCGATTCAAACATGGCTTAAGACCTTAGCGCGTGCTCGAGACAGAAGGAGACATGCCTCATAAGCCTCGATCTTGTGGGTGAGCGCGCGCGCTAAAAAGGATACTTAACTAAAAAAGGTGAACTATGTGAAAAGAAGTAGAACAAAAAAGGAATTATCGGAAGAAATAGACCTAATGGATACTATGCTCTCTAGCTTAGTTGAGATTTTAGAGGAAAAGGGTGTATTGACGCAAGCGGAATGGGAAAAGAGAATCAAGGAACGAATCAAGATACAATAACTAAGCAACCTTAATGTTGTTAGCTATCGACTCTAGCTTTTTCATTGAGGCGTGGTCAACTGCGTTTTTGGTCTGCAAATACTCTTTGATTTTTTCGTCTCCCAGAAGATGCTGAACTTTATGCGTCTCTTTAAGTTGCTCAATTCTGTTAAGGTATTTCAAAGAGGAATAATTCAACGGTCTTCCAACCACTCTGCTTGCATCTGGATAAGAATAAACATCGTAGGCATATTTCTCTCGAGAGAAGACTTTGGCTCGTGGGATACCCACTCCGCCGCCTCTCTTTTTGAAAGTAAGCCCTAAAACATCTACATAAGCAAATATGGACAGAAAATCATCAGAACGTATCGCATGTTGTTCAAACTGTGGAATCCCCACGTTGCAAGCAAAGATTAATGTCTCATTCAAGGGTTTTTCCATGTTTATTTCTGACAGGATAAGTCGAAAGTCGCCTTCATTAAGAATAATGTCTTTAAAATTTGCGTCAATTGCAAAAGCCTCAATTCCTTCAGATAAGTAAAACTCGATAATAGGACGAACAAATTTCGGTGGAATTAATGGAATTGTACCAATTAATTCCTGTCCGTTCCTAAATTTGCTTTCGTAAATTATCGTCTTCATCATTTCGAGGTAGTCATGTACTTTCTTGATTGAATAAATCGGGGTTTTTCGATTTGGGATCGTTTCCTGTAAGAACAAAGTCTTTACAGCAGGTAGAAACATTACATCTTCACTAGAAGCATGCAAAGCATGTGCTAGTAACCTTAGAGTTTTGTTGCTAGGAACCGAGTCAAATTGAAAATTAAATATCGTTAGATTTAATCTATCTTGAAGCCGCTCTTGTTTGACTTCATACGCAAAAGGTGTGATACCTCGCTCTTCTAGCTCAATTACGACTCTATCGTTAATCTGTCTTGGTATTTCGTTAATTCTTAATGGTTGAACGGTATTACTTAAAGTCGATTTTCTCTGAGATACTATAGGGGTTTCAAACGAGAAATTTCCGTTTCGAGACGATATTTCTTTCTTAACCGCTCCTAACTCATCGTCTCTATCGAGTTCACGGATTTTTAGTATTTGACCCATAGGTTATTTATACACAAAACACAGAATTTAAAGCATGTCATACGTACTTGATTACAATTTAAGAGAACCGTCTAGGCAATGGTCACTACTCGTTTTATCGATAAATGACCGAAAGCAAGTTAGAACAATGGACATTATGCATATTCAGAAGATAATCAGGTACTTTGAATATTTACGGGAAACCCAAGAGTTAGCTTATTCCGATTTCAAATACGGCACTGTATCAGATGAGCTTCAGCAAAACTTGGATACGTTGGTAGAGTCGGGACTCCTAGATGACGACGAAGGCAAATATTGCCTGACGTTAGAAGGAGAAGAGGCTGTTCAAGAAGTAAGAAAAACTTTTGGAAATGACCAGCTTAAACTGTTGGAATTTGCCAAACAGCAGTTGAACGATTTACCAATCGAGGAACTCATGTATTTCTTATACAAGCTGATTCCATCTACACAGAAAAATTCTATAGAATATCTCAGATTAGAAGGGAAGCGCGACCAATTAGTCTGTAGTCTGTTTCGTAAAGGACGAATAAACTCAACTATGGCAGCACAATGGCTTGAAATCAGCGAGAAAGAGTTCCTTGATTCCTTATCAGACTAAAACTAGAGCGAAATATGTTTTTGACACTTCGCCAGCGATAATGCTTCTTGAAAAATGCCAATTGAGAACGCAACTGTTACGCTTTGGCGAAAATAACGATTTGGTTGCTCCAAATCGCATTTCAGAAGAATACGCTGTCGGAGACAGCAAAACAGCAAGACCAAACCTCGTTACGTTTAGGGAAGTCTTTTCACCCATATTGGTTGAAGAAAACCGAGAACTGCTCAGATACTTCCATTTCGACAACAGCTCAGGCGAATATTGGGTGATTGCTCATGCTCTTAAGCATCCAGACTACATCTGCGTAATGGATGATTATTTCGGAAGGAACGTTTGCAGTTACTTTAATGTAAAATTAACTGGCACAATAGGTATTTTGAAGAAAATGAAAGAACGCAACATGCTGACCTCAGACGATTTGGAGTGTATAAGACAGGTAGTCAAAAATAGCCGTTTTTATCTGTCCAAAGACCTACTCAGAGAATTGGGTCAAATAACTTAACAGTACCGGTTTGATACCTGACTTTGGGTGTTCGTGTCATGTGGACCTTTTCTCAACTTACCAAGGAGGAAGAGAGACTGAGATTCAGATTCATAATGGAAATGGGGTTAAAATGGTCAGGCATGATACGGGTTTTTGATGAAGGTAGCAAGGAGAAACTGTATGAGCGAATAAGGGATGATTTTGCAGAGAAACTTTTCAATGTTGAGTCAAGAGAGGAATACGTCAAAATTCATACCGACTTCTGTAATTGGGGAACAAGGAATATAGACCAGAATAGAAGACTCCAGAAGGACAAAGCGAGTTACGGTCAGATTGCCAAGACTCTCGATGTGACCCTAAAAGTGGCGGTATATTATTGTCATCTGCCCGATTGCGAACAAAGTAAGAGAATCTGTGGCTGGTTAAACGCCGCAGTAGACACGGCAATGATGCGGGAACTCAAGAAAGACTTTCCTCATGCGATGCCAGCATGGCCGAGTTTGATAAAAGACGTGAATAAGGAGGCATACTACAAAATCCAAGACCTTGTTCGTGAATCGATCAAGCGAGAACATAACAAAGCAATCACTTGCCCACAATGGGAAGATATTCACTGGGTAGAAGCAAACGAATGAGCGCGCGGTAGAAATTTCAACATTCCCACTTCACGCATCGCTTCCTCGGTGAGAAAAGGTCCACAATTTCCATTACGGCCCATTTCTCCAATAGGTAATTCAGGACAGCTCTTGCATGAGTCAAGTACTGTCCAAACTCACTAAAGGAACCATCGCCTTTTCGAGTCGTAAGTTTTGTAACGAACAAGCTCTCAAAAGGTTTGTTGAAGAGCTGTCGCAGCCAGTACATCTTCATGAAGTTATCGCATAGTTGAGTGCGTTTGTTTTCATATTCCACAAAACTCAGATCTACGCCATCTCGAACTATCAGCGCATCGACCTCATTCCCCTTCAAGAAGTCGCCGTCAAAACATTGCTTGTTTCTGCAGTTATTGCTCTGTGCCCGTTCAAGATATGAAGGATAACATATTCTCTCAATGAGCTTTTCAGTTCCGATTCCAAGCGCTTCTGCTGGTTTCTTAGATGGTGGAGTTACTATATGGTTGAACCTGATGGAGATAGCCACACGATAGTTTGGGAGCACTCTCGTCACATCATCAGCGAGAAGTTCAAGAAATACGAATTCAGCCTTGCTCTTGCACGCAACAAGCCTGTCAAGAAGGTCCGAACCTTCTCCAAATACTGTTCTTCTCAGTTCTTCGATAATACTCATTCAAGGTCAGCTTGCAATCAGCCAAGGCCATTTTAGTCATCACTTTCTTTTCCTAATAACTCTTGCTCTATCTATCTCACCGCGCGCCTGCAAAAACGCATCGGTCGTTTAGGATCCAAATGAGATGAACGTATCGACATTTTTCGATTCTGAGCACGCGTCAGCAATGAACTAATTAGCCAAGAAAGCTGATGGAAAACGCGCATTCCGCCTAGATTTTCTGTTTTGATCTTGACGAATAGTTCTTGCTTTCAACTTCTTCAAACAGAGGATTGCCAAGTGCTCGGGAATACAGCTTCACCTCGATTGTTGAAGTTATGACCTTCCACTCGACTGAAGTGTAAATTCCCGTTTGCTGATGCGCTTCATCGAGTGGTATCCTAACTTTGCCAAAGCTAGCAGACACATCCATCACCTACTGTGTCGTTTCTGCCTCGCCATGTATTCTCTTTTCCTGCACCCATTCAAAGCCGCCCTGTCTCGTAATCGTGGCTATGTCTATGCTGCCACCGCATCCTCTTATTCCAACTGTTAGTCTTTGCGCTTCAATGGTCGTTCTCACAAAGAATATTGAAAGGTCTATGCAATCCTGCAAGGGCAGAAACTGAATGGGTATCTGCATTTGTAGAGGTGCCAAAGATTGCCTAAGCTGCTGAACTTGTTGTGGGTTCAGACCGAGAGTTGAAGTTGCAGCATTAATCGCTCTTTCGTCATAACCTCTAATCAAACGGTCAACTATTTCTCGTTGCCCGCCCCACGTGATTCCAAACTCAGGATTCGGATTCTGTTCAACAGGAGTAGGAGACCTTGGAATGACTACCAAATACATTCTTCCGTAAGGTTCGCCATCATTGAATCCGCCTATAACAAAGGTCATAGGTGGCCCTTGATAATTGGCTGGCATCATAGCATTCCACTGTTGCATAAAGAAGTCACTCAGTCTTTGAGAGAAATCTTGGATTGTTAACCTCTGACCAGTAGGCAGAGTAGATTTGAACTCAGGGATGAAACTGTAGGCGGAACGCAATCCTATGCTCCCTAAGCCGTAAGTAACAACTCCGACAAAGGAATTAGGTTCTGCAAACTGCAATACCTTGCGAGCATTATCGAAACTAACCGGAATTATAGGACCCCCGGGAGTCTGAGCTTCTAGGGTAATGCGACTCTCAGCTGCAAGCACTAGTCCTTCTGGACCCTTTATGACAATACCTATAGACATGAAATCACTTCAGGTGCAACGACATATAGTACTGGGACAGTGATATTATTAAGAGTTTTTGAATGCTTACTTTCTTCTTTTGAAGATTTTGACACCATCCACTTCAGTAACGTACTCAAATCCCGCTTCCAGCGGGCGCTAGTATGCGAATTTTGGTTTCATCAATTCCCGTGCGCGCTCAACGTTGTCAAATGCTCCCAAAACCGAGTAAGAGCATCTATCATCTGCGCAAGCGCACAAGGCTACTTAAAGAGACTAGCGAACAAGGCTATGATTCCCACGATGCATATTGCGCCGATGATCTGCTCAAATCCGGTGTTTGTCACAACAGCCAGGCCATTGACTTCTGTTCCGCAATCAGAGCATCGGTAGCTTTGATAAACTATGCTATATCCTTTCATGGAACGGCCGCAATCTGGACATTTTAAATCAGTACGCATTTTTAGATCTTGCGTTTTTTCACCTCCATGAGGTTTTTGTCTATCTATGTAAATCAGAGGTGGTTCATATAAACATGCCTAAAATTGCCTCTAAATCGATTGTAAGTCATAATTTTAACCTCGTTTTTTGAAGGGTTAAGAAATTAACTCCCATTCATGTCTGAGTTAACTACAGATAAAAATATTAACCGCGAGTTAATAATCCCAAGAAGTGAAGGCCTCTACTACGACGGCTAAGAACAAAGGAAAAGATGAATTCCACGAATTGAAAGGTTTGGTTGGCTACGTTGACGCTTTGATGGATTCATTTCCCGAACCAATTAGCCGTAAAGAATTGGCAAAAAAGACAGGCGTCTCTCAACCAGCCATTACCAAAGTTAAGAATAGACTTCTCAACTTATGCGAACAAAACGCATTTCTTTTCAGCAACAAGCTCATTTTGAGAACCGACGAAACATCCTGGAAACTGCTTAGCTTCTATTTTCTTCAAATGAAACCGACGAAAATGCTTCTCAGCAACTACGGATGGCAAATGATCAAACTCATGAATCTTCATTCCAAGATATCTGAGAAAATCAGAGAGTATGCGACACACTTCAACGAGAAAGATACCGAAATCATGACCAGAATTGTGCTTTACAACCTCGATAATTTTCAAGTTGTAAATCAAATCAGAACCAGCATAAGCGACCCTCAGCAGAGAACAATGCTGCTATCAATACAGTACGTCTCAGCCGCACAGAATATTCTGCAGAAGCTTGATCTCCCAATTGAAAAGGCTGAGGACCTACGCAGTGTTCTGACTATTCGAGACAAGCTGTTCTATTTTATAAGAGACCTAATATGGCAACAGGCCCAGAAGGCAGACATTATGCGGGAATTGCCAACAGAAGAGAAGGCGACTTACTTGAAAGTTTATTCAACAACCATCGACTTTTACCTAAAGAAGCTATTTGGGATCGGCACCAACTTCATCAAACAAGCCGCTCAAAGAAGAAATCTGGAGTTCAAAAAAGACTACGAGAAAATCGGTGTCTTTTATACACCTGTGCCGAAATAACGCGCGCACTAGAAAAAAAAGTGCCTTTAAGGCAAAGGTTGCGATGGACTGCTAGGGGGTGGTGGTTGATTGGTTTTTGATGCTTTTTTTCTACGATTGAGTGCAACCGCTAAAGCCACGATTACGAAAAGAAGTATTACGATAACACCTATGATTGTCAACAGAAGACCCAAATCAATACCGCCAACCGTAGGCAAGCTAACATCATAAGTCAATACCACTACTTTTGAACTGAGCAGAGAAAATGAGTTGTCGAAATGAAGTGTGTATGCTCCAGATGATTCTGCAGTAAATTCAAAGGTTGTACCTTGTGAGACTCTGCCTTGGTTAAGAATGGTTGTTCCCTGAGGGTCTGTTACCCAAAAATTAACATCGTTACCACTGCCACCAGATATAGACAATGACCCTGTGAACCTCTGGGCGCTACTCAAATTGAATGTTAGCATCTGCTGTTGCATCGGGTTTACCGTCACAGATTCGACTTGAGAAGCGTTCGCAAAAGAAAACGAAACAACCAAAACCAAGATTGTAGTTATGCCCGGAGAGAGAATAAGTTTGTTCTTCAATTGACTCCCTCAACACAATTGTAACTGTTAATTTTATAAAACTATGGGTCAAAGTCTCCATTGATGTGAGAAGAGAGCGCGCACGACACATTTCATCAGGCTCTTCTTCTTGCTCCACAGTTCGGGCAGAAGACTGAGGTTTGAGGCATAAGTCCGCTACAGTATGCGCATGGTATCAGGACCACCTCTCGAATGGTCTCTTTTGAAACCATCTGCGGAGGCGGCGGAGGTGCCTGTTGTTTTGCAACCAAGATTTCTCGATTTTCCGTTTCTATGCTTGGTCGTCCTCTGACTCTCACGGCTGCCTGCATCCACCATTTCACGTTGTTGTCAACGCTGTAGTATGTTTCTCTCGCAACTGTTGGTATTCTCAGAGTGAATGGGTACTTGGCACTGAAACCCTGAGGTATTAGCGCAGCATTGCAGACAACAAATTGGTCTGAATACAGTTTCGCTTGATCCCAATATTGTTCTTGTCTATGCTTTTGAGTGTCGCCGACCTGAGTGGAAACTGTACGCGTTTTCTTCAGATTTTCCCAGCACGACAAATTCACGGCTATTCGCTCTACCTCGAACTCTTCTTCAGAAACGATTTGAAAGTCTCCCTTTACTTCTTCCCCAAGTGCATACTCATTCTTCTGAGTTGCCAGCGTAATCCTTGCTCGCGGGGGATTGAGTTTGTTCGACAACCATTTGAAAAAGCTCATTTTCAGTCAATTTCCGCGTAATTTGCAATTGATATTGAACTGCCGGCAGAATTTAATCTTTATGTGTAGCGCGCACGACAAGCCACTACTCTTCTAACTGACAGATCTTGAGGGATTAGTTCGGCTTCAGGTTTTGTCTATTGGGACTCATACCCGAAAGGGTTCAAGTCGAAACCAAAAGTCAGACTGTTGCGAAGCCGCCTGGACTTAGACCCAAATGGGTTCGAGTCCACTGCTTCAAATATAGCGCGCGCTCCAGATTTATGATTCTAGGAATCGTCGCGCGCGCGAGCATCTTCAATTCGGCGCATTCTTTCAGCCCAACAAAAACGAGATGCAACGGTAGACCACAACGCGAACGGGCAAGGCATCTAGTCAACTCTTTCGTCTGTCAATCCTATGCGAGCATTAAGAAACTGTGTGACCATCCAATCAGGTCGACCCCAATCTTTGAATCTCTTTTTCATGCACGAGTAACCTTGCTGCAATAATAATGCGTGTCAAGTAATTCGAGGGCCTTCAAGAGTTTCAGTGTCTTGGGGTTCTCTCTTTGTAGCTCTACGATCTTCAAGTACCCTAACCTTTGCGTCTTTATGATTCCCTCTTCCTCCAGAATCTCAAGGTTCCGATTCACTTGGTTATAGGTGCTGTTAATCATCCGCACCAGCTGGGTCACGTGTGTTTTCTTGACTTTCGCAAGGCCTAGGAGCATCTTTTGTCTGCATGAAGAAGCGATTATCTGCTCAAGTCTCATCTTTCAGTTCTCACTAATTCTTCAGAACTCTTCTCGTTATATAAGAAATGCTCAGAAACTGACTTGCAGAAGAGTGGAGAGAGTTGAGTTAAACTGATTCCTTTTTGGATGTTTTCACTTTAACTCATCTCTATGCTTAGGAAACATTTCCTGTCTCTTTTACGTGCAAGACACGAAAGGAAAGGTCATGCAATGTTAGGGAGGTGAAAAGAATGAAGAAAAAACTAGTAACACTAGCGTTAACGGCAACTCTACTAGTTGGACTAAGCATCGCTGGGGTAAAAATCACATTCGCATGGTACAATACAGCAGTACAAACGACGACTGGGTCGTTTCATGACATGAATGCAAAAATGGGAACTGTAACCCGGTATGGGTATATCGGTCCATCCAAAGAAAGAAACCCCTTCTTCTATTCAGCTTTGATACTAAAAGTGGCTGATGGGTGGCAGACCACTCTCAGCTGCGTTGCCAAAGAAAGGATTGAAGTTTCGGGGTCTGATCCGAATGGTAACCCGCTTCCTGGTAACAGATTCAACTCTTTATCAGTCATGGCTAGTCCCGACGGCACTAGTACCACACAGGAGATCTTGAAGGTTATTGGAGATGTTCTGTTTAGCGTTATACCATATGGGCTGGGGGATGCTGTAAAAGAAACGATGTCACCAGCAGGAGCTACTTGCGCTCCAAGCTCATATGTGGCTTATGCCGAATGGAACGTGGGTTTTCTCGACTACCCTGGCGAACGGGGGCTTGACTTTGGCTTCGGTCTGGTCGTGGATCCATCATTGGAAGGTACGTACACTATTAACATCCATTACCACGGGGTGACCAATGACTACTGGTTCTTTTCACTTAGCGGATACACTGTTTTCGATCTATATGACACAGTTACTTATCAGTACCTTAATACGCCTCTTCCACCCAGTACGCCTAACGGTCCGGCCTATGGGTTCGTTGGGCAATCATATAGCTATTCCACTAGCACTACTGACCCAAATGGTGATCCTCTTCTATATCAGTTTGACTGGGGTGATGGATCGAGCACAACTACCGGCTGGTATACTTCTGGCGCTACTGCATCAGCGTCATACTCTTGGAGTTCGCTTGGAACATATTCAGTGAAAGTAAGAGCGGAAGACTCGACAGGCGCGTGGAGTAATTGGTCATCGCCATCTTTGAGTGTAACGATCATGTCAAGCGGCGGCGGTGGCGGATGCCCATACGTGGCTGCTTGGAATGGAACGAGCTACGTATTGGACAACAACATCCTTCCAGACTCAGAAACTAACGCCGGACACGACAGCCAAGACTGCTATACGCTCCAGCAAACGCCTGTTCCGAAGCTTCAAGCCGGGTCGTTCTCGCTGTATTCGCTGAAGATATACGAGTTTGAACACGAACACGACTATATCGATCAGGCTCAGCTTCTGGCAGTTGATCACCCAACTGGCGTGAACGTGGCAGTCTCACCCTTGGGCGAAATCCTGACTTATGGACAGCCCACTGCACCAACATCGGCGGTGAGCAACGATGGCCTCGACGTGCTCCCCATGCTCAACCTTTCTGATGGCGACTACTACCAGGGCTACAACTGCAGCTACGTGACCTTAACGTTTGCCGCTACCGACGTTTCGGCCGGTGCGAAGCTCGTGATAAGGTCGGAGGATCCGTGGCTGAAGTGTCCGATTTACGTTCAAGTGCCCAACTCGACTGGAGAATGGAACACCATAGCCAGTTTTCACACGAGGAGCAACTGGACAACAGACATAATCAACATGACAGGCTATATGCCCGACCCCCAGGGGAACTTCAAGGTCAGACTATGCTTCGTCTCAAACGACAAGATAGACTACGTGGGACTGGACACCACACCACAAGCAAGCATACAAGTGCACACAGCCAACCTCCTGAATGCGCTCAGCTCCTCACAGGGCATCGTAACCCGTTTGCTCAACGCAGACGACGGAAAATACGCCGAACTACTTCCAGGCCAGCAAATACTACTCACATTCCAGCTGCCCAACAGCCAGAACGACCAAAGAACGTTCCTACTCCATATAGACGGATACTACCAGACCATACCATAGCCCAACAACTCGCTTTTTCAACAATCCTTTTTTTTCTGTTTTCATTCCGCCTAACACTGTAAGAATATCACTTAACAACGTTCACGTCTTGGGAAGACGGCACAGTCGTAAGGGACTATCATTCATACTCTTAGTGACGGAACTGAAGACATGGTCGAGCTCATTGGATCATGCTCAGGCACCAGTGAAGCTTGAAGCCCAACAAGCCAAGCTCGGCTTTAAGAAACAGTTCTGAAAGGGATTAGTATAGTGCTTGGTATTTTCGCCCTGTTGGAAATGTTCGAAATAAGCAAAAAACCCGCACATGATAGAACGAGGACTAGAATTAGAAAGAAAACCATTCATTAGATTTGGAACCCAGTAGTTTTAAATATGATAGAGCGAGGATTCAAGCTACGAGGACGGACGCTGGGGAAGGGAGGAATGATGGAACACAGGTTCCTGAAGATTGGCACGTTTCTTCTGATTCTGCTGGGACTCATATTGGTCCTTGTGAGTCTGTTTTTGCCATGGTTTATCTTTGCTGGCA
>Ga0187882_1003314_pt1 | contig 13954 bp, 10 predicted proteins | sample June2016WEW_19_1_3_FD_132991 | JGI IMG/M metagenome (GOLD analysis project Ga0187882, IMG submission 132991) | Peatland microbial communities from SPRUCE experiment site at the Marcell Experimental Forest, Minnesota, USA - June2016WEW_19_150 | ecosystem: Environmental > Terrestrial > Soil >...
GGCGTTGCTTCAGCGGTTGCCTGCAGGCCGCATCGCTTTCTCGGCAACCTCCAAACCTTCCCGCCATGCTTCATTCACTCCTTTGCCGTCGCCTGCGCCAGCGCGTCGAGAACGGTGTCGGGGGTGAGGGGTTCGGGCAGGACGACCGGGTCGGGGCGACCGGGCGCGTAGATGAGATCGAAGGGCACCGCGCTGCGGTGGAACGCCGCCAGCGCCTCGGTGATCTGCGAATCGCGGCTGGTCCAGTCGGCCTTGAGCAGCACCACGCCGTGCGCGCGCAGCGCGTCACGCACCTTCTGCGACGAGAACACCACCGCCTTGTTGCTCTGGCAGGTGGCGCACCAGCGCGCGGTGAAGTCGACATAGAGCGTCTTCCCCTCGGCGCGCAGTTTCGCCACGGTCTCGGGGCTCCACTTCTCCCACACGAGATCCGACGGACGCGGCCAGCCCAGAGCCATGCCGCCCGCCAGCAGCAGCGCGGCGAACACATGGCCGAAGCGCCGCCGGCCGCCCGAGCCGCCGTGCTGCGTCCAGCGGCCGTACGCCCACGCGGCCATGGCCACGAGCACCAGACCGAAAAGCACCTTGAGCAGGCCGGTGTCCGGCGTCTGCCCGGCGAGCACCCACACGAGGAAACCCACCGTGGCGTAGAGCGGGAAGGCCATGAGCTGCTTGAACGTCTCCATCCAGGCGCCGGGCCGCGGCAGGAATTTCACCGCGGCGGGGAAGGCCGACAGCAGCAGATAGGGCACCGCCAGCCCGAGTGCGATGGCCGTGAAGACGGCGATCGACTCAACCGGCGACAGCGCGAGCGCCGCGCCGAGCGCGGGCGCGAGAAACGGAGCCGAGCAAGGGGTGGCCACGACGGTGGCGAGCACGCCGGTGAAAAACGAGCCGGTGTAGCCGGACTTCATTTGTAATTGCGCGCCGACGCCCGTCGCCGACAGGCCGACCTCGAACAAGCCGCTCAGGTTGAGCGCAAAGATCAACAGCAGCGCCGCCAGCACGAACACAAATCCCGGCTCCTGCAGTTGGAAACCCCAGCCAAGTTCCCGCCCGCCCGCCCGCAGCGCAATGAGCGCGCTGGCCAGCACCCAGAACGAGACCAGCACGCCGAGCGCGAACACCAGACCGTGCAGCGTGACCTTGCGGCGATCGGCGCCCGCCTGGTTGACGAAGCCGAGGATCTTGATGCCGAGCACCGGAAACACGCAGGGCATGAGGTTGAGGATCAGTCCGCCGAGAAAGGCGAGGACCAGCGTGCCTGGCAGGCCGCCAGCGACCGCGGTCGAAGGTCGAAGGGCGAAAGTCGAAGGTGGGGTGCTGAAGGGAACCTCCACCCGGATGCCAGGCACGGCGCCGTTGGCCAGCGCGAGCACGCCGAAGAGGTGGCTCGGATTCTTCGGCCCTGCGGGATCGATGGAGAGCGTCAGGCCGAAGGCGCCATTTTCGCCGGCGCGAATAGGCTGCGGCTGGTCGTAAGCGATGAATCCGTCATCGGCGAAGAAGTGGAAGTCGGCCGGTGTGAACACCGCCCCGGCCGGCGCATGCACGGTAAGTGTCACGGTCCGGTCGTCCCGCGTGGCGGCAAGCTGCCAGCCATCGGGGGCGTGCGGCAGCTGTCCGCGCGCCGTGGCCAGTTGCGCGCCCCATCGCGGATGAGGCGCGGGCGGTCCGGCGTCGACGGGCAGCGTGAGTTCGAGCGCCGCATCGCCGGGCGCGCATACCTCCTTGCACATAAGCCAGGCGACGGCGGCCTTGAGCGTGACGCTCAGGCCAGGCGACAGATCGGCCGGCGGGGTGAGCGTGACAAAGAGGAACACCTCGCCGTCGTAACCGTTGCCCGTGATGGTGCCGTGGGCATCCGTCAGCACGTGCGGCACGGGCCACTGGATGTCACCGGCCTGCCAGCCGGGCGGCAGCGTCCATTTGATCGACGTAGGATAGCCGGTGCCCGAGTTGATCCAGTAGGTGTGCCAGTGCGGGTCGTGCGCGAGGCGCAGGGCGACGTCGAACGCGTGGCCCGGCTGCACGCTGGTCACGGCCGGCACCAGCTCGGCCTCGACCGCCCCGTTGCGGACGGGCTTGGCGTGGGCGGCGGTCAGTAGGGCCAGGCAGAGCAGGCAGGTGGGTACGGCGCGAAGCAGGGCCGGATACTTCATGGCGAGGAGCCTAATGGCGATTGTAGGAGGTGCAACCCGTGAAGGTTGTTCCCGGACGGACCATGGGCCGGCCATCGGGGGACCGCCCGCGATGGCAAGGTGCATGGAAGCCAAATCAGCCAGCCATAGGATTACACCCGGCTGAGGCTTTTCACGACTCGACAGTTTCTTTGCAGGACATTATGCGACGAGGCGTATTCGCATTTCCGATCCAACTGGGCGTCGGATGTCCGAGACCAGCAGCCTTAACCCCATGACCACCTCCGCTTCCATCGAATATCGCGACCGCACGACCGGTCTCGGCGTCCATGGCGATCAAGCGGAACGATCTTTTTGCGATCCATGAAACTAAGAATCATTCTGCTAACCGCGGTGATTGCCGGACTGCTCGCCAGTTGTGCAACCCAGGATACCAACGCACTGCGTCTGGGGATGACCAAGGAAGAAGCCATCCACGTCATGGGGAGCCCGGATAGCGTCAGCGCCCAAGGTGTCTACGAATATTTGAATTACACCATTCAAACCCAATCCGGATATGCTTGGACGACCCGGCCGTATTATGTGCGCCTCCTAGACGGTCGGGTGGAGTCATACGGATACATGGGCCAGTTTCCCATGTTCTACACTTTCCCGGCGGCGAATGCATCGGGAGATACGGTCCAGATCGAATCCATCACCCCCGAACCCTTGATTCCGGGTCAGGAAACCGACGTAACGGTGAAGGTGAAATACACCCTGCGCAGTCTGCCCCAGGCCATGGTCATCGTGGCCTTCAACGTCACCAATGCCGCCACCTTTCGATCGATCAACAAGCAGGTGGTGGAAAGGGGGAGCGGCGAGGTGGAGATCACCGCCCGGGTCACCCCGGTTGATCGGGGAGCCCAGATCCCGTTCAAGGTAATGGTGGGTCTGGGCGTTGATCCGCACACGCCCGGCTCGCACGCCCTGGCCGTGGTCCAGAAGGCCGTCGCGCTCAAGCGATAGTCACCACCGGCGGCGTTCATCACCCGGCGCCGGCCGCTGGGCGCGACGACGTCGCCCGGGTCAGGCGCACCGTTAGCAGCACCGCGGCGCAGGCGAGCCCCGCGGCGAGTCCGGTCCAGATGCCGATCGCCACGGCGCGTTATGTATAACGTGCTGTACCAGACTGCTGGAGCGGCTTCAGACCGCGATCGTACGGCTCAGCGCGTCTCGCGGACTTGGATGGTGTATTTGCGGGCCAGGTTGTTCGCCGAGGTAAACTTGACCGCCTCGGTGACATTCTCCGCGAGGGTAAGACTCCGGACCGCCGTTTCATCGCCTGTGGAGGCGCCCTGCTCGTCCTTGAACACGCAGTTGATCTGAACCTGGAGGCGGCGCTTCTCGCGATTCTTCACGTTGGCCACGACTTCAAGGCGGCCGTCGGGCAGGATGCGCTCCTGCAGGCCGGTGCACGTGACGGACCCTTGGGCAGCCTGGTCGAGCAGCACGAATTTGTCCGTGCTTTCGATGGTGTACTTGGTGGTGTCGAACGGTTCAGCGGACCCCGGGGTGGTCCGGCAACCGGCGAAGAACGCAGCGGCCAGCGCGAGGAGGAAGAGCGGTTTCCATTGGTGTTTCATAGGTCGCGGGGCGGTCGGTCCGGGTTCGCTTTTTCGACAACCGGCTCAGGAGGACCACGGGGTCAGTGTTTTGAACGGCGGCGGTGATTGTCGCTTTTCGGTGAGCGAGGGCAACATCCGTCCGCGGGGGGAGAAAAATCGCGGTGGGACGCATCCCGGGGTCGTCTGGGGCAACGGGCGTGAGGGTCCAGCGCACAGAGAGGCCGGGGCGATGGCCCTGAGCAATGGGTTGCTAAAGGACGCAGGGACGAAACGCGACGGCAGCAACCCGACCGTCCCGCGTCGACGGATTTGCAACCGCGCGGGCAACGGCGCCGATCCCGCGAAGGCAAGGGTAGGGTGTGGGTTCATAGCTGATAGTCGGCTCAAGGGGAGACACGATGCCCCTCACAAGGTTTCATCCAACCCCTAGGGCGCATGGTCCAGTGTAGCCAGGCCCCGCCAGCCGCGTTTACTTTGCCGCAACTTCGCTGCCGCCAGCCACTACCGCGGCGGGTTGCGCTTGGTGCCCGCGCAGCCAGACCGTGAAACGCTCCATGTAGATGTAGATGACCGGCGTGATGTAGAGCGTCAGCATCTGCGAGACCACCAGACCGCCAACCACCGCGAGCCCGAGCGGACGGCGCGACTCGGCGCCGGCGCCGAGTCCCAAGGCAATGGGGATGGCACTGGCCAGCGCCGCAAACGAGGTCATCATGATCGGACGGAAGCGCACCAGGCAGGCTTCGGAGATCGCCTTTTCCGCCGACGTTTCGCCCTTCGCACGCGCGGCCAGGGCAAAGTCGATCATCATGATGGCGTTTTTCTTGACGATGCCGACGAGCAGGATGATGCCCACGTAGCCCATGATGTTGAGTTCCTGCCGGAACGCCCAGAGGGTGAACAGCGCGCCAAAGCTCGCCGCCGGCAGACCCGAAAGAATGGTGAGCGGATGGATGAAATCCTCGTAGAGGATGCCGAGCACGATGTAGATCACGAGCACCGCCATCACGAGCAGCAGCCAGAGGCCCCGCGTGGACGACCCGAAGGCCTGCGCCGCGCCCACAAAGCTGTAGCTGATCGTCGGCGGGAGGTCGCGGCGGGCGATTTCGTTGATGGCCGTGGTCGCTTCGCTGAGCGACACGCCGGGCCGGAGGTTGAAGGAGAGCGTGACCGCCGGCACTTGGCCGAGGTGGTTGACGGAGAGCGGACCCACGTCGGGCCGCAGCACCGCCACCGTGTCGAGCGGCACGAGCCGGCCGTTGCGCGCGGGCAGGTAGATGAGCGAAAGCGCCGAAGATTCGCGCTGGAACTGCGGCGCCATCTCCATGATCACATAGTATTGGTTGGTCGGCGTGTAGATGGTCGAGACCTGGCGGGTGCCGAACGCGCTGTAGAGGGCGTCCTCGATCTGCTGGGGCGTGATGCCGAGCGTGGCCGCCCGGTCGCGCTGGATGTCCACCCGCACCTGCGGACTCGTGATCTGGAGATCGGTGTTCACGTCCACGAGCTGCGGCAGCGTATGGAATTTCGCCTCCACGTCGCGCGCCACGCGGTAGAGTTCGGCGAGGTCCGAGCCGAACAGCGAGAACTGATACAACGCCTTCGTCTGCTGGCCGCCGATGCGGATGGTCGGCGGTTGCTGCGGATACACCTGCAGGCCGGGAATGACGGAAAGCTGCTGGCGGAGCTGCTGCACCACCAGCGGTGCCGGCGCACGCTGGCCGCGGGGCTTCAGGCGCACGATCATGCGGCCATAGTTGAGCGTGGAGCTGCCGCCGCCGGCGCCGATGGCCGACATGAAGGCATCGACGGCAGGATTCTTCGCCAGAATGGCCGCGGCCGCCTGCTGGTGCCGCACCATCTCATCGAAGGAGATGTCTTGGGCGGCCTCGGTATAGACGCTGATGAGCCCCGTGTCGTCGGTTGGGATGAAACCCTGTGGCAGCACGCGCGCCACGATCACAGTCAGCACTACCATGAGCCCGGCCACGCCGACCGTGGCCAGGCGGTGATGCAGGCAGAAGCGCAGCGAGCGCTCGTAAGCCGACCGCATGGCGTTAAACGCGCGTTCCGAGGTCTGGTACAGCCGCCCGTGCAACTCGGTTCCGTCCGCCGCCCGGTGCGGCTGCAGAAAACGGCTGCACAGCATCGGCGTAAGCGTGAGCGATACGAGACCCGACACGAGGATGGCCGCGGTGATCGTCACCGCGAACTCGTGCAGCAGCCGGCCGAGGATGCCGCCCATGAACAGCACCGGGAGGAACACCGCGACGAGCGACAGCGTCATCGACAGGATGGTGAAGCCGATCTCGCCCGACCCCTTGAACGCCGCCTCCCGCACCGGCAGCCCCCGCTCGATGTGGCGCACAATGTTCTCGAGCATGACGATGGCGTCATCCACCACGAAGCCGACCGAGAGCGTGAGCGCGAGCAGCGAGAGGTTGTCGAGCGTGTAGCCGCAGAAAAACATCACCACAAAGGTGCCGAGCAGCGCCATGGGAATGGCGACGCCGGGAATGACCGTCGCCGGCACGGTGCGCAGGAAAAGAAAGATCACCATGATCACGAGCGCGATGGCCAGGATGAGCGTAAGCCGCACGTCGGCGACCGATTCACGCACCGCCGCCGACTGGTCGCGCAGCACGTCGAGGTACACCGACTCGGGCAGCTGTTTCTGAAAGGCGGGGAGGAGCGCGCGCACCCGATCCACCACCTCGACGGTATTGGTGCCGGGCTGCTTCTGGATGGCGAGCACGATGGCGCGGGCACCCCGGCCGTCCTGGTAGTACCAGCTCGCCACCCGCCGGTCCTGCACACTATCGATCACCTCCGCAAGTTCGCTCACCCGGACGGGCGCCCCATTGCGATAGGCGACGACAATTTTGCCGAATGCGTTCACATCGGCCAGCTGGCCGTTGGCCACCACCATCAGGGCTTGGTGCGGCCCGTCGAGTTGGCCGGTCGGCAGGTTGACGTTGTGCGCGTCGAGCGCCGTCTGCACGTCGCTAAGCGAGACGCCGCGGCTGGCCAGCAGGTGCGGGTCGAGCCGCACGCGCAGCGCGTATTTTTGCGCACCGTAAACCTGCACCTGCGACACGCCGTCCACCATGGAGATGCGCTGCGAGAGCATCGTCTCGGCGTATTCGTCCACGGCCGACAGCGGCAGGGTGGGCGAACTCAACGCGAGGAAGAGCACGGGCTGGTCGGCCGGGTTCGTCTTGCGGAAGGAGGGCGGCGCCGGCATCTCGTTCGGCAGGCGGCGCTGCACGGCGGCGATGGCGGACTGCACGTCCTGCGCCGCGGCGTCAATGTTGCGTTCCAGCGTGAACTGCAGGGTGATCTGCGTGTTGCCGAGCGTGCTGCTCGAGGTCATCGAATCGATGCCCGCAATCGTCGAGAACTGCTGCTCCAGCACCGTGGCGACGGCGGAGGCCATCGTCTCTGGCGTCGCGCCGGGCAGGGCGGCGCTGACCACGATGGTCGGAAAATCGACGTTGGGCAGGTCGCTCACCGGCAGCAGCCGGTAGGCCATCGCGCCAAACACGCACAACGCCGCGCTCAGCAGCGTGGTCATGACCGGCCGGCGGATGCAGAGCTCGGGAAGGTTCATGGCCGGGCGCGGTCAGGAGCCGGTTTTCGATGGGTCCGCCTCCGTTGCGGCGGCCACGCCCTCGCCTGGCACCGCCAGCAGCTTGGGTTCGACCCGCGCGCCGGGCACGAGGCGCAACTGGCCGTCGGTCACCACGGTTTCGCCCGCCTGCACGCCGGAGCGGATCACGGTGAGACCGCTGGCCGAGGGGCCGATCTGCACCTCGCGCAGCTCGACGGTGCGGTCCGGCTTTACGACAAAGACCTGGCTGCCGCGCTGGCCGGTCTGCACGGCCGCCGCCGGCACGAGCACGGTGCCGGCCTCCTCGCCCAGCCGCGTGACGATGTCGACGAACTGGCCGGGCCAGAGGGCGCGGTCGGCATTGGCGAAGACGGCCTTGAGCAAAATCGTGCCGGTGGTGGGATCCACCGCGTTGTCGATGAAATCGAGCCGGCCTTCGACCGACTTTCCCACCCCATCATGCGGGCTCGCGGTGACGGTCACCGCACCTGCCGCCAGCACGGTGCGCAAGCTCGCCAGCGAGGCCTCGGGCACGGCGTAGGCGACCGCGATGGGCGCCAGCTGGTTGATGGTGACGAGGGGGAAGCCGGCATCGTTGGCCTTGACGAGCGCGCCCTCGTGGAGGTTGAGCTGGCCGGTGCGGCCGGCGATGGGGGCGCGGATCTCCGTATAGCTGAGCTGGAGCTCGGCATTGGCCACGGCGGCCTCCTTGGCCTGCACCTGCGCCTTCGTGGTTTCCACGTCCGTGAGGAGCTGCGAAAGCTGTTCCTTGGAGATGGCCTGCTGCTGGTCGAGCTGCTGGTAGCGCGCGGCCTCGACCCCGGCAAGCTCGGCTTGGGCGCGGGCGTTGGCGAGATCGGCGCGCGCGCTGCGCAGGTTGTTTTCAAAGGGCCGGCGGTCGAGGGTGACGAGCAGATCCCCCGCCTGCACCTCCTCGCCCTCGCGAAAATGAATCTGGGCAATCACGCCGTCCACCTGCGATTTGATCGTGACCGTGCGCAGGGTCTGCACGGTGCCGATGGCGCTTTGCGTGATGGGCAGCGTCTGGAGCACGGCGCGCCCGATCTGCACCGGTATGGCGGGCGCCCCCTGACCGGCGGAGGATCGAGCGCGGCCGCATCCGGCGGCCAGCAGCACGGCGGCCAGCGCGATCAGGCCTGTGGTGCGAACGGTGTACGACCGGTCAGCCGGTGGGTAAATTTGCGTGATGGATGGCATGATCGGGAGGCCAGCTTCCGGTCCGGACCCGGCTGGCGAGGACGTTGCGTTTGATGATCTGCAGATCATCAATCAATGCCTCGCGGCGTTCCGGGGGAATGCCGGCGAAATATTCATCACGCAATTCTACCGTTAACCGTTTCAGCCGCGCCAGCGTATTCCACGCCTTCGGCTGGAGGTGCAGCCGGTAGGCGCGCCCATCCCAAACGTCGTCCCGGCGTTCCAGCCAGCCTGCCGCCACCAGCCGCTCGACGTGGCGGCCGACTGTGGAGGCCTCGATCCGCAGGGCCTCGGCCAGCTCGCGTTGCAGGCAGCCCTCGTGCTCCGAGACCTGCCGGAGAATGAGCCATTGGGCGCGGGTCAGGCCGAGCCCCTCCTGCTGCACCCGCCGGTCGTACTCGCGTCGCAGCAGACGCCCCAGATCGTTCAGGAGAAACCCCAGTCCCGGTTCGTGATTGGAAGTGATGGAAGGCATGGGAAAAGAAACTAAGCTGGCTTACCAGTTTGACAAATGACGCTCCGGTGGCGCCGCCGGTTTCCTCGTGTACGCCGGCGCTTGCCCGCGGCGACCCGATGCGCCTAACTTCAGCCATGCCCTGTTGCGTGCTCGCCCTCGACCAAGGCACGACGTCGTCGCGCGCCATGGTCTTCGATCGGCGCGGTCTGGCCCGGGCGATTGTCCAGCAGGAGTTTCCGCAGTTCTATCCGCGGCCCGGCTGGGTCGAGCACAACCCCGCCGACCTGTGGGAAAGCACCCGCCGCGTGGCGCTGGCCGCCGTGGCTGAGGCCAATCTCACCGGCGCCGACCTCGCCGCCATCGGCGTCACCAACCAGCGCGAAACCACGCTGCTCTGGGAGCGCCGCACCGGCCGGCCCGTCGCGCCGGCCATTGTGTGGCAGGACCGTCGCACCGCCGCCGCCTGCCGCCAGCTCAAGTCCCGCGGCCTGGAGCCGCTCGTTCGCCGCCGGACCGGCCTGGTGCTCGATCCGTACTTCAGCGGCACGAAGCTCGCCTGGCTGCTCGACCGCGTGCCGGGCGTACGGAAGCGCGCGGAGCGCGGCGAGCTGGCCTTCGGCACGGTCGACACCTGGCTCCTCTGGAAGCTCACCGGCGGCCGCGTGCACGCCACCGACGTTTCCAACGCCTCGCGCACCCTGCTGCTCAACCTCCGCACCGGCGACTGGGACGATGAGTTGCTCCGCGTCCTGCGGATTCCGCGCGAAGTTCTCCCGGAGGTGCGCGCGAGCAGCGAGGTCTACGGCGAGGTCACCACGCTGCCCGCGTTGCGCGGCGTGCCCATCGCCGGCGTGGCGGGCGACCAGCAGGCGGCGCTGTTCGGCCAGGCCTGCTTCCGCCCCGGCATGGCCAAGAACACCTATGGCACGGGCTGCTTCCTGCTCCTGCACACCGGCGTCCGGCCGGTCGCGTCGCGCCACCATCTGCTCACGACCATCGCGTGGAAGCTCGGTGGCCGCCTCGAGTACGCGCTCGAGGGCAGCGTCTTCATCGGCGGCGCGGCCGTGCAATGGCTGCGCGACGGCCTCGGGCTCATCGCCCGCTCCGCCGACGTCGAGACGCTCGCCGCCCGGGTGCCGGACAGCGGCGGCGTCTACTTCGTGCCGGCCTTCACCGGGCTCGGCGCGCCGCACTGGGATTCCGCCGCACGCGGCGTCATCGTCGGCCTCACGCGCGGCTGCAACGCCGCGCATCTCGCCCGCGCCGCGCTCGAAAGCATCGCCTTCCAGACGGCCGACCTCCTCGCCGCGATGGAGGCCGACGCGCGGCTCCGGCTCCGCGAACTCCGGGTCGACGGCGGCGCGGCGGTCAACAACGGACTCATGCAGTTCCAGGCCGACCTGCTGCGCGTGCCGGTGGTGCGGCCGCGCACGACCGAAACAACCGCGCTGGGCGCCGCCTACCTCGCGGGTCTGGCGGTCGGCTTCTGGAAGAACCGCGACGAGATCGCCGCGTTGTGGCAGGCGGAACGAACCTTCCGATCCCGGGCGGCCGCGGCCGCGATGCGCCGTCTCCACGCCGGGTGGCGGCGGGCCGTGGAGCGCGCGAAAGACTGGGCGCGGTAGACCATGAGGAGGCAGGCATCAGTCACTCGATGACGCACGGAGCGCACCTCCTGGTCTGAAGCCCAGGAACCGGGGCTGTCTGCTAGGGGTGTTTTCCTCTGCCGGTCGCGCCGCTCCTCTATTGCCACACTTGCGAAAAATCGCAGCATGGCGGCCGGCTTACCAGCTTTCCCCATGAAACCGCGCCTGCTTGTTCGCGCCCTGCCCGGCGCGCTGGTGTTTGTCTTGCTCGTCCTGGCTTCCGTCCTCCGTGCGACCGAAGCCGACATCGCCCCCGTTCGCGCCAAGGCGGAGAAGGGCAACGCCGTCGCCCAGTACAACCTTGGTCTCCTTTATGCCGAGGGCCGGGTGGTCCCGAAGGATCCCGTCGAGGCCTACGTCTGGCTCAGCCTGGCGGCCGAGAACGGCACCACCGGCAAGGCGCTCGGCGTGCTCACGGGCGAAATGTCCGCCGACCAGCTCAAGGCCGCAAAAATCCGGCTGAACGAGCGGCGCACCGCCACTCCCACCGTCATTGCCCTGCGGCCGTCCGCCCCGGCCTCTCCCGCCGTGAGTGCCACCTCACCCGCGGCACCGGCGGCTTCCCCGCCGGCCGGGGATCGCATCGCTGCGCTGGAAAAGGAACTCGTCACCCTCAACGCGGACAAAACGAAACTCAGCGAGGAAGTCGCGTCGGCATGGAAGGAGGCGGACAGTGTGAAAGCCGCCGGCAAGGCGTTGCAGCAGGAACGCGACAAGCTGGCCGCCTCCGTGAAGCAACTGACCGATGAGAACGCGGCGCTCAACCACCAGCTCGCCGACCGGGGCGACGCAGCGCAACGCCTGAGGGCGGTCACGAGGCGGTTCGAGGACGCCCGCAAGGAACTGCTCGTGCTCAAGAACAACAATGCCGAACTCAACGACAACCTTCAGGCGGCCATTAAGGAACGCGATCGCCTGAGTCGGGCCGCTCGCAAGGAGCAGAGCACCCGCCAGCTCGAGGAGGCGCAGGCCACGATCGCGCGCTTGCAACGGGAAAACGCGGACCTGCAGTCCGAGCACGCTTCACTCACCACCCGTCTCGCCCAGGCCGCGGCCGCGACGACCACGACCACCGTTTCGGTCGCCGCCAGTTTGGCCGACGAGGTCGCCCGCCTGAAGGAGGAACTCGCCCGGTCCGAGGAGAAGGTCGACATGGCGGTGCGCAGCTTTGCGCTCTCCCAGCAGGAGAACGAGCAGCTCAAGAAACAGATCGAGCTGTCCGCCGGCGAGCTGGCCGCGGCGCGCGATGCCGCGAACAAGGCCGCCGCCGAGAACGCGCGCCTGAGAACCGCGCTGGCCATGGCTGGCACCGCACCCGCGGCGGCGACGTCGCAACCCACGCGACCGGCTCCGGTCACCATGGCCGCGCCCGCGCCTGCCGCACCGGCTCCGGCCGCCCCGCCACCCGCGCCGCGCACGTATCGCGTGGCCTCGGGCGACACGCTGATTAAAATCAGCAGCCGGTATTACGGCACGGCCGCGCGCTGGCAGGACATCTACGACGCCAACCGCGACCAACTCCGCAGCCCCGACGTGCTGCCGCTGGGCGTGGAGCTGAAGATCCCGTGAGGCCTTTATTCAAGGCGGGCACGATGACAAAAAGACCAGCGGACTGACTCCATTCGGCTCCTTCAGCTTAAATCCGTTTAATTGGCTTCCGTAATATGAAACACACTCGCGTAGCTGTTCTGATTGTGTGCGCGATTTGCACGGGTATGAGCGGCTGTTCGCGCTCCAGTGAGATTCCAATGCCATGCGGTTTGCCCGTTGAAATACTTCCGCAATCTATTCGATCGAAAGGAAGCATGATTTTGGTGATACCGATATGGACCGTTATGCCGAGATTTTACACGGGCACAGAAGATCTCGACTGTGAGCTCTATTTACCGTTTGTGGTCTCAAGTCCGGACCGTGTGCCAGCGGGGCTCAAAAGACCGGATAGTTGGGGCTTTGTCACCCCCGCATTTCGTGTGGGAAGCGAGGCACGGATACTGTCGGGAATCTACCTGGTATCGAGATCTGGCGACGTGGTTTGGCTTCGGGCTAGCATAAGTGTCGATTTTAAATGGTCGTATATTAAAGTGGGTTCTCTGGGAAGCAGGTGGAAGAAATCTCTGTTAGCGTCGCTCGCGGGAAAGGAGATAGCCACAAAAGGAGAGTCGGATAGCGAGTTCTTTGGAGCGGATTACGGGCCGTACTTCAAACTGAGAATTATCCTTTCGGAGTCGGAGAAGCGTATGGTGGAGAAGTTTATCGAGGGAGTTTCTGTGGATGGCGAAAGCGCGGCGGACAAATGGAAGCGTTTAAGTGATTGAAGGGGTCAGTCCTCTCGATGTTTAATTGGCTCGGCGGCGGCTTGACTTGGATCAAGGACGGGCGGCGGGGTCACTGGTAGGGTGGTGCTCCGGCCTCGAAGGCGATCTCGCCGAGGCCACCCGCACTGTGATAGCCTCGGCCAATTAAATTGATGGAGCCCGCCGTCCCGGCAGGCTGAACCTCGTGTCAGATTCCTCTCCCATGTCCAAATCCACGCTTTTCGATCCCACGCAAGCGGGCGTCATTCACCTCGCCGAGGCCACGCAGTTTTCCGACACCGGCATTGTCAGCCGCGCCCTGCATGATCAGGGCGGCGTGCGCGTGTCGCTGTTCACCTATGCCGCCGGCCAGCAGATCACCGAGCACGCCACCCCGGCGCGGGCGCTGGTGCAGATTCTCAGCGGGGCCTGCGAATTCTCGCTGGCCGGCAAAAAAACGCCGCTGCGCGCCGGCGACCTGCTGCACATGCCGCCGGGCCTGCCGCATGCCGTGCTCGCCACCGAGGCGTTCTCCATGTTGCTGATCACCATCCGCGAAACCAAGGTAGCGCCGGCAGCGGGTGGGGTGGGTGCGCCGGACTAAAGCGTCCCGCGCAATTATGACTAGAGGTTATCCAGAAACCGTCAGAACTTGGAGGGCGGCGCGCTATCGCCGCCAAATGCCCGAGCGGCGCTGACGGAGCAGCGCCCTCCACCGGGCGGAGCCGATGCAGCGCGTGCTGCAGGCCATCCTGCGCCGGAACCTCGGCGAGGCGTAGGCTCCTTGGTCTGACGGCATGGGCGATGATAACATGTCAACTATTAGTTGACATTTCGCTGGGGCGGTTGGCGGAAGTGAGCGGCGTGGTATGCGTATTTTCGGTAGTGTCCTAATTTGTCATTGCGAGGAGCCCGCGAATGCGGGTGACGAAGCAATCCATCTAGCCCGTTCGACAAGCTCATCCATCGACAGGCTCAGGATGA
>Ga0187882_1003323_pt1 | contig 13905 bp, 13 predicted proteins | sample June2016WEW_19_1_3_FD_132991 | JGI IMG/M metagenome (GOLD analysis project Ga0187882, IMG submission 132991) | Peatland microbial communities from SPRUCE experiment site at the Marcell Experimental Forest, Minnesota, USA - June2016WEW_19_150 | ecosystem: Environmental > Terrestrial > Soil >...
CGTCAATAATTGCTCGTAGGGTTCCAGCCCCCGGTCTTCCGCCATGCGAAGGAATACAACACGGTCAATCGTGAGTTGCACGGCCGCGTTCAGGTCATCCAAAGAGAGGCTCTTGTTCCGAACAGCGATGTTCCCGGCGAGAGCGAGCCGCCAGCCCTCCATCTCCTTTAGGAATTCCACGTCCACTTCGGACGTGCCGCGCTTCCGTTTTGACGCGGCGTATTGGTCAAACGCGCCTGACCAAACGGCTTCGCGCGAAAACACGTCCCAGAGATCGGGCCAACGGTCAGGGTACTCTTCAAAACGGAGGTATTGGATTCGAGCATGGCTCGCCTTATCGCTTGGGCGGGGCCGAAAGGTGCAATCGTAAACCGCAAGCTCCTCGAAGTTGGTCAGAACGGACAGCGCGACCCTGGCGCTCCATCCGTAGCGGCGGAGCTGGTAGGCCGGGGCGGGGTCGGAATTGATGTTGGCGTCGCACTTCTTGGCTTCGGCGTAAAATTTCGGCGAGGAGCCGACGCGAAACGCGTAATCTGGGGCCTTCTGGTGGCCTTCCACATCAAGGCTGTCCTCGGGAATGACCTCCCGGTACTGGGGTGCATTCCTCGATGTATTGCGCACGTCCCAGCCTAGCGACTCAAAGAGGGGATCTATCAGCGATTGGCGGACGTGGGCTTCCTTGACGCCTGGGGCGAGAAACGCCTGCCGGTTGGTAGCGAAGTACCGGCACAGCCTCGTGATTTCTTCTTTGCCTTGATCGATCGTCTTGCTCATCCCTGCGTCCTCTCGCCTAAAGCTCCGTATTGGATCTCGTCATCTCTCAACAGTACAGCGGGTCGCCTGGGCACGCAAGCGATTGGTATTCCGCTCAACGCAGCTGTCAGACACCACCGGCCCGCGCCTGACCTCCGCTTCGTTCTTATACAATTAGCCTGGGGAGGTTTCCTCAATGCTGCTCAAGTGGCCGGCCCTTCTGGCGATCCCGGTTTCCTTGCTTCTGGCCCAAGCCAGCGGCCCCCTCGCGCCCTCGGGGCTGCGGGTCGAGTACCTGGCGGAACCCGTCGTCGATGTTCCCCAGCCGCGTTTCTCCTGGGCGCTGAACCACACTGAACGCGGGCAGAAGCAGTCCTTCTATCAGGTCGTGATTTCGACCACGCCGGGCTTCGATGTTGCTGTTTGGGACAGCGGGAGGCTCGCCTCCTCTCAATCCACGCACATCGCGTACGCGGGCAAGCCGCTCCAGAGCGGCCGGACCTATTACTGGAAGGTCCGTTACTGGGACCGCGACGGCAGGGAGAGTCCTTACAGCGCTACCGCCAAGTTCGATACCGGCCTGTTCTCGGCCTCGGAGTGGAAGGGCAAATTCATCGGCGGCGCGAACCAGCTCCGCAAGGAGTTCACGCTGCCCGGCCGGCCGGTGCGCGCCCGCGCCTACATCGCGGGGCTCGGGTACTACGAACTGCGCGTGAACGGGAGAAAGGTCGGCGATCACGTCCTCGACCCGGGTTGGACTACCTACGACAAACGCGTGCTCTACGTGGTCCACGACGTGACGCGCCATCTCCAATCGGGCGCTAACGCCGTGGGCATCATTCTTGGCCAGGGTTGGTACGACTCGCGCGCCGCGCTCCTTCAGCTCGTGATCGAGTGCGAGGGCGGCCAGCGTGTCGAGATCGTGTCCGACGCGGCCTGGAAAACCGCACAGGGCCCCATCGTTTCCGACAGCATCTACAACGGCGAAACCTACGACGCGCGCCTCGAAACCCCCGGCTGGGATCGCCCCGGCTTCGACGAGGCCGCCTGGAAACCCGCTTCCCTGGTGGAGGCGCCGAAGGGCGTCCTCTCGGCGCAGATGATGCCGCCCATCCGCGTCGTCGACACCGTCGTTCCGCTCAAGATGACCAGCCCCCGCCCCGGCACTTACGTCTATGACATGGGCCAGAACTTCAGCGGCTGGGTCGAGTTGCGCGTCCGCGGCCCGCGAGGCGCGCAGGTCAAGCTGCGCCACGCCGAGCTGCTCTACGACGACGGCACGCTGAACGTCGAGAACCTGGGCCGTGCCAAGGCCACCGACATTTACACCCTGCGGGGCGACGGCGCGGAAGAGGTCTATCAGCCGCGCTTCACCTATCACGGGTTCCGCTACGTCGAGCTGAGCGGCTTCCCGGGCGCCCCAAAGCTCGACACCATCCGCGGCAAGGTGGTGCACTCGGGTGTGAAGCCCGCCGGCGGATTCGCCAGTTCCAAGGCCATTCTCAACCAGATCCAACACAACATCCTCTGGGGCGTCACCAGCAACCTGGAAAGCGTTCCCACCGACTGCAACCAGCGCAATGAGCGCATGGGCTGGATGGCCGACGCCCACCTCTACGCCGAGACCGCCATGCTGAACTTCGACATGGCGGCTTTCTACACCAACTTCCTGCGCGACATACACGACATCCAGGGCCCCGACGGCACGCTCACCGACACCGTGCCGCACAAGTACGGCCGGCGTCCTGCCGACCCGGCCTGGGGCGCCGCCTACCCGCTGATCGTGTGGTACCTCTACCAGTACCAGGGCGACCGCCGCATCCTCGAGCAGCACTACGAGGGCGTGAAGGCCTGGACCGAGTATCAGCGCAGCCGCAGCCAGGACGGCATTTTGAGCTACAGCTACTACGGCGACTGGGTCCCGGTGGAGCCGACGCCCGGCGACCTGGTCTCGACGTTTTACTACTACTACAGCGCGCACCTGACCTCGCGCATGGCCGAGTTGCTCGGCAAGACCGCCGACGCCGAGAGCTATCGCAAACTAGCCGGCCAGATCCGGGAAGCCTTCGATAAGAAGTTCTGGCGCTCCGAACTCCATGCCTACGGCAACGGCACGCAAACCGCGCAGGTCCTTCCGCTCTACCTGGGCCTGGCGCAGGAGGAGGAGAAGCGCAGCGCAGCCCTGTTTCGCCTCACTAACGACATCGTTTACGGCAAGAATACGCACCTGACCACCGGCATTATCGGCGCCAAGTACGTCATGGAACTGCTGACGCGCACTGGCCGCTCCGACCTGGCTTACGAGTTGGCCACCCAGACCACCTACCCGAGCTGGGGCTACATGATTGAACGCGGCGCGACCACGTTGTGGGAGTTGTGGCAGGAGAAGACCGGGCCGTCGATGAACTCGCACAACCACCCGATGTTCGGCAGCGTGGGTGCGTGGTTCTATTCCGCGCTGGCCGGAATCAATCTCGATCCCGAGCGCCCCGGCTACGAGCGCATCCGCATCCAGCCCCAGCCCGCCCGCGACTTGCAGTGGGCTTCCGGCTCGCTCGAAACCCTGCGCGGCTCGGTGGTCTCCTCCTGGCGGCGCACGCCGGATTCCTTCCGTCTCGAAGTCGTGATTCCGGTGGGCAGCGAGGCCGAAATCCACATGCCGCAGAACCACCTCGATCCGGTTGTGGTGAGGGAGTCCGGCCGCGTGGTCTGGAAGGACAATGCCTACCAGCCCGGCGCGTCCGGCCTCACCGCCGCGCGCCAAACCGCCGACGCGGTTGTCTTCGAGGCGGGCTCGGGAACGTATGTGTTCGAGCTGACCGGCGCCTACTGAACCGTCTTGTCCGGCTTCATGCCGAGTTTCTCGTAGAGCTTGCGGCGTCCCGTTTTGTCGGATTCCAGGATCTGACGGGCCGCCTTGGCCGCCGCCTCGGCGTATTCGCGCGGCACCACCACCACGCCGTCGCCGTCCGCCACCACCACGTCGCCGGGGCGCACCAGCACGCCGCCGCACATCACCGGCCGGTTCACCGATTCCAGCTCGTTCCGCCCCTGGCGAATGCCGCGCGCCGGCCGCCGGTAGTAGAGCGGCACCTTTTCCTTGATGATCTCGTCGGTGTCCCGCGCGCCGCCGCTGGTCACCACGCCGCGCGCCCCCCGCAGCTTCCAGGCCAGGATGTTGTTCGAGCCGATGGTGCCCGTGTCGCCGTCCTCGCCGCCATCGATTACCAGCGCCGAGCCCGGCCGCAACAGTTCCACGAACGGCTCCGGCGACAGTTCGTTGTACCAGGCCGACTCCCACTTCTTGAACTCCTCGGGGGTCATCTTGCCCGCGCGTTTGTTGGTGGGCACGTAGCGTGCCGTCACCGCGATGCCCACGAAACGGTGCTCGAAGCTCTCCGTGTCGCGCCACAGCGGCCGGATCTCGGGGTTCATCAGCCCCACGTCCTGGAGCCCCACGATGTCCAGCCCGTCGGCGACGTCGGCGAGGCGCAATCCGTCGTACAGCTTGAGAATCCTCTCGTCCTCCGCGGGCGAGTATTTCTCGAATCCGATGGTGCTCTTCTGCCCCGCCTCCTGCCCGAAAAGCAGGAAGACCTGGAGCAGCGCGATGACCAGCACGTTTCTCATGACAATTCTCCTGACGTCAGACTATGGTACGCGAGAACGCACCTGCCGGGGAATGGTGGGCGCGACAGGACTCGAACCTGTGACCTCCTGCGTGTGAAGCAGGCGCTCTAACCAACTGAGCTACGCGCCCGAGGGGCGGAATCTTGATTGTAGACCAGCGCGGCGGAGCCGGGCAACGCTACTCCAGGAACTCCACCCGGTACTCTTCGATCACCGGGTTGGCCAGCACGTCGCGTGCGATCTGCTCCATCTCCCGCTCGGCGCGCTCGCGCGGGGTGCCCGGGGCAAGCACGATCTCGAAGAACTTCCCCTGGCGAACGCTGGCGACACTCGCATAGCCCAATCCGGCCAGGGCGGAACGAATCGTCTGTCCTTGCGGATCAAGGACCGTGGGTTTGAAAGAGACGTACACTCGCACTTTCATGGAACGACCATTCTATCTCGCGGCGCGTGGTTCGTGTTGGAGCAGGACGCTCCGCTGGCCCGGATCGCACGCTTCTTTCACCGTGATACACCGTGTGTTTCCTTGCGGCGCCGGTTCCGGGCGCGCCATTCTTACATCACACAATGCTTCGGGGGTCACGTACTCGACCTCTGTCAGATTTGGCAACGTCAATGCCAGGGCCAACCGCCGGCCCCGATGTGCTACAACGGGAATTCCGGGGAGGGCGCCATAGTCAAGGTTTGTGTGCTGGCCAGCGGGAGTTCGGGCAACAGCACCCTCATCTCCACCGGGCGGACGCGGCTGCTGGTGGATGCGGGATTGAGCCGGCGGGAGATCTGCGCCCGGCTGGCCTCGATCGGCGAGCAGCCCGACCAGATCAGCGCCATCCTCGTCTCGCACGAGCACAGCGACCATGTCGCGGGCCTGCCGGTGCTGGCCCGGAACCTCGAGGTTCCCGTCTACCTCACCGAGCTCACCGCGCCGAGCGTGTGCTGGAACGGCTATGATCCCAAGCTTGAGACCTTTCAGGCCGGCAGCCGCATTGTGGTCGGCGACATCGAGATCGACACCTTTACCATCCCCCACGACGCCGTCGATCCGATCGGCTTCTGTTTCCGCGCCGAAGGCGTGAAAATCGGCCTGGTGACCGACCTCGGCTACATCCCGGACTCGATCAAGTTTCACCTCCGTGGGTCCGACCTGCTGGTGCTGGAATCCAACCACGACTTGGAGATGCTGAAGGTCGGCCCCTACCCGTGGCCGGTCAAGCAGCGCATCATGAGCCGCAACGGCCACCTTTCCAACGACGTGGTCTGCGAGTTCCTCCGCACCGAGCTCGACCCAACCACCACCACGCTAGTGCTGGGCCACCTCAGCGAGCACAACAATCACCCTGAGATCGTGCGGCTGGGCGCCCAACAGGCGCTAGCCGGTCGCAGCCTGTTTACCAAGCTGGTGATCGCCGAACAGCGCGAGCCCACGGAGGTCTTCGAGTACTGATTATGATCCCGAGATATACCCGGCCTGAAATGGGCCGCATCTGGAGCGACGAGAACAAATACCGCGCCTGGCTCGAGGTGGAGCTGGCCGCCTCCGAGGCTCTGGCCGAGTTGGGGGAAGTCCCCGCCGAGGCCGTGCGCGAATTGAGGGAGCACGCCAGCTTCGATGTCGCGCGCATCCTGGAGATCGAGCGGGAAGTCAAGCACGACGTGATCGCGTTTACCACGGCCGTGGCCGAGCGGCTCGCGGAGGCCGGCCATGCCGACGCCTCCCGCTGGCTGCACTACGGCCTGACTTCGAATGACGTCGTGGATACCGCCCAGGCGCTGCAAGTCGCGCAGGCCTCGCGCCTCCTGCTGGCCGGTCTCGAGGAACTGCGCGCCGTGCTGAAGGACCGGGCGCGGGAGTTCCGCCACACGGTCCAGGTCGGGCGCACTCACGGGGTGCACGCCGAGCCGATCACCTTCGGCCTCAAGCTGGCCCTGTGGTGGGACGAGGCGGGCCGCAACATCGAACGTCTCTCGGCCGCCGCCGCCGACATGGCCGTGGGCAAGCTCAACGGCGCTGTGGGCACGTTTGCGCACATCGGCCCGGAGGCCGAGGAGCGCGCCTGCGCCAAGCTGGGCCTCGCAGCCGCACCCATCACCTCGCAAGTCATCTCCCGCGACCGCCACGCCGCCTACATCGCCGCGCTGGCGCTGGTTACGGCCCTGCTCGAGAAGATTGCGCTTGAAATCCGGCATCTCCAGCGCACCGAAGTGCGCGAGGCCGAGGAGCCGTTTTCGGCCGGCCAGAAGGGCAGCTCCACCATGCCCCACAAGCGCAACCCAATCACTTGCGAGCAAATCTGCGGCCTGGCGCGGGTGGTGCGCGCCAACACGCAGGCGGCCTTCGAGAACATCGCCCTGTGGCACGAGCGCGACATCTCCCAGTCCTCGGTCGAGCGCGTGATCCTGCCCGACTCCACCATCCTCACCGATTACCTGCTGGCCCGCACTAGCCGCCTGGTCCGCGACATGCGCGTCTATCCCGAGCGCATGCTCCGCAACCTGGAGCTCACCCGGGGCCTGATTTACTCCGGCCAGCTCATGCTCGACCTGGCGACCGCCGGCATGCTCCGCGAGCAGGCCTACCGCGTTGTCCAGGGCCACGCCATGCGGGCTTGGGAGGAGGGTTCGGACTTCCGCGCCGACATCGAGGCCGATCCCGAGATCCGCGCCGCGCTCACGCCCGAACAGATCGCCGGCAGCTTCTCGCTGGAACGCCAACTGCGGAACGTCGACCGCATCTTCGAGCGCCTGGGCATCGTCTGAATCATCATGATCGTGAATCCCGATATCGAGCGCTACATTAATAGACTGCTGCCGCCGCGCGACCCCCTGCTGGCGGAGATGGAGCGGGAGGCTGAGCGGCGCGGCATTCCCATCGTCGGCCCGGCGGTCGCCAACCTCCTGGCGCAGTTAGTCCGCATCTCCGGAGCCCGGCGCATCTTCGAGCTGGGGTCCGCCATCGGTTATTCCACCATCTGGCTGGCCCGAGCCGCCGGACCAGAGGCCGAGGTCCATTACTCGGATTTCAGCCCCCGCAACGCCGAGGAGGCGCGCGGGTACTTCGAGCGGGCGGGTGTTGCATCTCGCATCCGTATTCATGTCGGAGATGCCCTCGCGGCCCTGGCCAGCGTGCCCGGGGAGTTCGACTTGATCTTCAACGACGTCGAAAAAGAAGGCTATCCCGCCGTGCTGGATGCCGTCGCTCGGCGCCTGAAACCCGGCGGACTGCTTCTAGCCGACAACGTGCTCCGGCGCGGGGAGGTCATCGACCCCCGCGACAAGGCTGCGCGTGCGATCATCGAGTTCAACGCTAAGCTATTCAATTCAAGTGACTTCTGTAGCAGCATCGTGCCCTTGCGGGACGGCCTGTCGATCAGCGTGCGGGTGTAGTCGAATTCCGATAGTAATAGTTTTACACTAGTAGTAAATACCACGAACGAAATACCGTGCTTTTTTTCGGGGCCTAGGTTAGACTTGAATTTGAGGAAAGGAAACCAGCCCCAGATGGTGAAGTCCCGCCAGGTTTCACGGAGTCGCGGCCTGGATCTGGCACGTGTTTTGCTTGTCGATGACGATCTGACCTCCCGCCTGACCTTGCAGACGGTTTTGGAGGCGGGGGGGTACCGGGTGGATGCCGCGGCCTCCGCAGCGGAGGCAGTGGAGAAGCTGGACGATCAGGAATACGAGCTGGTACTAAGCGACCTCCGCATGGAGTCCCCCGAGGCCGGCCTGAAGGTCCTGGCGCACGCCCGGATGATGGACTACAAACCGGCCACCGCACTCATCACGACGTACCACAACTCCAGGACCCGCGGCAGCTCCCGCAGCGCTGCCGGCACCATGCTGATCGAACCCGAGGATCTGCCCGGATTGTTGAGCCGGGTGGCGGACCTGATCAGCGAGCGGGCCACGCGCCGCGTGGAGCGAGAGCTGCGGCACGCCACCAGTTGCCAGTAGTGCGTTCGGCGCCGCCTGGCTGCCCCAGCAGGGAAACCGCTTGAGTGCTGGACCTGCTTTCCACCCTTCAGAACGTGCGATAATTCGTGAACTGCACGTCGATTCCGAAGTCCTGCTGCCGCAGCAGGTGAATCACCTCCTGCAATAGGTCCCGGCTCTTCCCGCTCACCCGCACCAGATCGCCCTGGATTGACGCCTGCACCTTGATCTTGCTCTCCTTGATCCGCTTGACGATCTCGCGCGCCTTCTCGATGGGAATCCCCTGCTGGATGGTGATTTCCTGGCGCACCGACGAGCCCGCGGCGGGAATCACCGGGCCGTAGGAGAGGCCCTTGAGCGGCACGCCGCGCTTGACCAGCTTGAGCTCCAGGATTTCGGTGACGGCGCGCAGCTTGAACTCGTCCTGGCTGGCCAGCAGGATTTTCTTGTCCTTCTGATCCAGCACGATCTCGGATTTCGAGTTCTTCAGGTCATAGCGCGTCTGCACCTCTTTGAGCGCCTGGTGGATGGCGTTATTCACCTCGTTGAGGTCGATCTTGGAGGCGATATCGAAGCTGTTATCCGGCATGCGACAAGCCCAGGATAACACCGGGCAGAGCCCGTGCGATGCAAGAAGGTCAGCGCTTCAAGGCCGCTAGGACGCGCTCGGTCAGTTCCTCGATCATGACTGGCATCGCCTGGTCGAGCGCAATGGTCACCGCGGCGCGAACCCGCTCCTGGTCGATCTCCACCGCGGCGAATGCCGGCGCTGTCTCCGGGGCCGCCTTGGGCGCTGGCGCCATGGGCTCGGCCGGCGCTGTGGGTGGTGGTTCCTCCCCCGCGGGAACAGCCCGCTCTAAGAGCACCTCGCGTGCCAGCCTGGCCGCTTCTATCAACGGCCGGAGGGTGGCCAGCACCACGGACGCCTCGAAGGGTTTCTTCAGAATCCCGTCGGCTTTCACCCGCGCGGCTTCGGCCTCGTCCACCGGTACCAGCAGCCCCGCCAGCAGCACCACGCGCGTGTGCCGGTATCTCGCGTCGCTTCTTACGTGCTGGCAGATCTCGTAGCCGGACTTCTGCGGCAGGAACACGTCGGCCATCACCACGTCGGGATCCACGTCCGGCAGGCGAATCAGCGCGGTCTCGCCATCGGTGACGGTGACGACCTCAAACCCCTCCTCGCGCAGAATCCGCTCCCCCATGCGCTGGGCGTGCGGGCTGTCGTCGGCCAGCAGGATCCGGCTCATTTCTTCTTTTTCTTGGTATTCGTGCTGTCGGGCTGCTGGGCGGCCGAGGAATCCGGCTGCGTCGGGTCCTGCGCTCCCGGTTTGAGCTGCTGCGCGGGGCGGGCATCGGGCTGCGTATCCAGCGCGGACGATCCGGTGACAGGCGTGACGGTGACGTCGGAGCTCCCAGTTCCGCCCGGCGCGGCTACCGGCACCGTCACCGGAACGGCAGGCCGCAGACTCTCCATCGCGGGCTCCCCCGACTTGGCCGCCTGGCTCATGTCCGGGCCTTTCCGGAAGACCCCCCAGAAATGGCTCATGAGTCCGGACTTGCTGCGGTTCGCTATCTCGTACTGCTGGCGGGCCAGCGCCACCGGGTCGGGCTCGGGGATGGGCCGCTCCATCTCCTTGAGCCGCCGCTTGGCGTCCGCCACCCACGAACTGAGCGGGTACTCCCGGACCAGCTTGGAGTAGGCCGAGGCCGCCCTGTCGCGCATCTTGGGCCCCATTTTGGTGTAGGATTCCCCGAGCTTCCAGAGCGCCTCGTCCGCGCGGCTGTATAGCGGGAAGTGATCCGTGAGAGCTTGCAGCCGGCTGGCGGAGGAGTAGTAAACGCCCTTGGTGTAGTAGAAAGCGCCTACGCGGAACTCGCTTTCCGCCAGCACTTCCTGAATGTCGCGCAAAAGCTGCTGTACCTGTGGCGCGAACTTGCTGTTGGGGAACTGTGTCAGCACCTGGCGGCACTCTTCCTCGGCGCGCACCGCGTGCGTGTTGTCGCGGTCCGCCTTCTCCATTTGCTTCCTGTGGATGTTGCAGACCTTCTCCTGCGCCTCCGCCGCTTCCTCCATCTGGGGATAGAACAGGATGAAGTCCTTGTACTCCGCCTCGGCCTGGGCCAGGCCGTGCGAACCGCCCTCCCGATACCAACTGTCGGCGATGGCCAGCTTGGCTTTGGCCAGGTACTCGCTCTGATCGTACGTATTCATGAGCGTGTTGAGGGTGAGCCGGGCGATCTCGTACCGGCCGTGCTCGAGATCCTTGATCGCCTTGTCGAACAGCCCCTTGTCGGGTTGCTCGGTGCTCTTGGTGATCGGGTTCTCGTACTTCCTGCGGCGGTAAGCGCAGGAAGTCGACAGTCCGGCCACCAGCACCACCACCACGCCATATGCAAACAAGTTTCGATGAAGCTTCATGTCACACCTTACGATTTATGTTGCCGCACCAAGCAACGTCTACATATTCTCCCACAGTCTTCGAGGCGGGCGGTTCCGTCCGCCCTACGCACGCACCGTAACCGCCTCCCGGACGATCGCGCGCATCTGCGCCAGCGTGGCCCCGGGATCAGCGCTATGGAAGATCGAGGCCCCGCTCACCAGCCAGTCGCACCCCGCCCGCACGATCTCGCCGATGTTGTCCAGGTTCACCCCGCCGTCGATCTCGATGGCGTAGTGCAGCCCCAGTTCCTTGCGGCGCCGGTCGAGCGCCCTCACCTTGTCCAGGGACTGTGGGATGAACTCCTGCCCGCCGAACCCGGGATTCACGCTCATCACCAGCACATAGTCCGCCAGCCCCAGCACGTCCTCGAGCAGTGCCACCGGCGTGGCCGGATTGATCACCACTCCCGCGGGCACCCCACTCCCCTGAATGGCGCGCAGGGTGGCGTCCAAGTGGGGGCAGGCCTCCTGGTGGACCGAGATCTGATCGGCGCCCGCCTCGATGAAAATCGGGGCGTACTTGTCGGGGTCGGAGATCATCAAGTGGACGTCCAGGGTCAGCTTAGTGATTCTGCGAATCGATTCCACCACCGGAGGGCCTACCGTGAGGTTCGGCACGAAGTGGCCATCCATGACATCCACGTGCAGCATAGTGGCCCCGGCCCGCTCGACTCGCTGGATCTCCTCCCCCAGGCGGGCAAAATCGGCAGACAGGATAGACGGAACGATTTGAACCATTTAGCGGTTAATCCGATGTTAGCACAGCAGCGAAAAAGCCATCTCCGGCATCCCTGCCGGGCAGGCGCCGCCACAGGCGCAGCACCCGCGCCGGCGCCTGTTCCACGACACCTTCGTTTTCCTCCCGCTCCAGCGAGCAGGTCGAATACACCAGACGTCCGCCGGGCGCCAGCCGTTCCAGCGCGTTTCTCAGGAGGCTCGCCTGCTTGGTCCGCAGGTCGGCGAGGTCGGATGGCCGGAGCCGCCACTTGATCTCGGGGTTGCGAGCCAGCGTGCCAGAGCCCGAGCACGGCGCGTCGACGAGGATTCGGTCGAACCGGGCGCGGAACGGCAGCGGCTGGGCGCCGTCGAGGACCACCAGGTCGCAGCCCAGCGCCCGCATTGGCGTCAGCCGCTTGAAGTGGCGGTCGCAGGCGACCGCGCGCACGCCCGCCTCCAGGGCCTGTGCCGTCTTGTTTCCCGGCGCCGCCGCGACGTCCAGGAAGGTCTGCCCGGGCTCCAGCTCCAGTAGCGGCACGACGGACTGCGACCCGATGTCCTGAATCCGCAGCCCCCGCGCATCGCCGTCGAGAAGGCGGTAGCACCCTGGCACATCGGTCGCTTCGAGCTCGCCTTCCGAGCCGCGACCGTTAGGGAGCGGTCCCCGCACATACGTCTCCGTCGCCACCAGGTTGGCCCGGGCGATCCTGGCGGCCATCTCCTCCCCGTACTGACGCTCCCACCGCTCCAGCATCCAGGCGGGATGGGAGAGCTCGGTGGCGCGGTCGGGCCAGGCAACAGGCTCCCGGCCGACCTTCCGCAGGACCGCGTTCACAAACCCAACCGCCGAGCGCTTCCGCGCCTGTTTCACCAGCTCGGCGCTTTCGCTCACCGCGGCGTGGGGCGGCACGCGCTCGAGGTAGCGCATCTGGTAGATGCCCATCCGCAACGCGATGCGGACCTCGGCGTCCAGGCGGGCGGCCTCCCGGCCCGAGAAACGCCCGATCAGGAAGTCCAACTGCCCCTGGAGGCGCAGCGAACCGAGGACGATTTCCTCGGCCAGCCCCGCGTCTCGGGAATCGAGGCCGCCCATGCGCGCGGCCAGAAGCTCCGAGGCGTACCCGCCCTCTTCGACCAGGCACAGGATTCGGAAAGCCACGGCGCGCGCTGGAGAGACCACGTTTCCTATAATAAGACGTGGATCTTGAGAAGGCCCTGCTTCGGAAGGTCGGCGAGGCGATCGGCCGTTTCAAGATGATCCGCGACGGGGACCGGGTGGCCGTCGCTCTTTCCGGGGGCAAGGACTCGCTTACCCTGCTGGAAGCCCTGCTGCTGCTCGAGAAGCGCGCCCCCGTGGAGTTCTCCGTGTGCGCCTTCACCGTCGAGCAGGGCAAGTTCCTGAGACCCCTTGAGCCGCTGGGGGAATACCTCAAGAAAAAGGGGGTGGCCTGGACCTGCTTCCGCGACACCCCGTCGCTGCGCCTGATCGAAGAGCAGCCGGAGCACGGCTGCGATCTGTGCAGCCGCTACCGCCGCCGCGCGGTCTACGAGGTCGTGCGGGGACTAGGCTCCAACGTGATCGCGTTCGGCCACACGGCCGACGATTTCTGCGAGGCCCTCTTGCGCAACGCGCTGTTCACTGGGAAGCTGAGCGCGCTGCCGCCGGTTACTCACTCCCGAGACAAGGAGTTCCGCCTGATCCGGCCGCTGTTGTTGGTGCCCGAGGACCTCACCCGCCGGTTCGCCGAATCCCTAGGCGCGCCGCTGGTGCCCTGCGGCTGTTCGCAGCGTACTAGTACCGTCCGCACAACGCTGCGCAGCCTGTTCGCCAGCCTGGAACAGCAATACCCATATCTGAAAGAGAACATGCTGGCTGCCATGGGCAACCTGGAGCCGGGCCGGCTGCTCGATACCCGCTTCCTGGACCTGGACGGGAAGGGCAACACCGAACCCGGTTGACCTGCCTGCCTGCCAGTGCGAAGATAGGGGTCTTCCACCTGATGGTTGGGCCATAAACTGCGCCATAAGGAGCTATGAGACTTTTACCGCGCCAGGAAAAGTTCTTTGCGTCGTTCGTAAGCCAGGTCCGCCTGATTTCCGAGGCGTCCCGGCTGCTGCTGGAAGCCGTGAAGGACGGCAATTCCCACCTCGCGCGGACGGCCGTGCGAATCCAGCAGCTCGAGCACGAGGGCGACGAGATCATTCACGACATCTTTACCAGGCTCAACCAGACCTTCATCACGCCGCTGGATCCCGAAGATATCCATTCTCTTTCTTCCCGGCTGGACGATGTGCTCGACGGCATCGAAGACGCCGCCTACCGGATGGTCGCCTACCGTCTGGAGCCCATCCCGCCGACCGTGATCGAGCTCTGCCAGGTGGTGCACGATTGCGCGTTGTCGCTCGAGAAAGCCTTCGAGGCGCTCAACAAGGAC
>Ga0187882_1003324_pt1 | contig 13904 bp, 11 predicted proteins | sample June2016WEW_19_1_3_FD_132991 | JGI IMG/M metagenome (GOLD analysis project Ga0187882, IMG submission 132991) | Peatland microbial communities from SPRUCE experiment site at the Marcell Experimental Forest, Minnesota, USA - June2016WEW_19_150 | ecosystem: Environmental > Terrestrial > Soil >...
CGCTGCTGCGGCTGATCGCGGCGCGGGTGGCGATCACGATCGACAACGCGCGGCTGTTCCGGCGGGTCGAGCGGCAGAACCGCACTCTGAAAATCCTGACGCATGTTTCGCAGGAGTTTTCGTCGATCCTGGACCTGAACGAGCTGCTGCGGCACATCGCGGACGCGATCAAAATACTGATCCGCTACGACGCCTTCAGCATCCTGCTGGTGGACCGCGAGCGGCAGTGCCTGCGGCACGAGTTCAGCGTACGCTACGACCAGCGCGTGGACCTGGACAACATCCCGCTGGGCCGTGGCATCACGGGCGCGGCGGTGGATTCCCGCGAGGTGGTGCGCTCGGACAACACGCTGGCCGACCCGCGGTACATTCCCTCGCACGAGGGCGTGCGCTCGGAGGTGGCGGTGCCGCTGGCCGCGCACGACCGGGTGGTGGGCGTGCTGGACCTGGAGAGCGACCATTTCGCCTGGTTCACCGACGAGCACGTGCGGATGCTCACCTTGCTGGCCCCGCAGATCGCCAGCTCGGTGGAGAACGCCCGGCTGTACAACGAGGTGGCGCAGCGCGAGAAGCGCATCGCGGAGGACCTCCAATCCGCACGCGAGCTGCAAACCGCGCTGCTGCCGACCGAGGCGCCAGAGATCGACGGGTTGGAGATCGCGATCGGGTACCGCCCGGCGCGGATAGTGGGCGGCGATCTGTACGACTTCTTCGAGTACGACAACGCCGCACTCATCGCCTTCGGCGACGTGAGCGGGAAGGGAGTCGCTGCGGCGTTGTACGGAGCGCTGGCGGGGGGGCTGCTGCGGACGTTGGCGCAACGGCGGCGCGCTCCAGCCACGCTGCTGCGGACGCTGAACCAGACATTGCTCGAGCGGAAGGTGGACGCGCGCTACGTGGCCCTGCTGGTGTTGCTCTGGGAAGCCGAGGGGCGGCGTCTGACCATGGCCAACGCCGGCGCGCTGCCACCCATCATCTGCCGCGGTGACGCGATCCTGCGGCCGCGGGTCGAGGGCATTCCGCTCGGGCTGCTGCCGGAGCGCGACTACGAGGAGACGGTGGTCGAGGCGCGGGCCGGCGACCTGGTCGTGCTGTATTCGGACGGCATCACCGACCAGCCGAATCCGGCGGGCGACGAATACGGGCGCGGCCGCCTGATCCAGTTGGTGAGAACGGTGTGCAGCGAGCCGCCCGGATCGGTGATCGCCGCCCTGTTCGTGGATCTGGACCGATTCACGGAGTTCGCCCCGGCGTTCGACGATCAGACGCTGGTGGTGCTCAGAGTCGAGTAATTGGAGGGCCGCATGATGCGACGCCGAGGACTGCTCGTCGCGCTGGCAGCGCTGGTGTCTTTCCCTGCCCCGGCCATCGACCGGCCGGAAGTCACTTTCAAGATTTTTCAATTCCCCGCCGACAAGATTCCGCGGATCGACGGAAACCCCGACGACTGGGCCATCGTGCCCGAGGATTATGTCATCGGCACAGACCAGCTCGTGGATGACACCGGGAGGCACGCCAAGCCCGACCCAAAGACCCTGGACGTGCGCGTGCGCGTCGGGTGGGTAAAGGGTCTCAACCGGCTGTACTTTCTCTACGAGGCCTGGGACAACTACTGGGACTTCGCGCGCCCCGATCTGCACAACGATACGTTCGAAGTGGTGGTGGATGGGGACATGTCGGGCGGGCCGCTGATTGAGAAATTCCATCCCAACAAGGAAATGGACCCCTGGGACGCGCACTTCTCGATGCACGGAGTGCACGCGCAAAACTATCACATCTTTACGCCGGCCGAGGGCAAGGACTGGGCGCTGGCGTGGGGCTGCAATCCCTGGATCAAGGACCTGCCCTATGCCAACGCCGTGTACTCGTACAACTTCAAGCCGGGCGAGGCGGGAAAGCTGGTGCTGGAGTTCTGGATCACGCCGTTCGATTACGCCGGCTGCGAGGGCCCGCAGCGGGCGGTGGAATCCATCCTGCGCGAGAACAAGCTGATCGGCCTGGCCTGGGCGGTGCTGGACTACGACGATGTCAACGCCAAGGGCCAGGATGGCTTCTGGAATCTCTCGCGCAAGCACACCATGTACGGGAACGCCTCTGAGCTGGTGACGTTTCGGCTGATGCCGCTCGAACCGCAGTTCCGCAAGAAGATCGAGGCGCAGTGGAGCTTTAAGGTGGTGGACATGAGCCGGCGGCTGGTAGCGTTTCAGGATTTGTCGGAAGGCAAGATCACCTCCTGGAAGTGGGATTTCGGGGACGGCACGACATCGACGGAGCAACACCCGATCCACCAGTATCAGAAGCCCGGAGAGAACTACGTTGTCGTCCTGTACGTGGAAGGGCCGGAAGGGAAGTCCCGCCGGGCGAAGGTGTGGGACGTGCAGGTGAGGTAAGGCTCCGCTTCCGAATCCGGTGTGCTAAGGTTTGTTCGATGACAAATCGTCGCGCGTTCGTCCAGGCGCTGACGGGGCTCGGAGCGTCGGCCGCGGTCGCGCCAGGTGCGCCGCAAGCAGCGGTTGAGAGCGACCGGGAATACTGGATTCGGCAACTCGCGCGGCTCGCCGATCCGGTTCTCGGCAACCTGGCGCGCGGCACGTTGAAGCGGAACATGCCGGTCGAGTGCGCCGCCGGAAACGAGGCGGACCGGCGGAGGTTTTCCCACCTGGAAGCGATCGCACGATTGCTGGCAGGCATCGCGCCATGGCTGGAGCCGCCGCTGGAGCCGGGCGCCGAGCGCGACCTGCAACAACGGTATGCCGGATTGGCGCGGGAAGCGATTCGGTCCGCCACGGATCCCGGCTCGCCGGACTTCCTCAACTTTTCCGAGGGCGAACAGCCCCTGGTGGATTGCGGTTTCCTGGCGGAGGCCCTGCTTCGAGCACCCCAGGCGCTGTGGACCAAACTGGACGCCAGGACTCAGCGAAATCTGGCGGCGGCGCTGGCATCTTCGCGCGCGATCGCGCCTGGCTATAGCAATTGGCTGCTGTTCAGCGCGATCGTCGAGACCGCGCTGGGGATGATGGGCGAACGGTGGGATGGGATGCGGATCGACTATGCCGTTCGCAAGCACAAGGAATGGTACCTCGGAGACGGCGTTTATGCAGACGGTCCGCAGTTCCATTGGGACTACTACAACAGCTTTGTCATTCAGCCCATGCTGCTGGACACGTTGCGGAACATTTCCCGTCATAGCCGTCAGTGGGACCCTTTTCTACCCGAGGCGCTGGCTCGCGCCAAACGGTATGCGGCGATCCAGGAGCGTCTGATCTCGCCGGAGGGCGCCTTCCCACCCATCGGCCGCTCTATCGTCTATCGTTGCGGCGCATTTCACCTATTGGCGCAAATCGCCCTGCTGGGTGAGTTGCCGCCGCCGCTGACGGGCCCTCGCGTGCGCGGCGCCTTGACTTCGGTCATGCGCCGGCTTCTGAGCGCGCCGGGGACTTTCGACGAGAACGGGTGGCTGCGGATCGGCTTCTGCGGGCGCCAGCCTCACCTGGGAGAGCGCTACATCTCCACCGGGAGCTTGTATCTTTGTGCTACGGTGCTGCTTCCGCTGGGACTGAGCGCAACGGATCCGTTTTGGGCGGGCCAGGCTGAGGATTGGACCTCGCGCCGGATCTGGAATGGCCAGGACATGCCCGCGGACCACGCGATTTGAGCGAACGTCCTGTGACTCGCTGGATCGGGCCTCTCGGTTGGCGATAGACTGAGTATTCCCCAAGCGAACGGAGGGTTTACCGGGGGCGTCACTCATGCCCAGCTCGTTCCATTACGAAGGAGACACGCTGTACTGCGAGGAAGTGCCGCTGGAGCGGATCGCGGCGGGGGCGGGTACGCCGTGCTATGTGTATTCGAGCCGGGGGATGCTGGAAACATACCGGGCGTACGACGAGGCGCTGGCGGGGATTCCGCACCGGGTCTGCTACGCGGTGAAGGCGAACTCTTCCCTGGCGGTGCTGGGGCTGCTGGCCAAGGCTGGGGCGGGCTTCGACATCGTGTCGGGCGGCGAACTGTTCCGCGTGATCAAAGCGGGGGGCGATCCGGGGACAGTGGTGTTCTCCGGAGTGGGCAAGACGGCCGACGAGGTCGAGTACGCGCTCGAGCAGGGCATCCACGGCTTCAACTGCGAGTCGGAGGCCGAACTGGCACTGGTCGACGCACTGGCGGCGCGGCGACGCGTGAAGGTGCGGGCGGCCGTGCGGGTGAACCCGGACGTGGACGCGCTCACCCACCCGTACGTCTCGACCGGCCTGCGGGAGAACAAGTTCGGCGTTGACATCTCGGAGGTTGAAGAACTGTACGAGCGGGCGCGGAAGCTCAACAGCGTCGAGCTCGAGGGCGTGAGCTGCCACATCGGCTCGCAGTTGCTCGACACGGACCCGATGATCGAAGCGGTGGACAAGATGTTGGCGCTCGTCGAACGCCTCCGGGCGCGCGGCATGGCGATCCGCATGCTTGATCTGGGGGGCGGGCTGGGGGTGCCCTACCGGCCGGGCGAACAGGCGCCGGAGATCCGCGGGTTCATGGCCCAGGTTCGGAAGAAGGTGGAGGGCGCGGACCTTTTCGTGATGGTGGAGCCGGGGCGTTCGATTGTCGGCGAGGCGGGCGTGCTCGTTACTCGCGTTCTCTACCGCAAGTGCAGCGCGACGAAGGAATTCGTCGTCGTGGACGCAGCCATGAACGACTTGATCCGGCCGTCGCTTTACCAGTCGCATCACGAAATCATCCCGCTACGGCAGGTTGCGCGTGGCATGATTCTGGCCGACGTGGTGGGCCCGGTGTGCGAAAGCGGGGATTTCCTGGCGCGAGACCGCGAACTCGCCAACGTGCTGCCCGGCGACCTGCTGGCGGTGGCGACGACAGGGGCCTATGCCTTCGTGGCGTCCTCGAACTACAACTCGCGGGTGCGGCCGCCCGAGGTGCTGGTCGAGGGCGGCGCCTGGCGGGTGATCCGCGCGCGAGAGACTTACGAGGACCTGGTCCGCGGCGAGACGGTCTAGCTGGGGCTGGACCGGGATGGAGCCTTATCCCACTCAGGATCGCGCGGCTTCCACCAAGGCCGGGCGGCGGGCGCGGGCAGCGCTGAGGCGGTCGCGGTGTTCCTGAATCAGGGTGGCGAAGCCCGCCCAGTAGTATCCGGCCACGAACAACAGCAGGAAAGGAAGCGAGAAGAAGTTGTAGACGTCGATGGCGAAGGCCACCATCGCCAGAAAGTAGGTGCCGAGGGCGATCTCGATGAAGGGCAGCCAGCCGCTCTTGCGGCGGTACTTCACCGATTCCAGACTGGGGCGCCGCTTGTCGACGGCGTACTTGGGCGTTCTCACGAAGTCGCTGCGAATGCCGAGCAGCGCTTCGAACACCGCGCGCGTGTTGATGACCGTAAGGCCAACGCCGACGGCCATCAGGGCAGGCAGCAGGAAGAAGGTCCGCTTCCAGGTGCGCGGAAACAGCTCGCGCTCCGCGAGCACGTAGAACGCCGAGATCGACCAGAAGGCGGCCACGATCAGCGGCAGGTCAAGGAACACCATCTGAAACCAGCCCATGTAAAAGCGGCAGATCATCACCGGGAGCATCAAGGCGGAGACCACCATCATCATGGGGTAGCTGATGTTGGGGGTAAGGTGCATGATGGCTTCGACCTTGGTGCGCCAGGGGAGCTTGGCGCGGAGAATGGCCGGCAGGAGTTTCTTGGCGACCTGGGTGAGGCCCTTGGCCCAGCGGGACTGCTGCACCTGGAAGCCGTGCATCTCCACGGGCAGTTCCGAGGGGCAGTCCACGGCGGGCAGGTAGACGAACTTCCAGCCCTTGAGCTGGGCGCGATAGCTGAGGTCGCAATCCTCGGTGAGGGTGTCGTGCTGCCAGCCCCCGGCATCCTCGATCATGCGGCGCCGCAGGATGCCTGCCGTGCCGTTGAAGTTAAAGAACAGGCCCCGGCCGTAACGGGCGCCGTGCTCGAGCACAAAGTGGCCGTCGAGCAGAATGGCCTGGATCTCGGTGAGGACGTTGAAGTCGCGATTGAGGTAGCTCCAGCGCGTCTGGACCGTGCCGACCTGGGGATCCGTGAAGAAATGCACGGTGCGCATCAGGAAATCGCGCGGGGGAATGAAATCCGCATCGAAGACGGCGATCAGTTCGCCGGTGGCCGTTTTCAACCCCTCCTGGAGTGCGCCGGCTTTGAAGCCCTCCCGGTGCGTCCGGTGAAGGTACTCGATGGGAACACCGGCGGCCTGATAGCTAGCGACCAGCCTTTCGGCGAAGGCGTGGGTCTCGTCCGTGGAATCGTCCAGAACCTGGATCTGTAGCAGGTGCCGCGGGTAGTCGATCTTGGCGACTTCCTCGATGAGCCGCTCGACGACGTAGCGCTCGTTGTACAGGGGGAGCTGGACGGTGACGGGGGGCAACTCCTCGAAGCGCGCCGACGGCTCCTGGGGAAGTTTCTTACGGTGCTTGAAATAGGTGCGGATCATCTCGTAGCGATGCATGCCATAGATCGAGAGGATGAACAGCAGGCCGAAGTAGGGAACCAGCATCGCCCAGTCGAACCAGTCCAGCGTATGGATTCCGGCGAAGGGGTTGTCGAAGAGCGCGCGCCGGAGCTGCTGAAGCACCGAAACCGTCAATATGAGTGCGGGATAAGAGACGGGTAGCATCCAACCGGGCCAACTAGCATTCCATGGGGCCGGGTCTTTATTGTACCGTGTTTCGAGGGCGGCTGGGGAGGGGCGCTAGCCGCGCGGCGTGCTCCGTTTGCGGGGATGGGCGGTTCCCGGTTGCCAGCGGTCAGGAGAGCCCCGTCAGGCAACGGCGGGCACGCTGAAACACCGCCAGGAGCATCCGGCCGGTCAGCCTCCCCGTAGAGGTGTTCTGCTGGCTGGGATGGTAGGAGCTGATAAGCAGCAGCCGGCCGGCGACGATGACGTGCAAACGGTTGTGGGCGAAGACAAAAGCCGACTTGTGGGCGATCAGGCCGCGGGCCCGCAGAATGGCCAGGTACTGATCGAAAGCCAGGCGGCCCAGGGCGACCACCACACGGACGCCGCTGAGCAGGTCGAGTTCCCGCTCCAGGTACTCGCGGCAGTTGCGGATCTCTTCCGGTGCGGGGCGGTTACCGGGGGGCGCGCAGCGGACGACGGCGGTGATGTAGGCGTCCTGGAGCGTCAGGTCGTCGTCGCGGGAGCAACTGGTGGGCTGGGAGGCGAAGCCGGTGGCGTACAGGGCGCGGAAAAGGAACTCGGCGGAGCGGTCACCGGTGAACATGCGGCCGGTGCGGTTGGCGCCATGGGCGGCGGGCGCCAGACCCAGCACGAGCACGCGGGCCCGCGGGTCGCCGAAGGAAGGCACGGGCTTTCCCCAGTAGTGCGAATCGCGGAATGCCCGCCTCTTGGCGAGGGCGATGCGGGCGCAGTAGGCGGTCAGGCGCGGGCATCGCGTGCAAGCAACGACTTGGCGCTGGAGGCGTTCGCAGGCGGGGGTGTCGATCGACATGGGCCGGTTTCTTTACTATTGTCGCCGAGCCAGCACGGGGGCGGGTTTCGGCCGCTCACTTGAGCAGTGCGCGGCGCATGTTCTCGAGCGATTGCGGCACGCTGTCGGAAAGGGGCCAGCCGGCCAGCAGTTGCCTGGCGGAGTCGTCGAGCGGGGCTTCGAAGAGCTGGTGGAGGAGAGCGACCAGGCGCGGCTCGCGCCACCCGCGGCGGGCCTCGGCGTCGAGGACGTTGAGCGCTTCGGAGCTGGAGAGCGCCGGCTTGTAAGGGCGCACGGAGGTCAGGGCGTCGAACACGTCGGCCACTTGCAGGATGCGCGCCAGTAACGGGATGGCTTCGCCGCCCAGGCCGTCGGGATACCCCCAGCCGTCCCAGCGCTCGTGATGGCTGCGGATGATGGGCAGCACCGCGGACAAGGTGCGGATGGGGCGGCAGATTTCTTCGCCCCGGATCGTGTGGGTGCGCATGATCTCCCACTCCTCCTCGGACAGCGAGCCGTTCTTGAACAGGATGGAATCGGGGATAGCGACCTTGCCGATGTCGTGGAGGAAGCCGCCGCGATGCAGCGCCAGCAGTTGGGAGCGCGGAAGGCCGAGCGCCGACCCCAGCATCATACTGGTGATCGCCAGCCGCTCGCAGTGGCCGCCAGTGCACTTGTCGCGCTGCTCGATGGCCTGGGCGAGGGCGAACAGGATGGACTCCGCCTCCTCCAGCGAATCGATGGCGGCCTTGTGGCGCAGCATGGCGCGGATGCGCGTGCGCACGATGGCTGGGTTTAGCGGCTTGACCAGGAACTCGTCCGCGCCCGAGGCGATGCCGGCGATCTCGTTTTCGGCCCCCCCGACACTGGTGAGGATCAGGATCGGGACGAGGCGGGTCTGGCGCCTGGACTTGATCCGGCGGCAGAAGTCCAGCCCGCCGATCTCGGGCAGCATCAGCCCGAGAATGATGAGGTCTACCTGCTCCGCCTCGAGCAGCTCGAAGGCGTCGGTGGCTCGCGTGGCCTCCAGGATCCGGTAACCCTCGGATTCCAGCGTGGCCCGCAGCAGGTGGCGGTTGATCTCCTTTCGCTCAAGGAGAAGGATCGTGGCCGGCCGGTCCGTTTCCTCAACGGCGCCTGCGGGGTAGAGGTCCCAGGGCTGGGGCGGCGGAGGCTCTGGAAGCCTCTCCTCACGGCTGTCGAGGACGCGGTTTGTCGCCAGTTCTGTGCTCACGCGATTGGATCGTTGGGACGGACGGTCCCGCCCTTTGCTTTATCGACGGAAACGGGAGAAAATTTAGGCTGCAACGCGGAAGGAGGGGGAGAATGCGATGAAAAACGCTGCCGTGATTCTGGCGCTGGCCAGCGCGCCGCTGTGGGCTCAGCCGCTCACCCAGGCGGAGCGCAATTTCGCGATGAGCGACCTGCACGCGACGCGCAAGGCGCTGCTGGATTCGATCGCCGGGCTGTCGCAGGCTCAATGGAAGTTCCAGCCGGCGCCGGACCGCTGGTCGATTGCCGAGGTCGCCGAACACCTTGTGTTGAGCGAAGACTTCATGTGGCAGCGGGCCGTGAATATGCTGAAGTCGCCGGAGGTGGCGCCGCGGAGGGTCGACCGGAGCCAGGACGCGGAGTGGCTGAGCCAGATGGCCGACCGGAGCAAGAAGGCGCAAGCCAGCTCCCCGACACAGCCCACGGGACGCTGGGCAACCCCGGCGGCGCTGGCCGAGGAGTTCAGGCGGCGGCGGGACCGCACCATCGAATACGTCCAGACCACCCAAGACGCGCTGCGGGCGCACCTGAGCGGTATGGGAGCGGAGGCCTTCGACGCCTACCAGACGCTGCTCATGATCTCGGCGCACACCACCCGGCACGTGGCCCAGATCAATGAACTGAAGGCGGACCCGCGGTATCCAAGGTGAGGTTGACGGCGGAGCGCTCCGGCCGCTAGAGTAAGAAAGTAGCTGTCTCTTTCACCCCGGTCCCCATCGTCTAGCCCGGCCTAGGACATCGCCCTTTCACGGCGGTAACGGGGGTTCGAATCCCCCTGGGGACGCCATTCATTCCAAAGCACTTACGGACTCGGCCTCGATCAAAGGTCTGGGAGCGGTAACGCCAGGGTAACGCAAATCCCCGAAAACGGTGTCCAGCCGGTTGACTGCCTCCGCCAGGAACGTAGGCGAGAGATGCTGGTACCGGGCAGCCATCCGAAGGTCCTTGTGGCCGAGCAACTGAGCAACCGTGTGGATGTCCGCACCCGACACCCCTTCCCGTTGCGGCGGGCGGAATTTCTCGGTGGGCAGCCGTGGCCAGAGGCAAAGAGCGTTCCTCCCGATGCTGGAAAGAACGTCGCTGCGATAGATCGAGGTGCCCCCGGTCGGAACGGCGGCGCTGGCCCACGCGAGACGGTGATGTCTGAAAGGTGCGTTGCTGGCGCAGGTGCTGACCGAGGATCTCATCGAGCGCCTCGGAGCACAGAACCATACTTTACGTGCGATGTCGAAAATCTATTTGCAGCGCCTCTCTCAAATACTCACTCAGAACGAACACCTCTATGCGGTTCTGCTCGCGATCATGATGAAGAAAGTATTTCGTGTACTCAGCTTGATTCGGATCGCCTAGCACGATGTGCAGGACACGGCGATTGCCTCCGACGTCGGTCATCTCATCCCTGTCGCTGGCGTTTATCCTCCAACAAACGATTCCGAACAGATGCTTGAAGAGGTGATCGAACTTTCTTTCGAGGACATACTTGAACTCTATGTAACCCTTCGATAGTCTATCGAGAGGAAGATCATCGCGGGTGACCGTTGCGAGGGCGTCATATCCTCTATACGTAGTGTAATCCAGAAGTCGGAACGGGAAAGCTGATGGATCGACCACGGAGATGGTGTTAACCAGGGTCAGGACCCCCACTTCATTCTCGGGCTCAATCAACTGAACATCTCGGTACGTCGCAAATCTCCGCTTCGGGAACCGCTTGAGTCGCTTTTCAAAATCCCGCTCATCCTTTTCCTGATTGATGTAGGCCGCAGAGTCGCGTTCGAGATATTCTAGGTCGGAGTAGTCGCTGCTCGCTACTATCTCGTTCCTAAAGTACTCGGTGACTCCATTGCGAATATCATCTAGGATGTTCGGGTCGGTGTTCATTACGCTTCCGCGATTCGCTGTGAGTCGAAAACCCTGACAGTTTACGAAGGCATGAAAACGAGTGAATTCGGAGCCTTTTACCGTGATCCATTCATTTGCGCGCTGGATAGGTATGTGGTCCTTGCAGAGCCATAATCCGTATCGGTCTTGGACGTTGTACGCACCACCTTGTACCGTCCGTCCCTTACCTCGGATGAGGGGGTTGACCGCTCGTTTAGCGGCATCGCCCTCAAGATAGAACACGACCTCGTAGGCGATGTCAGGGAAGTTCTTCAGGACCTTCCTCTCAGGTTGCTTTGGCCATTTTCTTACAAAATGCTCTGGTGCTGCCCCCTTATGTATATCTAAGAGCTTGTCTAGCGCCTCGGAGACTGGCGGAAAGACGTGCCCAAAGGTCAGCCGCTCAGGTTCACTGCGATCAACTCCCTTAAGCCACAGAACCGCTCCAGCATTGCGTTCAATTCCCAGCTCCCGCTCTACGCTCCCGAACTTCGTAAACCAATGGATATAGTCCTTCAGTATCGAATGCGTGAACTTGTCACGAATGCTGTAGTTGTAATCATCAATGATAATGCGAGTACCCTTGTCGGCCTCGCTTGGCTTTGAGGACACGCTCACGACAGGCTTGGAGCCGTTTGCCAGTGCATCATAAGCGTCCCTGACGTCGGCGCGAAGTTGGCAACCATCCTTGTTTGTGATCACCTCGATACGTGAACTCTTGTAGTAGATCTTTGTCCCGTGGCCCTTGTCTCCAATTGTCTCGGGTTTGCCACGGTTGGTTGAGTTGCCGAGGTCGAAGAATGCACAGAGTTCATCGCGGCTCATGCCCCTTCCGTTGTCGGCAATCTCGATGCGAAGGATCTGGCGGAATCCCTTCGGAACCACGGTAAGGAGAATGTGCATCTCCGTGGCTCCGGCATCGAAGGAGTTGCTGAGCGCCTCGCGGAAGATCTCGCAAGGGTTGGAGAAGTCCTCAGCGATTTCCAGAAACTCGTGTTCCTCGCACACGCTAGGGGTTATGGGCGGCTCCGGGCTCCAGTCGGGCATCGGCGTGCGATCTCCTCGAACACTCTCTCGTGGGAACAGACAAGCATAATACATTTCTCGGAGGTCTGCTGGTGTCGCACAAGACGTTGGGCGCTTGAGAGATTAAGAGGGCTTAATGCTTGAGCAACACGTGGCGCGGACTGCGGACGTCGGGGTCGCTAACCATAGCGCTTGGAGAAAGGCTTCTTTGGGCTGTCAGGGGCCATGGGTGATTCCTTCGTTGTAGCCGCGCCCTTCGGCGCCATCACAGGAGCCACCCCGCCGGGCTTGAACCGGCACCAAAGTCGCGTTTTCTTTCTCGCGGCAGCGACAGCGAGCATACGCGTACCTCCCAGCAGGGGGCGGTCTGCGTTAAATCGACCTACCCCCCGGTCTTGCGGCTCCGATAGGACGACGCGAGAGAGGCCAAGGCACGGTTCCGACGCCTCGCCCTCTCCCCGCAACTCCCCAACGCTCACCAGTCGCGCCAACGCGAGGCATACTTCGGAGGTGTTTGACCCGCTGAGCGAAAGATCCGGGCTGTGCCGACTCGCTGCCAAGCGTCCGGTCGCCACGGAGCACGGTGAACGGTCGTGGCGCTAGCGATGCCCATCACTCCAGAAAATGGGCGGCAGGCTCAAGGGCGCTCCTGATTCTGTCGGGCGACCGATATCTGCTGGCAGCCGTGACAAGCCTGTTTAGGGACTTTCTGACGTGTTTCTGCCGCCGTCTCAGTAGACGGCCAGTTCTCTCAAGCTCCTCCTCAATGATCGTCAAGTACCTGGGCAAGTAGCGTTCAGTGACGACATCGATCTGGTAGAAACTCTCTCTGCCTGCGCTAAGCGTCGAACGAGTGTACTGCATGTGCTTCGCTGGTCGGATGTGCAAGGCAGTCCTCGATTGCTGCACATCCAGCAATTCGCCCTGCAGTACAACCAGCGGGTAATAGATCTCGACGTTGATGTGGTCTGGCTGCCGTTTCCTGGATGGTGGGCGCCAGCAGTCAAACAGATCGCTTCGGAAGTGCTCAAGAGCCCGGATCACTTTGCCGAGATCGTCCCAGTGCTCGTCGATATGGCTAGCCATCCAATCGTTCGACCCCTTTTTTTGCGAGAACGAACAGAACTGAGTGGCCGTCCTGCCCTTGCAGTAGTGGTGGTATCGGCTCATGCCGAGGTAGTCCGCCAAGAGAATCCAGCGCCCTGGTTTTTGGGGGTCTATGATGCGGGTTGGAACACCAGCCATCTTTATCCTGTATATCTCAGTCTCTCTGAGGTCGGAGTCCTTTGTGACGAAGGCAATCGGCTGTGGGTTATTCACGCACTCGATCAAAAGAACGGACCACACGAAATCAAATTCAGCCGGTCCCGCGCTTACTAGCCTGAGTGCATGCAGGTCCAGCTCGCGTTCCTTCTCGGAAATCGTATCTAGAAATGGAGTGTTAGCCTGCACACCATAGCCGCGTCTGACCAGGAGCGACTCGACACGGTTCTCCAGGAGGTACCCAGAACGCAGTAGCGCCTGTTTCGCATGCTCAAGCGAGATCATCGCGCCAGTCGCGCCGGAATGTGGACCGGACTTGACACCTAGGCCGTTGGGTTCAACCATACGTGTTCCAACTCGGACATGTACTTTAGCGCAAATGATAGCAGGTGCGCACCCAACCTATGTGCAGGGCCTCCAGCCGCAGCCCGGCGGGTCGGTCTTGGCCATGCTGGTCGTGCTCTACCGTTCTGCTGCTGCCGGGCTGTCCTGGGCCTTGAGAATGCGACTGGACGGTCACTCCGATGACCTGCGAAGAATCCGGTAACGCTGTGGTAACGCAAACGTGCAGATTGCAGCGTGTGCTGGCTTCCAAGTGATTGAAAACAGATGTGTTACTATTACCAGTTCGCCCTTTCACGGCGGTAACGGGGGTTCGAATCCCCCTGGGGACGCCATTCATTCCAAACGAGAAAACACGGCCGGCCATTTTCCATCCGGCCATGCGGTGACGCCATGGTGAGGATGGAGCAGCAACTTCACGGGCAATCCGTTGCTGGTTCCGTTGGGGCCCTGCCCCACCCGCCCATCGGCTATAATCCGGGCGTGGGTCGAGGCACGGCCCCATCTTTGGAGGCAACATGAAGAGATTGTTTCGAGCCTGCGTCCCGCCGGCACTGCTCTACGCCGGGCTACTGGCCGCGGGCCCCGCGGACCCAGCCAAAATCGCGCCACTGAAATTCACCGATACGCACCTGGCCAACGGCCTGCGCGTCATCATCGCC
>Ga0187882_1003327_pt1 | contig 13898 bp, 13 predicted proteins | sample June2016WEW_19_1_3_FD_132991 | JGI IMG/M metagenome (GOLD analysis project Ga0187882, IMG submission 132991) | Peatland microbial communities from SPRUCE experiment site at the Marcell Experimental Forest, Minnesota, USA - June2016WEW_19_150 | ecosystem: Environmental > Terrestrial > Soil >...
GAAAACCAGTTCCCGCATCACGAATGCGAAATCGCGCAGGCAGAAGCGGCGACGGGAAAGCAATTCGTCAAATACTGGCTGCATAATAATATGGTTACGGTCGATGGCCAGAAGATGGGCAAGAGCTTGGGTAATTTTATTACGCTAAAACAGCTCTTCGCTGATTGGCCGGACGCGAAGCACGAGCGACTGAGCAGAAAATACGATTCGTTAGCCGTTCGGCAATTCATTTTAACCAGCCATTACAGAAGCACGCTTGATTTTTCGGATGAGGCACTTCACGCGGCGCAGAGCGGATACGATAAATTAATAGACGCGGTCATCGCGGTAAGAAAGCAGATCAAAAACGCTCCAAACGGACCCATCGATAACAACATTGAGAATCGGCTAAAGGAATTAAAAGAGAAATTCAAGACGGCGATGAACGACAACCTCAATACGTCAATTGCGTTGTCGGTGATGTTCGAACTGGCGGGTTTAGCCAACGAGCAGATTGCCAAAAACGCGACAGGTAAGACGCTTACGGCGATTGATAATATGTTCACAAAACTCGGCGGCGACGTGCTGGGTATCGTCAAAGAGCAATACCAGCAGCAAAGCGAAGGTAACGAGGCGGTGCTGGACAAACTGGTGGCCGTTATCATCGAGCAAAGAAAAGCGGCGAAACAAAATAAGGATTTCGCGACAGCGGATGCGCTGCGGAAGAGGATTGAGGAAATCGGAATTGTTCTCGAAGACAAACCCGGCGGAGTTACCGGCTGGAGAATGAAATGAGGATTCTCGGCATAGACCCGGGATTGCAGGTTTGCGGGTATGCTTGTATTGAGTCAAAATCGGGCGAAACAACCCTGATTGAGGGCGGAGTAATTCGTACAACGGGAAGCAAGACAATTGAGAAAAGATTGAACCAGATAGCCGAAGATATTGATTCGCTGCTTGCAAAATTTGAACCAGAGGTTGTGGCAGTAGAGCAATTGTATTCGCATTACGCCCATCCACGAACAGCGATATTGATGGGGCACGCGAGAGGCGTTATATTGCAGAGGTGTGCCGGGGCGGGTGTTGAGGTCAGGAGTTTCGGCGCAACGCGGATAAAGAAATGTATTACGGGCAACGGGCACGCGTCGAAGGAGCAGATGCAGAGGACAATCAAGACGCTTTTAGGATTGTCGGCTGTGCCTGAGCCAAATGACGTGGCGGACGCGATAGCAGCAGCGATGTGCTGCGCAGAATCGCATTCACCTGTTACAGTTGTGTCCCGAAACAAAAATCAATGAATCACGTCAGTTTAACCGATTCGCCTTGATTTGTGGTCGTCTGCTAAAGTATGCCAGCCCGCTCAGTCCTAACAGCATAATGGTCGCAGGTTCGGGGGTAACATTGAAACTACAACTGTATGTCTGAGCCAGCCTATAATTGACACCAGGATCGTCCCAATTAGGCATATTCCACCACTCATACTCGATCCAACCAGGAGTTGTATAATCATCTATCCATGCATGTGCGTTAACCGTATAACCCCCCTGGGGCAGTAAACCCATATCTGCGGGGATTTCCCATTCAATTATCGTGTTCGACCGAGGCCCCCCCGAGTATGAATCGTAAAAATAGTAATCAAGAGTGATGGACATGCCTGAACGATAAGCATCTGAACCGAGATAGGAAACAGTAAGGAAGCGGTAACAGGTAGAGTCGAGGGTTACACTGTCTGATATCGTAGGATTGAGAGGGCTTACCCCAATGCTGCTGATGCCAACAACATCACCATTGGCATTAAGACACAACACAGCAATTATCGAAAATACAACAAAAACCACCCAATGTGAAGAATTGTTTAGACCTACATTTCTCATATTTCTCCTCCTTCGCTACCAAACGCGGCAGCATCGTTGTGGTAAAAATATTACTGCCCCACAACAGAGCAAAACAACGATTTCAGAACCAAACTCTCTTCACCAGATATGCTACCACCCAAGGCCCGAGAATGTCAAGGGTTTTTTGGTAATTTTAGAAGTCTTTCTAAGGAATGGTAATACTTTCTCTTTTCAGGCAATCAGGTTATAATTCCGGCTTATGATAGCACGACTGGAAGGAAAACTTGTTAAGCTGGATACCGAAAGCGCACTGGTACAGGTGGGCGCGGTGGGGTATGAAGTTTTGCTGCCGGGATATTGTATTAGCGCGTTAGCAGGCAGCATCGGCTCAAATATCACGCTTTGCACGATGGAATACTACGAAGGGTCATTGGGCGGCGGGAATCTTATCCCAAGAATCGTGGGATTTTTAAGCGATGGCGAAAGAGAATTTTTCAACAAGTTCACCAGCGTCAAAGGCATCGGCGTGCGAAAGGCGCTGCGTTCGCTGACCATACCGATTGCCAGTATCGCATCGGCGATTGAAAACGGGGACGATAAAACACTAACCGCGCTTGACGGCGTAGGCAAAAGGACGGCGCAACAGATTATCGCGGAGCTGAAAGGCAAACTCAGCAGATTCGCAATCGGCGTCGGGCCGACGGGCGTGGCTGCTCCGGCTTTCAAACCATACCAGGCGGAAACACTTGAGATATTGATTGCCTGGGGTGAGAAACGAAATGAGGCGATGGAACTGATTGAGCTTGCGTGCAAGAAGCACCCGGATGCTAAAACCGCGGAAGAGTTAGTGCCTTTAGTATATAGAATGAAACAAGGCATAGAGGTCTAATGGCGATAGATAGAGTTATAACGAGCGAATCGAAGAACGAAGCAGAGGAGAATTTCAACGTCTCGCTTCGGCCAAAGCAGTTGCGAGAGTGCGTCGGCCAAACCAGGGTAATCGACAAGCTCAAAATCGCGATTGAAGCGGCGAAAAAAAGAAATGAGCCGTTGGAACATATCCTGTTTTATGGCCCTCCCGGTTTAGGCAAAACCACGCTTGCCAACGTCATCGCAAATGAGATGGGCGCAAATATCAGGTGCACGTCGGGGCCCGCGCTGACAAAACAAGGCGACCTGATGGGGCTTTTGAGCAATATCAACACGGGCGATACACTTTTCATCGACGAGATTCACCGGCTGAGCACGCCTGTCGAAGAATTTATGTACCCGGCGATGGAGGAATTCAGGGTTGATTTCACTGTCGATAGCGGACTACACGCAAAGACAATAAATTTCCCGCTAAAGCGATTCACGCTAATCGGGGCAACGACACGGGCAGGATTACTGAGCGCGCCGTTGAGAAGTCGATTCGGGATGCTTTACCATCTCGAATTTTACAATACGGCGGATTTGACTTTAATTCTCAAACGCTCGGCCAAACTGCTGCAGTTGAACTGCGACGAAGGGACACTGAACCTGATTGCAACGCGGTCGCGCGGAACGCCGAGAATCGCGAACCGGCTGTTGAAACGGGTGCGCGACTACGCACAGGTAAAAGGACAGGGCAAACTGACGACCGCAATTGTCGAAAGCTCGCTCAAGATGGAGCAGATTGACGGGCTTGGTCTCGACGAATTAGACAGGTCGTTTTTGCGGGCATTGGCGGGGGTATATGAGGGCGGGCCCGCTGGTATCGAGGCAATCGCGGCGACACTGGGGGAAGAACGAGACACGCTGGAAGACGTGGTTGAGCCGTATCTGCTGCAAATCGGCTTTGTCCGCAGGACGAAAAGGGGCAGGGAGATAACCAATGATGCCTGCTCGCACCTCGGCCTGAAATATCACAAGAAGACATCAATAGATCAGCCGGAATTGTTTGACGCCGAGCAACAATAGCTTTATCAGGCACAATCCGCAGCACCAAGCGATGGTTTTTAGCGACCATAAATAACCATTTTTCTGTTGACAGCCGGATAATTCCATAGGTATTATATTTATAGTGCCTCGGCTGCACCAGCCAACACGAATTTCATCAAACGAGGCGAGAGGAGACTATCGTTACTAAAAAGGTAAGGAGGAATAATATGAGGACCGGGAAAAATTCATCGCTTTCCACAATAGTTGTCTGTCTGGCGGTATTTGCTATTTCAGGCATATCTACGCAACAGGCCTGTGCCGACTATCTTAAGATGAACCCGCCGCCGGACGTCGATAAGGTCGATCACAATCATTGGTATGATGGCAACTATAAACCCACCTGCTGGGTCGCCACCGCCGCAAATATGCTCGCAGGGGCCGGCTACGGCGATGGCAATAATGTCCAGGAACGCGCCGACGAAATTTACGATGAAATGTGCAATGACATTCTCAACTGCAACCAATGCGGCTGGACCGATACCGCGCTCTCTGCCTGGCTCAATTCCGCCGACAACAAATGGAAGAACACAAACCCTTACAAGAATATCACCGTCTTAGGCGAGTCGAACTGGAAAAACACAAGAAATCCCTGGCTCAGACCTGATTTGCCTGAATTTCTCGGCAACCAGTTGCGCAACGGCGCGACCGCCCAACTGAGCATTGACAACGTCAGCAAGACCATCGGTCATTCCATTACCGCCTGGGGCGACGACGGCAATGACAGTGAGTCCATCAGTGAAAATCCTACAAAAGTAAAGGTGACGGATTCAGACTACAAGGTTTTCACACAGGCCGTTCAGACCTACATTTATGATGATTACAACAATCCTAATCCAGGCCACGGTAATCAGGGTGTTGGCTGGTACTTCAACTACGGTTACGAAGACGACCATCGCTACATAGACGACATAACGTTTTTGAGCTCCTGTCCGATCGGGCTTAACCTCTCCGGAACCTGGGGATTAACGATACAATACGTTGGTTCCTACAAAATTCACCAAGACAACCTGATGTTTGCCGCCCTGGGCCTGCGATACAAAGTAAATTCGGACAAGATGTTCTGGTACCGGACCAACATCGACTGGGACACGAATAATGTACCCAATATCACCGAGGTCAATAACCCGCCGACACAACTGAAAGTGTTCTGGGACCTGACTGATCACCCCGTCCCTTATGACACGAACGTTACTATCACGACGAGAATACAGGTCCCGTGGAATCCCAATGCCGTTCCTTTGAACCCGCTCACCTACCAAGATGTGAATTTCTCATACTTTGCAGCGACCATAACCAAGCCGGGATTCGGCTGGCATATTATACACGCCCCAATGGGTTCGCCGATTCCCGGGCCGAACGCAACCGGCGGCAACGTGGTCGGGTCTTTTGAAATTTACACCAACTCGAGTGGCACGCAGAAAATCGGTGAATACCGCTTCACGGCCGGATACGACTATAACAATAACCCAGAACTCCATCAGTTCTTCCTTGATTCATCGCCCCAGACATACTATGTGGGCAAATTCCATTTCGGCCACAGTTACGCATCGCTGGAAGATAAAGACCTTTGGCAGTTTAACCAGTGGATGAGCGACGCGTATATGTATCCGCCCTACCCGATGCTGGGAAGCGTAACACCAATCACAATCAACTGGATAGGTATGGGCTTGCTGCCTTATCCGAAGGGTCAGGATTCCATCCCGCCGACGCCGCAACGGTGCGGCGACCCGGGCACTCAATATGCCAGCGGCGACATCAACAAGGACTGTAAAGTCGATTGGCAGGATTTTGCCGAATTTGCCAATAGCTGGCTGACATGCACCGACCCGAATCGGGCAAATTGTCAATAAACTGAATTCCAAAGGCGATGCGGATGCATTATTCGCATCGCCTTTTTTATACCTGAGATATATCTATAATCTTCAACTGCAGAACGGTTTTGGTTTCACCGGTAACTCTGGTCTGCTCGCTTATCCTGACGGGGCAAAGCCAGATGATTTTTTCACTGTCGGCGATAACGAGCAATTTTCGTCGCAACGCCAAGGATACCTTCGCGGTCGTCAAAAACTTGCCAACTTTTTTTTCGCCTGCCAGCCCCAAAGGCCAAAACCTGTCCCCACATCGGCGAGGACGAATTTTCAACGGCAACTTCAGTTTTTCAAAATCAAACCATTCGACAAGATTTGTTTTGGTCTTTTTGAAGCCGGCCAGGTCTTTCTGCTCTATTTCTATGATATCAGCGTTGATTGTATAAGGGCCGAATTGCGTTATTCCCGGCACTTTTAACGCAACAGGGTCTATCACAATTGATTGGGCCGGTTTAGTTTTAAGATGTTTCTCAAAAACGATTTTGTCCCCCTGCCGATGCACTGTTACGCAATTTGGAAGCTGCAACCGTGAATCATCCGGCAATCGCAATATGCCTGTATAATGACGTCCCGTAATATCCTGTTCGTGGCAATCCAGACGAGCCAATGCCCTGCGAGCAATCTCGATTTTGACTTCAGCCGGCTGATTGGCAATTTTGCCCAAATCCACAATAACGTTGTTTTCATTCACAGTTGCTGCATCAGGCCAAACCGCGTCGGCTGTTCGGCAAATCATAAGATAAAATCCGCGAGACGCTTTCGACAGAACAGCAAGGCGCTCAACGATGTCGCTTTGAGAATCATTCTGTAACGCAGGCAGCAGGCGATGACGGATGAAATTTCGCCTATACGCGAAATCCGTATTTGTCCTGTCGGTGCACCAATTCAGGTTACGGCAGTTGAGATATTGAATAATCTCATCGCGTGTAGCACAAAGCAACGGCCTTATAAATGTGATTTCATCAGCAAATCTTTTCGCGGGCCAGATGCCGCACAGACCGCGGAGACCCGTTCCGCGAATCAGCCGATCGATAATTGTTTCGGCGTTATCATTTTTATGATGGGCTGTGGCGATACAGGCGCAGTTCCGTTCTTTCGCAATCTCAACCAGCTTTTCGATTCGCAGATTTCTCGCAGCTGTCTCAACCGACAGTTTTGATTTCTTCGCGTAATCACGCACGTCGATTTTCATAGTGATGACAGGGATTTTGAGCTTTTGGCACTGTTCAATCACAAAATCCTCGTCTCTTTGTGCCTCATCAGTTCTCAACTGATGGTTGATATGGGTGCAGTAAATATCGAGCCGCAGCGCAGCCAGGACGTGTAACAACGCCGAGGAATCCGCGCCGCCTGAAACCGCGAGCAGAACTTTTCCGCCCGCCGGCAAAAGCTGTTCGGCTGCAATAAAGTCCGCTGTTTTTTGTTCCAGTTTCTTCAGCATTGTCGGCCAAAAGCAAATGGGCCTGACTGTCGGTCAGGCCCATAATTACGCAAAATATTCATTCGAACAAATTCGAGCCGAGGTTACGGCTTGGGTTTGGCTTCCCCGGTTAATTCCTTGACCCGTTGTTCGGCAAGGGCGACCCACTGCCTGTGCTCATTCGATTTGGTTATCTTCGACAACGCCTCTTGATAAATCTGCAGCGCCTCGGCTCTTCTGCCTAACTGGGTGTCGAGAAGATACGCCGCCTTGAACCTTGCCGTAGTGGGCGTTTGCGGGTTCCACTGATAGGTTCTCTGGTAATTCTTAACGGCGTTAGGGTAGTCCTTGAGGTACTCATAAATTCCGGCCATTCTGAAAGCAGCATCGTCTATTTTGTCGCTTTTAGGATATTTATTTATAAACTGGTCATACTTATCGAGTGCCTTTCTCAACAAGGCCTTGTCCTTGATTAACGGGCCTGCCTGCTCTTCGATACGAACGGCCTCGGCGTACATGGCGTTGGCATCCGAAGCGGTGCCGACCTCGGTATTCACCTTCTGTGATTTGCCCGCATCCTTACCGTTACACCCTACAAGAACGAACGATAACGTTATAACCGACACAATAACAGCTAACCTTGCCATAATGGCCTCCTTTCAATTTCATAATACCGCCGGTACTCCGCCGGCGACTCTCAATCACTTTACAATTTACCTAAACCACGTCAAGAGCAATCCGGCAAAAAATCAATCTGTCGATTTCCTGATTATAACCGAGGAGTAACTGCCATCCCGGTCAAATTTATCAGCAGACGGCAAAATCAGGTTTTCAGATTCAATTTTGAAACTGGGGTTTTCCTTAATAAATCTGCGCATGAGCAGACCATCTTCTTCGGGTTGTATGCTGCAGGTGCTGTAACAGAAAATGCCCTTGGGTTTCAGCATACCGGCGGCCTTCGAGAGCAGCGTCATCTGCGTTTTAGCAAGTTTTTTTACATCGCTCTTAGTAATTCGATGGCGAACCTCCGGCCTGCGTGCCAAGACGCCGGTATTCGAGCAGGGCGCATCAACCAACACGCAATCAAAACCGCCCTGCTTTTCAACATCATTATATTTGACTGTCGTAATGCATCCTGCCAACCCCAGGCGGGCGATATTTTCTTTGACCTTTTTCAGCCGGCCGGAGTCAATGTCGGTCGCGACGATTTTCGCGCGTCCGCCGGTCGCTTCCGCCAACTGCGTTGTCTTTGTGCCCGGCGCGGCGCAAAGGTCAAGGATGGTCCAGTCCGGTTTTGGCTTCAACGCCCGAACCACTTCCGCGGCAGCCAAATCCTGAACGGTAAATAACCCATCATTGAAGCCGGGTAGCGAGGTTATCGCTTTGGGGCTTGTCAGTTTTATCATTTGCGATTCGGGCTCAATTTCGCACTCAACTTCAGCGGCCCTGAGCCTCTCCGCAAGTTATCCCGCCGTGGTTTTGAGCGGATTAGGCCTCAAATAAACGCTCGGTCTGCGATTGCCCGCAAAGCAAATATTTTCTGTCTGCTCCCTGCCATATTCATCGAGCCAATTTTGAACAAGCCAGTCGGGCAGTGAAAACGCACAGGCAAGATACTCACACGGCGATTTGTCCCGGTCGGGAAGTATCTCGAAATCAAATTCGCAACCTGTGTCCGGCGTTTGCGGTATGGTCTCTCGCAGCCGGGATTGCTCAATCGGTTTTTGACGGCCGCGTATGTGCCTTAACACCTGCCTGAGAACCGCGTTGACAAACCCCGCCTGTTTGGCGTCTGCGACTCGTTTCGAATAATCAACCGCCTCATCAACTATCGCGTACTCCGCGGCCTGGGGACAATAGACCAGTTCGTAAACGCCCACGCGGAGGATATTAAGTATTTTGCCGGAGATTCTTCCGACGGGGACAGCGGAGACCTTCTCAATCAAATTATCAATCAGGCAGTTGTTTTTCAGGACGCCGAAAACAATGTCAGTGGCCCGCTGCGGTTCTTTTGTCCGCCTGAGAAAATCGGCCAGCGTCTCGACGACATCGCCCTTTTGGGGGTCGGCCTGCGTCAAAACAGAGGCAGCGACGGCACGTGCGGTTAGGGGGACAGGGGAAGGCATATCATTCTTCGATTCTGATAAAGATGTCGCCGGGGCACACACGCCGGCCGTTGACAAAATCCGCGAAACTCATCAGGCGGGAATTTTCCGGCTTCAACTGCATAATCTGCAAACGGTCTTTGCCACAGACAACGTTAAGATTTTCGTCAATTGTACCGGGAGGCAGATTCGTGGGATTATCCATTCGCAGGATATCCGCCTTGGCGAAGATGGCTCGTTCCGCCCGGCTCGATTTTTGCGACTTATAAAGAGCAGAGACGCCCGGCCAGGGCCACAAACCAAGCATCTTTCTGTGCAGCAATTCCGCCGGCTCAGCAAAATCAAGAAAACCATCGGCCTTTTGCAACTTTGGTGCGCGGGTGGCCTTCGAGTCGTCCTGTTTGGCATATTTGGCTGTGCCCGCGGCAATCTGGTCAATGGTCTTAACAAGCAATGGCGACGCCAGTTTCGCCAGCCGGTCGTGAAGTTGGCCCGCTGATTCCTCGCCGTCAATCTCGGTCCTGCATTGTGCGAGTATGTCGCCTGCGTCCATTCTTTCCGCAACCGTGATAATACTGATGCCCGTTTCAGTGTCGCCATTGATTATCGCCCAGTTTATCGGGGCAGCGCCGCGGTATTTCGGCAGCAGCGACGCGTGAACGTTTATTGCCCCCTTGGGGACGATATCGGTTACTTCTTTGCTGATTTTCTGGCCGAAGGCAATGACAACTAAAAGCTCAGGTTTGCAGGATTTTATTTTATCGATAATCTCGGGTGAATTGACATCAGGAGCTTCAATGACGGGTATGTTATTTTGGGCTGCCCATTCAGCGACGGGCGTCGGCTTTTCTTTACGTCCCCTGCCCGCGGGCTGCGCCGGCTGGGTAATGACAAGAGATATTTTATGGTTCGACCGGGAAACCGCGTCGAGACAAGGTAAACCGAATTGGCCGCTTCCGAGATAAACGATGTTCATTTGTCTTTCAGAATATAGAGATGTCAGGAGCCAACGTCGTTGTGCTCTTCTTCGAGCATTTTCAACTGCTTTCGATGCGCAATCCGTGCGGTCGTCGGCATACGGTTAACTATCGTAACGCCCTCAATGTGGTCAAATTCGTGCTGAAGCGCACGGGCGTAAAGTCCTTCGCCCTTGTCGGTAAAGGTTTTACCATCGAGGCCGGTGGCAGTAACGGTCGCCTGACTGTACCGTTTGATTTTTGTGAATATGCCCGGGACAGACAAACACCCTTCTTCATTTTCCACAAGCGAACCTTCGCCCTTAACTGCCGGATTTACATAAACTCGTACATTATTCCTGTTGCCATCGAGAGAAATTATAAACAGGCGCAGTGGGACGCCCGCCTGGGGAGCAGCAAAACCAACGCCTTTAAGCTCAACCATAAGGTCCGTCATCTTAACGACAAGCCGACGGATATTATCGTCTATTTTCTCCACCGGCTGCGAGGCCTTGCCCAGCACCTCAGCGGGGTAATGCGTTATATGACATTTTTCAACATCAATCGTCATCTTGACTCTTTAATCAAACTCATCGCCCTTGAAACTATTACCTAAATAGGCTTTTTTGACGATTTCATTCTGGATAACCTGAGCTGGGGTGCCTTCCGCCAAAACCTTGCCGTGGTCGATGATATAGGCCTTATCGACCACCTCGAGCGTTCTTTCGACGTTGTGGTCTGTAATCAGGATGCTGACGCCGGAGGCGACAAGATGACGAATGTCATTTTGCAGTTCCTGGACGGTAATGGGGTCAACGCCGCTAAGGGGTTCATCAAGAAGAATCAGGGATGGCTCCGTTACCATAGCGCGTGCGATTTCGAGTTTTCTGCGTTCGCCGCCCGACAAAAACCGCCCCTCGCTGCCTGCCACCTCGGTCAGGCCAAAACGCTCAATCAGCTCGTCGGCCCGGCTTTCTCTGTGCTGTTTTGTAACAGCCATTGTTTCGAGAATGGCGTAAAGATTATCCCGCACACTGAGCCGCTGGAATATACTGGGTTCCTGTGAAAGATACCCGATGCCAAGACGCGCCCTTTTGTACATCGGCAACTCCGTGATGTCATTGCCTTCAAAGACAACCTGGCCCGCGGTGGGGATTATCATCCCTATAATCATTCTGAAAGCGGTGGTTTTGCCCGCGCCGTTTCGGCCAAGCAGGCCCACGATGCTGCGATGCGCGATTGTGATGGATACGCCGTTGACCACGGCCCTTCCAGAATACTTTTTCACTAATCCGCCAGCTTCAAGTAAATTCGTATCCGTCAAGACATTTCCCTTCGAAGTATTGGTAGTTTTGCTGCCGCTATCCGCGTATTATAGCGACGATTTTCACTAAAGCAACCATATAGCATCTCACCAAAAACCGCCGGATTTATCACGAGGGTTTTCCTTGAACCGCGAAAAAGCAACAAATACTCTGACCTTTTGGCGCTTTTTCTGTTATGAAGTCACTTTTGCGTTATGCAATCCTGAGCATAAAGGGTAATCGAGCGTGAGTTAGCTATGTTTGCGATAATAAGCGATATACATTCGAATATCGAGGCGTTGACGACCGTCCTTGCGGACATCGAAAGCCGGGGCATAAAAACCATTTACTGCCTCGGGGACGTCATCGGCTACGGCGCCAATCCGCGAGAGTGTCTCGACCTGGTTATCAACAAGACCAAATGGTGCGTCCTGGGCAACCACGATTACGCTACGCTCTATGAGCCAACCAACTTCAACTACGGCGCGGAACAGGCCAGCTTCTGGACCCGTTTCAACCTCGAAGGTGAACCGGACAAGCAGGCAAGGAATAAACGCTGGGAATTTTTAGGTAAATTGCCTATGCGACGGTCGGTCAAGGCGAAACTCGGCGACGTCGCCACCTCAATCGATTTCATCCATGCCTCGCCGCGCAGGCCAATCAACGAGTATATCTTCCCCGACGATGTTTATACCAACCCCGTAAAAGTCCGCCTGCTTTTCGAGCGGGTCAAACACATCTGCTTCGTAGGCCACACGCATCTGCCCGGCGTATTTCTCGACGAGCCGGATTTCTATCTGCCGAGCGAATTAGGCAACGTCTATCCGATTGTCGAAGACGAAAAGGCAATCATCAATATCGGCTCGGTCGGCCAGCCGAGGGACCGCGACAACCGCACCAGCTACGTTTACATCGAGGAAAACGAGGTGCACTTCGTCCGCCTTGAATATGATTATAAAACCACTGCCGAAAAAATCAGGGCGTTGGGCCAGCTCGACACCTTCAACGCCGACCGACTTGAAGAAGGAAGATAAAAACCAGATTATGAACTTCAAAACTCTTCTCATACTGATACTAACGGTTTTTTGCCTGCTTTGCGGAGGACTGATAGTCCAGTCCGGCTTCTTTAGCCACACAAACAGCCAGCCCTGCATCCTGCTGCAAAATACAACGACTGACGGGAATTCTGCGCCGAAAGTCGCCGCGGCTGAAACGCCCGCCCTGCAGCCGGCTCCTCTGCCCGGCTTTAGCGCGGTCGGCGGAAATCCAAAAATCCTTACCCTCGGCTCGCTCGACCCGAACACCGGCTTCAAATTTATGCTCGACCTCACCTCTCGCGGCGCAGGTATCAGCAAAGCCACGCTCAGCGAATTCGACGACCGCGACCACAAAAATCCACAGCCCCTTGTTATGCTCTCGCCAACGGTCAACCTCGACGGCACGCCTGCTTTCTCAATGGGCAGCAGGACGCTTATACTGGATAATCAGTCCCAGTTTCGTTTAGACAAACTCGACTGGATAACATCCGACGTTGAAACTTCGCAGAACGGCCCACAAATCGCCCGTTTTGAGGCAATTATAAAAAACAAGACCACAGGCCAATCCGCTATCAAACTGATTAAGACCTATCGTGTCACTCCCAAAATCTATGACCTCGACTGCGATTTAACCGTAGAGAATCTCTCGTCCGATGAACATAAAATCCAGTTCGAGCTGACTGGCCCCGCGGGCATCAAAAGAGACGACCCGAGAACTGACTCAAGAAAGACAATCGCCGCGTTCAGGGACACCAGAGGAGAGGTCATCAGTACCATTCTCGATATCGGTAAACTCAAAAAAGCCGTAACGCCGGAAAACAGGCAACTCATCCAGCACAACGCAGGGTTTCTCTGGGCGGCAATCACCTGCAAATATTTCGCGGCTATTGTCATTCCAACACCCGACGCAAACATGAATTTCTGCAACTGGATAACCGACAAGTCCGGGTGGTGCGCAAATCCCGACAGCGATTACCAGCTCAACAGCGGCGACGAAACCGTCGGCATCGACCTGAAATCAACCGTTATCACACTTGCACCGGCGGGAAACAAAACATTCAACTTCAAGCTTTTCCTCGGCCCCAAGGATAAATCGCTGTTCGACAAAGTGCCGATGTACAAAAATCTCGGCTTCGTGCAGACAATGGACTTTATGGCCTGCTGCTGCCCGCTGGCAATCATACATCCTCTGGCATTCGGGATCCTCTGGACGATGAAATGGCTCTACTCGTTTATCCCCAATTACGGCATCGTAATCATCATCCTCGTCCTCCTCGTCCGGCTGATTCTCCACCCGCTCACCCGGCTAAGCCAGGTGTCGATGAGCAAATACGCGAAGTTTAACGCTTTGCCCGAAGTGCAGGAAATAAGGAAACAATACGGCAAAAATATAATGGAGATGAATCGCCGAATCGGCGAGGTGCAGAAAAAATAC
>Ga0187882_1003330_pt1 | contig 13895 bp, 10 predicted proteins | sample June2016WEW_19_1_3_FD_132991 | JGI IMG/M metagenome (GOLD analysis project Ga0187882, IMG submission 132991) | Peatland microbial communities from SPRUCE experiment site at the Marcell Experimental Forest, Minnesota, USA - June2016WEW_19_150 | ecosystem: Environmental > Terrestrial > Soil >...
CGCGCCCTGGCCGCCGCCCGAGCATTATACCGAAGGTGTCGGCAGGAGTGCCGGCTCGGCACGCCGAAGCGTGCGCCACGGGGTGGACGGTAACTGGTAGCGGAAACGGCCCAGCGGTAGAGACCAATTGGACCCCAAAATAATGCATTTCGGAGTCATAAACATGATATTCTGTGTGGCGACGCCGGGCGGCTGTCCGGAATCCAAGGCTGTTGCGGGGTGCAGGAGCGAGGAGGGTGAGAATCATGCGCCGACACCAAGCCGCGTTGAGACCAGTTATGAGACTCGCGCGTATATTAGCCGGGTTTGCGATAGGCTGTTGCCCCGTCGCGGCCCAAGGCATTATCACCACGCTTGCAGGAACAGGATTTTGCAATTACAGCGGCGATGGCGGCCCGGCCGCGGCAGCGACTTTGTGTTCGGCGGGCGCGCTGGCGGCCGATGCCGCCGGCAATGTCTACTTCTCCGATAACCTTCGAATCCGCAGAGTCAGCCCGGATGGAATCATCACCACGATCGCCGGCAGCGGCGTCTATGGCAATTCCGGCGACGGGGGCCCGGCGCTTTCGGCGACGATCGGGAACGTGGGCCAGATGGCAATCCGCGGCTCGGGTCTATGCTTCACGCAGTCGACAGGCTATAAGATCCGTTGCATCGACCTTAGTACGGGATTGATCCAAGGCTTGGGCTCCGGGAATATGGGAACGGGGGGCGATGGCGGCAATGTATCGGGTGCCAGTTTCCTGTCTCCATCGGGCGTCGCGTTCGACGCCGCAGGGAACCTGTACATCTCCGATTTCAGCGCAAACAGCGTGCGGCGGGTAGACGCGGCCACCGGCGTAATCACTCTGTTCGCCGGGCCCGGGCCGGGCTACTGTTGCGTTCCGGTGGGCGATGGCGGTCCGGCGGTGGGCGCCAACCTCTACGAACCGGAGTGGATTTACTACTACGGCGGAGGCCTTTACATTGCCGATTTCGGAAATAACCGGATTCGGCGTGTGGACCTCGCAACCGGCATCATCTCGACCGTCGCGGGAAGCGGATCCCCGTACGATCCCGCCGGCGGCGCGGACGGCGGACCGGCCCTATTAGCGGGCATCGTAGCCAGACAGATCGTGTTGGATCCATCCGGCAACCTGTACATCAACGCAGGAACGTCCGTTCGGATGGTGGATGGCTCCGGAATCATCACCACCATCGCCGGCCACAACGGGATCAGCGGGGGCGGGAGCGACGATATTCCATCTACCGACACGGTATTTGGAGGCATCGGCGGACTCGGATGGGACGCGGCCGCCAAACGGCTGCTGATTTCCGACGCCGGCACGCGCGTTCGCCAGATCTTCTACACTCCCGCCACCACCACCAGCCTCACGCCGTCGGTGAATCCGGTGGTGCCCGGCGGCCAAGTCATATTGGATGCCACAGTCTCGCCGGTCACGGCAACGGGAAGCGTGCGGTTCTACGCGGGCCCCACCCTGCTGGGTTCGACGCCGCTGAGCAACGGTGTCGCGGAGTTCACCTGGACGGCTCCGCTGGGCGGATACTCGAGCTACACGATGCGAGCGGTGTATGGCGGCGACGCGAACGACAATCTGAGCGCCGCGAGCGTCGTGGAAAGCATACAGCAGGGGACGACGACCACCACACTGACTTCGAGCGCGAACCCGTCCACGCAGGGCCAGAGCGTCACGTTCACCGTCACGGTCTTACCGGCGGCGGCGACGGGAACGGTGTCTCTGATAAACGGTTCGACGGAAATCGGCACCGCGACCCTGTCCAATGGAACCGCGACCTTCAGCGTCTCGAACCTGGCGTTGGGGTCGAACTCGATCTATGCGTGGTACCATGCCACTCCAGCCTACCAGTCCAGCATCTCGGCAACTCTGACGCAGGTGGTGCGGGCGGCCACCACGACCAGCCTCAGCACCGGTCCGAATCCTTCGGTGTACGGCGGTTCGGTGACGCTGACGGCGACGGTATCGCCTGCGGCGGCGACGGGCCCGGTGCAGTTCTTCGACGGCGCCACCCTGTTGGGTTCGGCGAACCTGGCCGGCGGCCAGGCCCAACTGTCACTCACCAGCTTGCCGGCGGGTTCGGATTCGCTCACGGCAGTCTACGGCGGCGATACCGGGTATGCCGGCAGCACTTCGGCCGTCGTAACGCAGACCGTAACCAAGCAGGCGTCCACCGTGACGCTGAGTTCCACTGCGAACCCGTCCACGCTAGGCCAGTCCATAGGGCTCATCGCCACGGTATCGCCGTCCGCGGCTACCGGCACCGTGCAGTTCCTGGACGGGTCAATCGCGGTGGGCGTTGCGCCGGTCCATGAAGGCGTCGCGAACCTATCGCTGTCCAGCCTGCCGCCGGGCGATCATTCGATCACCGCGGTTTACAGCGGCGACGCGAATATCGCGGCGAGCACATCGTCCGTCCTGGTCCAGACGGTCTCGAAACGGTCCACGAGTGTGACGCTAACCTCTTCGCCAAACCCCGCGATGGAAGGTCAGACCGTGACACTCACCGCCGTGGTATCGCCCAGCGACGCGACGGGGCTGGTGCAGTTCTTCGAGGGATCGGGTCTTCTGGGAACGGTGGCGGTCGGCGGGGGATCGGCCTCCCTGGTCCTGTCTCCGCAGATCTACGCCTTCCCAGTGGGCGCGCACTCGATCACCGCGACTTACGGCGGCGATGCGAACAACGCTTCCAGCACGTCCGCCGTCTTGATACAAACCATCGTGAAGAGGGCGGCTACGAGCGTAGGGTTGAGCTCCTCGCCGAACCCATCGACGGTGGGCCAAGCGGTCACGTTCACGGCCCGAATATCGCCAAGCTCGGCCACGGGAACCGTTCAGTTCGTAGATGGCGCAGTGGTGTTCGCCACGGCCGTCGTCAGCGGCGGAACCGCATCGGTCACCACGTCCGCGCTGGCGGCGGATACGCACTCGATCTTCGCGGTCTATAGCGGCGATGTCAATTACGCGCCGAGCACGTCGTCTCAGTTGACCCAGGCCGTCTCGAAGATGCATACGAGTGTGACGCTGACTTCTTCGCCAAACCCCGCAAGGGAAGGTCAGACCGTGACACTCACCGCCGTGGTATCGCCCAGCGACGCGACGGGGCTGGTGCAGTTCTTCGAGGGATCCGGTCTTCTGGGAACGGTGGCGGTCGGCGGGGGATCGGCCTCCCTGGTGCTCTCCCCCGAGATCTACGCCTTCCCGGTGGGCACACACTCGATCGCCGCGACTTACGGCGGCGATGCCAATCATGCTTCCAGCACGTCCGCCGTTTTGAGGCAGACCATCGTCAGGAAGGTGGCTACGAGCGTGAGGCTGAGCTCCTCGCCGAACCCCTCGACGGTTGGCCAAGCGGTCACGTTCACGGTCCGAGTATCGCCAAGCTCGGCCACGGGAACCGTTCAGTTCGTGGATGGCGCAGTGGTGTTCGGCACGGCCGCCGTCAGCGGCGGAACCGCATCGCTCACCACGTCCGCGCTGGTGTCGGACACGCACTTGATCTTCGCGGTCTATAGCGGCGATGTCAACTACGCGACGAGCACGTCGTCTCAGTTGACCCAAACCGTCTTGCCCGGCCCTCCGAGCGGTCTGACCGCCACGGCGGCATCCTCGAGCCGGATCGATCTCAGTTGGAACGCTAGTCCAACGAGCGGGGTGACTTACAACGTCTATTCCGCCGCGAGGTCCGACTTCACGCCCTCGGCCTCCAACCGTATTGCTTCAGGCCTCACAGCCACCAGCTTCTCCAACTCGGGCCTGCCGGCTTCCACGACTCGCTATTACCGGGTGACAGCACGGAACTCCGCCGGTGAATCGACGCCTTCCAACCAAGCCAGTGCAACGACTGCTCGGCGCGGGCCAGGCGCAATGTAAGGTCAGCGCGCAGTCGAACGTGGGCTGCGGCGCGATTAGAGGGCCGCGGGCGAGGGCCTCATCGAGGGCGGAGCGGGCGGCGGGCACTGCGCCGAATGCCTGGAGGAAGCCACCGAGGAAAAGCGGAGCGGTTGCGCGGCAGATGGCGGCGAGTCAGACTGCGTGACATGACCAGCCGCTCGTTGGGCCGGAGGTGGGCTGCCAGTGTGCCGAAGTTCGCCATCGGCATCGTTGCCGTGCTCGTGATTCCGGTCCTCGCCATCTTCGCGTTGGCGCCGCACTCGCAGGTCATGCAAAGGGCGGTCTTCTCCATCCGGCGAACAAACGCATTCGCAGCTTCATTGCACGGGCGCGACAAGCGATGCTCGATCGCCGATGTCTGGGCTGCCGGGTCCGGGAAACTGTTTCGGGTCAAGGATCGGATCCACGATGTCAAAAAGGTGGTTGGCGGGGAATTGAACCTCATCCTGGTGGCGACGCCGGAAGGTAGATTCTGGATTCCGGCTCCCGACATCGGCACTTTGGCGGAAACACTCGCGGAAGGGGAACTCGAGGTCTTCAGCCATGATGTGCGGCCCGGCGATGTCGTGCTGGACTGCGGAGCCAATGTCGGGGTGTGCACGCGAAGAGCGCTGGGCAAGGGAGCCGGGATGGTGGTCGAGATCGAGCCCGCGCCGGAGGCGCTGGTTTGTTTGCGCCGCAATTCCGAACGCGAGATTCGGCAAGGCCGCGTCGTCGGGTAGCCAAAAGGCGTGTGGGACAAGGACGCGACCCTGCGCCTGACCACGAACGTGAAGCTCGCTCAATCCGACCCCGACAAACTTCCCGTCCTGGTCCAGCGCTTGAACGCGCAGTATCAGATCCAGTGCAGCGCCTGCGGGACCGCGACCGGCCGCGTGCAGCCGGAAGTCATCATGGCGCGGTAATGAGCCCGGAAACCGGATGGCGGCCGCTCGGCCCCGGAGTTCCGGATGGCGGCACGAGAGCGCTCCCTGGAGTTTGTGGTGTAAGTCCCGGAGAGGCCTGGCGCACAGGACTTCAGCCTGCGTGCTCCTGCCCTTGGTTTTCGATTGCGCAGCCCGGGCAGTTGACGTGCTCGAATTGCACCGTGGTGTGGTGGATCTGGAAGCGCTCCTCGAGCATGGCGTTCAGCCGCTGGAGGATTGAGTCGCTGGCCGACGGCGGCACGTCCTGGATCAGCACGTGACAGCTCAGCGCGCGCGTGGTCGAGCCCAGGCTCCAGATGTGCACGTCGTGAACGTCGATCACGTCCTCGACTTCCCGCATCGCCTCCATCACCGCGTTGAGGTTCAACCCGCGGGGCAGCCCTTCCAGCAGGATGTTCAGCGACTCCTTGATGATGTCCCAGGCCGTCCACACGATCAGCAGCCCGATCAGCGCCGAGAGCGCCGGGTCGACACGCGCCCACCCCGTCTGCCGGATGACGATCGCCCCAGCGATGATGCCGATCGAGCCTAACGCGTCCCCCAGCATGTGCGCCCAGGCGCTGCGCACGTTGATGTCACGGCCACGCTCGCCGCGCAATCCCAGCATGATCGATCCGTTCACCACCAGCCCCAGCGCCGCTACGACCAGCATGGTGGTCTCGTTCACCGGCCGCGGATCGCGCCAGCGCCAGTAGCTCTCGTACAGGATGTAGGCGGCCAGGATCAGCAGCGTCAGCGCATTCACGAACGCCGCCAGCACTCCCGCCCGGTGGTAGCCGTAGGTCCTGCTTTCATCCGGCGGCTTGCGCCCGTAGTACACCCCGAACCAGGCCAGCAACAGCGCCAGCGCATCCGTGAAGTTGTGCCCGGCGTCGGAGAGCAACGCCAGGCTGTGAGCCTGGATCCCCGCACCTATCTCCACGATCACGAAAGCCGCCGTCAGGCCCAGGGACCAGATCAGGACTTTTCCCATGTCGTGCGCGTGGCCGTGTGCGTGCAAAACTGAACCCTTTCCACTCCAGTCTAACCAACCTTGCTCCGTCCCAGCCGCATCGCCAGCATCGCAGCCAGCGTCACCGCGCATCCCACTACCGCGGCCGTCAACCCGAACAGCAGCCCCGGCCCACGCATGGCCGTATTCTCGAGCGCCTCCCGCACCGCCGCAAACGATCCCAGGTACCACCGAAGGATCGTGGCCACCTGCGCCCTCCCGGCGTAGCCCGAATAGAACGGAATCAGCTTCGCCAGGTAGGTCGCCGAGATCACGTAGGCCCACAGGCACACGTACGAGATCGCCACGATGCGCCCGGGCAGCCGGCCGCGCGCCAGGCCCAGGAACAGCACACACAGCAGGATGGGGACGAGCGGCTGTACGTGCCAAGGATAAATGACGATCGAGCCGCCCTTGCCGTAGCCGAAGCTGGCCACCGCCGAATAGGCCAGCCCGGCCGCGAAACAACCCAAGGTGGCCAGCGCGACGCGCTCCGCCGCGGAGGGTGAGTTCCGCCGCGCGCCCGCGGCGTACAGAACCGCGGCCGCCGCGATCGCCGCCAGCATCACACTGATGGTGATCGCTGAGAATGCGGTGAACGAGTTGTTGCCCGTCCACAGGCTCCCCCGGGCGGTCGGCAGGAACAGGCTGCCCCACGGCAGCCGCACCGCCGCGGACGCCAATTCTCGCAACGAACCGTGCTGCGCGGTGAGCTGCATCCCGCTCAGATTGCCGTAGAGCGCCGCATTCCGCGCGTACCATGGGCCCGCCGTCGCCAGCAGCAGCCCGGCAAACCCGGCCGCGCCAAACCACCGCAGCCTGCGCTTCCAGAGGAGCCAGGCGACCAGCCCCACAGCCAGCGGCACGAAGCTCAGGAAGTACGCCTTGGTGAGCAGGCCCGCGCCAAGCGTCAGGGCGAGCGCCGCAGCCGATCGGAACCCGGGGCTTTCCCACGCCTCAATGGCAGAGCTCACCAGCAGCACGGCCAGCGGGATTGCCAGCCAATCGTTGGTGATATGCGCCGTCGCCGCGTAGAACATCTGCCAGGACAGCACCACGAAAACGGCCGCGGCCGCGAACTCTTCGCGCAGCTTCAACTGGCGCGCCAGGCGAAACGCCGCCAGCGCGGTCGCAATGCTCGACGCGACGGCGCACAGCAGGCGCAGCCGCCAGACGCGCTCGATGAGCGGCAGCCGCAACCAAATGTAGTCCGGAACTGCCAGCAGAGCATACGCCAACGGGGCCTGCTGGGCTTCGTAGTTCGAAGGTCCGACACTCGCGCAACCCGTTCCCGGGCGCAGGCTCTCCAATTGTCCGCGCAGCCGCGCTCGATCCACCGCCTCCAGACCGAACCACTCCTCGAAAGTCGTCACCACCGGCAGGTTCTTCTTCACTGCGTAGCTGCCCGGCGCGATAGCCAGCGACTGCCAGATCTCCTCGAAGACCGTAGTCCGCCCGAGTACCGGAAGGCCGCATCCATGGGAAAGCGCCTGCACGTAGCCGTAGTGAAACGGCTCGTCGAAACCGTCCCACAAGGGCAGCAGGGAGACGTACAGAACGCTGTTCAGGATTCCGTAGCAGACCAGGAGCCGCCGCATCTCTCAAACCGCGATGGGCACCTGCTCGACAATCGTAATCCCAAACGCCTCCAGCCCGACCACGCGCCGCGGGTGGTTGGTCAGCAGCCGGATGGTGCGCAGGCCGAGATCCGAGAGGATCTGCGCGCCGATGCCGCTCTCGTATTGGAGCAGCCTCTGCCCATACGGGCCGGTGTAGTGCATGAAATCCGGGGCGTGCGGCACGAGCCGTTTGACTTCTCCTTCGCTCTCGGCGATCCGAACGCCCGGCCCGGTCTGGTGGAGGTAGACCAGCACTCCGCCCTCCGCCGCGATGCGCTCGAGCGACTCGCGCAGTGTCCTCTGGCATTCGCAAGTGGTCGCACCGAAGACGTCGCCATAAACGCAATGCGAGTGCATGCGCACCAGCACGCCCTCCCCTTTCCCCAACTCCCCCCTCACCAGCGCCAGGTGCAGTTCCGGGTCGGTCGATGTGGCGTAGGAGATGGTGCGGAATTCGCCGAACTTCGTCGACAGGCAGCCCTCGGCGAGGCGCCGGATCTGCCGCTCGTGACGCAGCCGGAAGCGGATCAGCTCCGCCACCGAGATCATCTTCAGCCCGTGCTGGCGGCAGAACTCCTGGAGCTGCGGAACCCGGGCCATGGTGCCGTCGTCGTTCATGATTTCGCAGATCACTCCAGCGGGGGTGAGGCCCGCCAGCCGCGCCAGGTCCACGGCGGCCTCGGTCTGACCGGACCGCACCAGCACGCCGCCTTCCCGAGCGCGCAGCGGGAAGATGTGGCCCGGCCGCGCCAGGTCGCTGGGACGGACCGCCGGGTCGACAGCCACGCGGATGGTCCGTGCGCGGTCGGCCGTCGAGATGCCCGTTGTCACTCCTTCCCGGGCGTCGATGGTCTCGTAGAATGCGGTCCCCAGCCGCGACGTGTTGTGCGGCGAGAGCGGGTGCAGGTGCAGTTCCTCGCACCGCTCCGCGGTCAGCGCCAGGCAGATCAGGCCCCGCCCGTGCCGCGCCATGAAGTTGATGATCTCCGGCGTGACCTTCTCGGCCGCCACCGTGAGGTCCCCTTCGTTTTCCCGGTCCTCGTCGTCCACCACTACGAGAATGCGGCCGGCGCGGATCTCTTCGATGGCCTCCGGAACCGACACAAAGGGCATAATATTAGTATCCAACAGTCCAGCGGGCCAGGCGGTTCCCGCCTGCCCGTCAACGATACAGCCGCGCTGCCGAGAGCAGCACCACCCCGCCGGCGAACAGGATCAGCATGGCTCCCATCAGAATTTTGATGGGGAGTTCAGTGTCGCGAAGCTCCTTCCACGCGAGCAGGCCCCAGAGAGCGCCCACCACAGCGGCGCCCTGGCCCAATCCGTAGCTCATGGCTGGACCCAAGCGAGCTTCCGGCGCGGCCGCTACCACGAAACTAGCGATCACTCCGGCGGCCCACATCATCCCGCCCAGGATTCCCAGCGCATGCCGCTTCCAACTTGCCCTCAGGTAATCCAAGATCTCCACCGGCTCCCCTTTCACCGTCAGGTTCATGAAGAACAGGTTGAAGATGAACGTGGAAAAGAAGATTCCGGACGCGAACACGACTGCCAAGCCGACCAGCAGCATCGTCGGATTGCTCAGGGGGTTGCCCGCGTGACTCCAGATTGCGGCCACGATCAGCGCAACACCAAGCCCCACCGGCAATGCCACCGACATCCCGGCCAGCGAGACCGCCGCCGGCGGCATCTTGTTCCCCAGATTGAAAATCACGCCGGCGCCCATCCCATACGCGATGTTACGCCGGCCCTCCCGCATCAGGTCATCGGAGAACAGGAAACCGTCGAAACCCAGGCTGCCGAAGGTCAGTGCGGCCACCGTCGCGGCTACCACCGCGCCCAGTATGAAGTCCCAATAGAACAACTCGAACCGCCAGTTCCCAGCGAGTTTGAGAGTGTTCACCCACGAGCCCCAGCAGATCAGCGTCAGGATCATGAGCAGCAACGCAGCAAGATACGTCTGTTGTAGGACCATAACTCTCCTGGAGATGCGAGATCACCACAAAACCGCGCTTCGTGGCGCACGGTTTGGCGATTGCGTGTGCGGACCTCGCTCGGGGTGTGATACCATCCCGTCGAGAACAGGAGGAACCATGAAAATCACTGCGGCCGCCGCAATAGTTCTTGTTACCGTCGGCTCCGCCTTCGCGCAGCGGCACAAGGTGAGCATCAACGCCCAGACTCCGGAAGGGCAAGCGCTCCAGCAGATCGAACAGGAGTTCGACGAGGCACGAAGGCTCACCCTGCTCGAACAGTTCGCCGCGCAGTACCCCAAGCACGAAGGCGCGGCCTGGGTGTACGAACAACTGGTGGCCGCCTACGCCAAGGCCAACCAGCCCGACAAGCTCATCGCCAGCGGCGAGAAGCTCCTGGCGCTCGACCCCGCCGATGTCGAGGACGCCCATACCTGTCTCAAGGCGGCCCTGGAGTCCAAGCGCGATCCCGACCTCGTGCTCAAGTGGGCTGTCGTCACCTCCGAGGCCGCCCGCAAGGTCGCGCAAACCCCCAAGCCCGCCGAGGAGGACCAGGTCGAGGAATGGACCCGCCGCGTCGACTTCGCCAAGCAGGTGGACATTTACACCGAGTACGCGCTCTATGCCATGGTCCTCCAGACCCCCGAGCCGCAGAAGAAGATCCTGCTCGGCGACGCCCTGGAGCAGCGCAATCCCCAGAGCCAGTACATCACCCAGGTGGCCGAGCAGCGCTTCCTGGCTTACGCCCGCACCGGTGACAACGCCAAAGCTCTCGCCCTTGCCGAGAAAACGCTCGGGAAGGACCAGAGCAACGCTGAGATGCTGCTGGCCGTGGCCGACGGCTACCGCGCTAAGAAGCAGGCCGACAAGGTCGCCGAACTGACCGCCAAGGCCATCCAGGTGGCCGCCTCCAAGCCCAAGCCGGAAGGCGTCTCCGACGCCGACTGGAATGCCTGGAAGACCCAGATTACTGGCCGCGCCAACTATGTGATGGGTCTCACCTACGCCGCGCTCGAGAAGTGGCCCCAAACCGACCAGGCCCTGCGCGCCGCCTTGCCCAGCGTCGGCAACAGCCCGGATATGAAGGCTGAAACACTGTTCTATCTGGGGCTGGCCAACTATCGCATCGCCGAAGCGGGCAATATCGAGCGGGCCCGCGATGCCCTGCGGTTCTCCGAGCAGTGCGCTGCCATCCCCGGCCCCTACCAGGCCCGGGCGCGCACCAACACCAGAGCCATCCGCACCCAGTACCGCGTTCAATGAACATTCTGGTTCCCAATCTCGGCTCCACCTCATTGAAGTACCAGATCCTGGAGATGCCGTCCGAGCGGGTGCTGGCCCGCGGCCGCTGCGAGCGCGTCACGGATTACCGTGAAGCCATCTCCCAGATCCAGGTTGGCGAGGTCCCTATCCATGCCGTGGCATTCAAAGCCGTGCATGCCGGCCCCAAGTATCGCGGCACCTTCCTGATCGACGCCGGCGTCGTGGCGGCCATGGAGGAATTCCTCCCCGCCGCACCCGCTCACAATGCCATCTACCTGACTGCCGTCCGCGCGTTTCGCGAGGCTATGCCCGGGGTCCCGCTCGTCGCCGCGTTCGAAACCGAGTTCCACTCGACCATGCCCGAGCACGCCGCCCGTTACGGCGTTCCCGCCGAGTGGTGCGAGGAATACGGCGTCCGCCGCTACGGCTTCCACGGCGCCTCCCACCAGTACATCGGCGAGCGCGTCGCGGCCATGCTCTCGCGGCCCGCCGCCGAACTGCGTACCGTGAGCTGCCATCTCGGCGGCAGCTCCTCGATCTGCGCCATCCAGAACGGCCGCTCGATCGACACCAGCATGGGCTTCTCGCCCCAATCCGGCCTTGAGAACGCCACCCGCCACGGCGATCTCGACGTCTTCGCCGTGCTGTACATGATGGATCGCCGCGGCTGGGATGCCGCCGAAGTCCGCCGCCAGTTGACCCGCAACGGGGGTCTTGCCGGCCTCTCCGGCATTCCCGGTGGCGATGCGCGCGATCTCGAGCAGGCTGCTGCCGCCGGCAACTCCGACGCCGCCCTCGCCCTGGACGTCTTCGCCTACCAGGTGAAAAAAACCATCGGCGCCTACGCTGCGGCTATGGCCGGCCTGGACGCCGTCGCCTTCACGGGCGGCATCGGCGAAAACGACGCCCGCCTCCGCGCCCTGTGCTGCGCCGGCCTCGAATTCCTCGGCCTCCGTCTCGACCCCATGCTCAACGATCGCGGCGCGGGCGATCGCATCCTCTCCCCACCGGGCGCCCCCGTCGCCCTGCTCGCCGTCGCCACGAACGAAGAACTCATCGTCGCCCGCCGCGCCCTCCGCTGCCTCTAATGGCCGCCAAGCTCCGCGCGGCGCATCGCCTCCGCCTGCGCCAGAGCGGACCTGCGGAAGGCCTCGTCACCCGGCCGCCCTTCGTAATCCCGAGCCGCTTGCTCGTAGCGCGCGCGCGCCTCCGCCAGCCGGCCGGCGCTTGCCAGCGCCCATCCGAAAAGCGAATGCAGGGTGCCGCGCGAGTTTGCATAAGGCTCGGCGGCGGTGAACTCTTCCACCGCCCGCTTAGGCTCTCCGTGGTTCAGGAACCACCAGCCACGCGCTACCCTGCGCTCCGCGGCCACCGCCGGCAATTCAAAGTCCCCGTGGAAGACCAGGACGTCCCCGCCGATTACGTCGTCCGGCTTGCGCGAACGGAACCAGCGGTAAGGAAAGATGTCATAGTCGAGCAAGGTGACGCTTAGAAAAACCGTGGCGCCAAAACGCTCCGGGAGGGGAGGCGGCAGCGAGGAATCCGTCGCTTCCAGGAATGCCGGGCCGGCCAGTGCCCGGCACGGCACACCTGCCTGCTCGGGCTTGCGCATCCCGAACCAGGCAATCCAGCAGTCCTGGATGCGATGGGATGCGACGTAGTCCTTCACCCGCGGCAGGGATTGGCCCCAATCGACGTTGGAGTCGCCAAGATAGAAGCGAAGCTGCCTTGGCCCTCCCCAGGCTTCGTTGGCGTAAGCGATCTCGTTGGGAAAACTCCACAGGGTTGAGGCCGCCTGGAACAGAACCAGGGCGGCGCAGGCGGCCACGGCCCAACGAAATCGCGTGCACAAGTGAGCCGCTCCGGCCGCGGCCAGGACGATCAGGAACGGGTAGATCGGAAGCACGTGTCGTATCCCCATCCCCATACCGCTGCTCATCGCAACGAACAGGAACACCAGCATCGGCACTAACGGCAGCCAGCACTCGCCGCGGTTACTCCTCCAATAACTCGGGGCGGCGAGCGCCGCGAGAACCAGGAACAAGATCGTCAGGGGCGTCTTGATGGAGATGGCGACCGGGAAGTAGTACCACACCGATCTGGCCAACTGCCTCCCAAGCAGAAACGTCTCGCGCGCGCTGTTGTCCACGACGTAGATCAGGCCTCCGACGTAGGATTCCGGCAACAGTCGCCGCTCAGCCGCGAAGGCCAGCAACTTCCCGGGCCAGGTCCGGGCCAACCCGCTCTGCTCGGCTCCTTCGACGATCCCAAACGCCGCGGCATGTGCGTTGGGCAGCGCGTGAAAGCGAAACTGGTAGGTGCTCCAAAGAACGAGAACGGCGATGATGCAGGCGCCCGCCCAACCGGCGGCGCGGCTCCGCCACCCCGGTTTGCCGCTTTCCCGCCCGCTTAGCGAATCCGTCACGAACACCAGCAGCACGATTGCCGGGACCAGGATGCCGGAATGCTTGGCGGCGAGCGCCAGTCCCATCGCCACGCCTAGCAGCAGCATTCTTACCATGCCGGGCCCGCGGAGATAGCGCCAGGCCAGGAACACCGTGAGCAGAGTCGCGGCGGTCACCGCCATGTCGGTGGTAACCAGGACTCCGTGCGCCATCAGGTTCGGTTCGAACACCGTGAGCACGGCCGCCCAGCCTGCCGCCAGGGGACCGAACCAGGCGCGGGTGGCGAAAAAAACCGTCACTAGCAGGATCACGGGGAACAACATGAGGGTCGTGCGCGCGACCCGCAGCAGGTCCTCGGCGCGCGGGCTGTTCATCAGCCGATAGCCGATACCCAACAATTGCGCGTTGCTCGTCGCCGACGCCCCGCACGGCCCGGTGAACTCCGCGATCTGCCAATGCCGGATGGCTGCGGCGGCAAGCAGCTTCGCCAAGGGCGGGTGCTCGGGGTTGATGCCGTAGTCGGCGCACTGCCAATAGCGGTAGCCCGCGGCAATGTGCATGCCCTCGTCGAAGGCCGCCGAGTTCGTCCCGATATAACGCCACAGCAGCACGGGATAGAGAAGCAGCGCGAGGCCGAAGGCAGTCCATGCGAACCGGCTGTGCCATCGGTCTTGCGTCATGGATAGATCGTCAGCTCCACCGGTGCGCCCACCGCGGCCCCTGTCATCTTCGCAGCCGGCTACTGGTTCGCCGCTTCTTCCAGGTACCCCGAGCTGCCCACCACCCGGAACAGTTCGCCGAAGTTCC
>Ga0187882_1003333_pt1 | contig 13889 bp, 12 predicted proteins | sample June2016WEW_19_1_3_FD_132991 | JGI IMG/M metagenome (GOLD analysis project Ga0187882, IMG submission 132991) | Peatland microbial communities from SPRUCE experiment site at the Marcell Experimental Forest, Minnesota, USA - June2016WEW_19_150 | ecosystem: Environmental > Terrestrial > Soil >...
CAATGGAATCAAAATGCGCGGCCATTGTCTTTTTTGGGAACAGCAAAACTCTGAGTTTCCGAGCTGGGTTGCAAGCTTGGGTTATGCCACATACCCAACTTCGAGCGCCCTGCTCAGTGCCGTTGACAGCCGTATAAACAGCGCCGTAACTCATTTCAAAGATAAATTCCACAACTGGGACGTTGATAACGAGATGCTTACCGACAGCTTCTTCACTTCTCGTCTCGGCAGCGCGGGAATAGTCCATATGTTCAACGCCGCCAAAGCGGTCGACCCCAATTGCGGTATGTTTATGAATGAGTATAACGGCAATTCATTCGGCGGATATGATTCCGGGCCCTATGTGACCAGGGCCATCTCCCTGATTAGTCAGGGTGCGACAATCGACGGTTTTGGCATTCAGGCACATTTGAACGCGGACGCAACCTTTGACCCGCAAAGATATTACGATAGCGTCCTTCAGCCATTGGCAGCACTGGACAAACCGATATGGGCCACCGAATTCGATGCCTCTCACACAAACGCAACCACCTCGGCCGATAACATCGAGAACTTCTTCCGTATATGCTTCAGCCATCCCAACGTCGCAGGCATAATAATGTGGGGCTTTATGGATGGCCAGATGTGGCGAACCAACGCAGGTCTTATTGACAGCAGCGGGAACCTCACCGTGCAAGGCCAGCGATACGAAGCCCTGATGGCCGAATGGACAACCAACGACTCCAACACCACCAATTCGGACGGTTCGGTAAATTTCAGGGGCTTCCACGGCACTTACCGAATCACACTTACGGCACCCGGCAAAGAGCCCGAAGTCAAAACAATAGAGTTGGAACCGCAAAACTCCCCCGCAGAATTTACCCTCGAACTGAAGAACTCTCCGCCAGTTGCCGATGCCGGGCCCAATCAGGTCGCTTACGCCTGGATTGACGGTATAGCCGATGTAACGCTTGACGGCAGCGCCTCTTACGATGACTACACCGATGAATTGACCTATATGTGGAGCTGGGTGATTGACGGCAATACCTACGATACAAACAGCGTTGACCCGACGATAGAGCTGCCCGTCGGCGTACATACAATTGAACTTGTGGTCAATGACGGCCTGGTGAATTCCGAGCCGAATCAGGTCGTGATAACCGTTGTCGAGCCGATTAAATCGACGATGTGGGTAACGCCCCGGATAATCAATAATGGCTGTTTCGACAAGCAGAGTATAATGGCGATACTTCAGTTGCCGGCGGGTATCAGCAAACAGCAGGTTGACGCCGGCGAGAAATTGCTGCTCTACCCCGGCGAAATCAAGGCGAATCGTCAGTTCGTTATGAGCTACTATGACTGCCGCCGCGTTGAGCGAGTCGTTATCTGGGCGTATTTCGACAGTAACTCGTTAACAGATGCCGTCACCAAAACGGGATGGGTAAATCTGGACGTCGTCGGGCAATTGATGACAGGCCAATACTTCAGCGGTTCCGATAAGGTTTGGGTAACAAAGCCGCCTTGTAAGCCGGTGTGGCGCTGGCCGGGATACGGATGGGACTGGGGTTTTGGCGGCTGCGACAATAAAGATAAAGACCAGGCCCAACGCTGATATAAAAGCGGCTATTTACGCAGGCGCTGCTGTTCGAACTGGGTCGCCTTTTTAAGAATACGCTTTTCCGAGGCGGTCAAAGAATGTATGCCGTTATCGTGAACTTTCTTGAGGATTCGGTCAACCTCAAGTCGAAGCCGGCGTTCGGATTCAATATATTTCTCCCATCTTGACGCCTTGAAGCGTAATTTAAGGGTGTTTCTCCAGGAATCAGAAAGAACATATATAGCCCCCACCGCTATGCCGGCGAAATGACACGCCTCGCCGCCGGAACGTGCGCCTTTGGAGAAAACCGCAAAAAATGCGATAGCCATAAGTATAACCGCGGCAACGCGAATGGGCACAGGAAAGATAACGATAAATACGACGAAGTGAGGAAAGAGAATCGCACAGGCGGTTAGGACGCCGAGGATTGCCCCTGATGCGCCTACCATCGTCCCGGCAGACAAAAACCCTGTCATAACCAGAAGTATGTAAAACAGCCCCCCTGCCACGCCACAGGAAAGGTAAAATGTGAGAAATTTTTTACCGCCCCACTGACGCTCAAGCGACGGGCCCAAAAAGAAAAGCCCAATCATATTCCAGAAAATATGCCCCAGGTCCCCGTGAAGAAACTGGTAAGTAATCAGCCGCCATAGTTGAAGGGTAAGCACCGGCGTAGCAGGTATCAAGGCAAAATACGTTTGAAGAAACGTCATTCCCGTCACGTCATGGGATGAGAAAATAAAATCAATTAAGAAAACGGCAACATTGATAATGAGCAGCCATTTGGTAACGGGGGTTAAAGACGGAAAACCGAGGCGCATCTGCGGCGCATAACCCGGTTCCGAGTCATTTTTTTCCTGGGTGTAATCTCTGTCGTAAAGCCCCATGTATTTCCTTTAAGAATCGCCTTTTGGTAATTGCATTATTATACCAAAGCTCAGCAAATTGTTCGGGAAAATCAGCGGGCTTTGGATGATTGTTTATCGGCAGGAAGCTTCTGGAAGATGAGCATCATGACAACACCGAAAATCACCATATAAATGGACAGGTTCTGGGAGATGGTGCCGCCCTTGTAAATTATCCACCGGCCGTATTCCAACGGGTTATCGTCACGGAGAAACTCTTCGAAAAAGCGGACGCAGCCGTAAAGGATGAACATAAGGGCGGAGGTGCCGCCCGGTTTTGTGAGGGGTTTGAGGAAGTTTTCGGTTTTTTGAGCGTTTCGGGCCCTCCTCCAGAACAGGTAAAGCAATCCCGCTATAACAGCCGCGTCTGCGGATGAATACAATTCCGTCGGATGAACCGCTAAGCAGCGATAAGGGCCCGTTGTAACCATTTCTTTTTGCTGCGGGGTCAGTTGGTCGTAAGGTTTAAGTATCCCGGAATTAAAAAAGTCCTCCGGCAATTGCAGTTGGGGCGAGGGGCGATTCCGGGATGGGTTTGGCTCGGCCTGGCTTGTGTAGGCGAATGAACCGTATGGAAATCTGACTGCCCATGGCAAATCACATGGTTTGCCGAAGCAGCAGCCGTTGAGAAAACAGCCCATCCTGCCGAAGCACAGCGCAAGCATAAGCCCGATTGCGAGGATATCGAGATATTGGCGTGTGGGCAGCTTGTGGTAGCGAAGGTAAAGGATAATTACGGCGATAGCGGCAAGAATGCCGCCCAGAAGCTCAAGCCCCCCTTCCCAGATTGCAAAGACGCCCATCAGGTTATATTTGAAATTGTCGAAGTGATGCAGGATATAAAATACGCGAGCGCCGACTACGCCCGCGACAAGAGCATATAGCGAAACATTGGTAATCATCTGCGGGTCGGGCGTGATATTTCTGCTGAGGCGCCTGATGACGTGCATAGCCAGCAGGAAACCAATTACCAGCATCAGGCCATAGCCCTTAACCGTCAACGACGTAAACGGTATTCTAAACAGCTCAGGGTGCATTTATGCCATTTCTGATTTATGATTTTTGCTTTATGATTTTGTTGTGCTCATCCAGAAGGATGACTTTGGGTTTAAGTTTTCGGGCTTCTGCGGTAGTGCAGTAACAAAAACTGAAGATAATAACTATGTGGTTCTTTTTCACACGTTTTGCCGCGGCCCCGAGGACGATTATCTGACCCGAGTTTGCCGGCGCCGGTACTGCGTACGTCTCGACCCTGTTGCCGTTGGTCAGGTCGGCAATGAGGACACCTTCGTAAGGCAGGATTCCCGCGGCCTTCATAAGCGCCGAGTCAATCAGGATGCTGCCGGGGTAGTGAAGCCGGGTCTCGGTCACGCGTGCCCGGTGCAGTTTCGATTTTAACATCTTTAAGAGCATTGTTATTCGCCTGCCTTCATATAAATTAAAAGGAAGCATTATACATCATCTCGTCCGGCAGTCCACTGTCAGGTTGTCAATCAGCCGGGTTGAACCAAACCGTGCCGCGATGGCAATCAGCACCATACCTTTTATGCGACTGACGTCCTGAAGGGTATCGGCGTCAACGATGCTTATATAATCGATGCTGCTCAGCGTTCTTGCGGCGGTAATAATTCTACGAATTTTAGCAGAGATTGTTTTGGGATTTGTCTGGCCCGCCTCAATCATTTCGCGGGCTATTTTTAGTGAACGGTAAATGCAGGTCGCGTCTTTTCTCTGCTGGGGCGACAAATACCTGTTTCTGCTGCTTAACGCAAGGCCGTCTGTTTCGCGCACGGTCGGACAGCCGACAATTTTAAGCCCAAAACCGAGGTCCGCGACCATTCGCTTTATCACCGCAAGCTGCTGGGCGTCCTTTTGGCCAAAGTAGGCAACATCGGGCTGCACAATATTGAATAGTTTTGCGCAAACGGTAGCAACGCCGCGAAAATGCCCCGGCCTGAAACGCCCGCACAACGGCTCCGAAATCTTATCGACGCTGACCCAGCTTAACTCTTCCTGTTGATACATTTCCTTCGCATCGGGGACAAATACCACGTCAACACCGTGGTCCTTGCAGATTCGCAGGTCCTCCCGCAGGGGTCTGGGGTATTTCGCGAGGTCTTCTTTTGGGCCGAACTGCGTCGGGTTGACAAAGATACTGACCACGACGAAGTCGCCGTGTTTGCCGGAACGTTCGATAAGTGATATATGTCCCCGGTGCAGCGCGCCCATCGTCGGGATAAGGCCGATTGTTCTGGCCGCGTTGCGAGCGGAACTGACGAACGTTCTGAGTAATTTAATGGTTTTTGCAACTTTCATTCTCTTTTTACCGTATGTTTTGTTTCCCTTGCTTTATGGCATAACTTGTTCTTGATAAACAACTTATACCAGAGTGGCCGTCTTTTTCAATTGGGGCTGTGAGAAATGCGGGTTGTTGTCCAACAGTCCCCGCCATAACCGCTCAGCTAATGCAGCAATTTCATCCTCCTTTTTTTGGAAATCTTGCCATTTTAAAAATCCTTTTAATAAAAAGTTGCATTCCTTTTTCCCCCCGCAACGATGCGGAGAAGTTTTTAATTATCATCATTTTATTGCTTCATCTATCAGTTTAATAACATTCTCTATTGGCGTTGCTCGCAAAATCTTACTTTCTGGAAGCCAACAGCTTTGTATACCAAAGAGCCTGTAAATAATTTTGCCATCGGGCGTTGTTTCAATTCCTAATATAGGACCTCCGCTCATTCCCCTAATATCATTTAATTTAGTGCAACCATCTTTAGTTATCGGCAAGGCTTCACCAAAAAACCAGTCGGGATAATTCCAGAATTCATTTTCATCGGATTCTTTTCTTGCAATTCTTTCGACAGGATTGCTAATGCAGCTAATTTTGCTTATAGAATAATTCCCATCACTTTTTTTTACATTCTTACAGACTTTGGTCTCGTTTGGGTAGCCCACTAAGAAGAAACCTTCGGGATTCGATAAGTTGTTGTTTCTCCAGTTTTCTTCAGTAAACCATTTATTTGAATGGTTGCTTAGAATTGTTTGCAAATGCAACCCTTCCAATCTAACTACCCCTAAATCCATTGTTTTGTCATCAATGTAAAATTTTCTAGTTTGTGAGTAGTCAAAAGGAATAGTATTGCAATCGCTTGCAATATTAATCTCATTATTATCAATCCACGCGATATGCTTAGCATCACACTCATTGTTTTGAAAAAGTTTTTCAATATCCTGAATCACATGTCCCGCAGTAATCCACAGGAAACGTTTTTGATATGAAAACAGAAATCCTGAAGCATAGAAATTATAAGGTTTATCTTTAAGTAAATAGCCAATATGAAGCGCAATAACATGTTTTTTAAACCATAGGTTAAGTTTTGGAGCATTTATTTCGCTTTTCCACCAATCTGCTGGTATGTCTTCTAGAGTTTCATTTCCCATTTGCAATTCTTTTTTTAAGATATTTTGCCTAACTGCCTTTTAAAAAACGACTTATGCTACTCTGCGAAGTAGCGACTTCCGGCCTTCGCTGCCACGATGTAAACTAACAATGCCTTGATGTAAGCCAGCAAACCTGCATCGCTGGTTACTTTTATTCCGTGAAATTTGAGCTTCAATTTTTGGTCAAAATTGACCCGCAGAGCATCCTTGCGTCTTTCACCCATTGGGTTCTCCAAATCAGAACAGTCAAAACTGGCTTGAACGGCATCCATAAGCTCTATACTATCAAATCAGTATCAAATGCGCTACTTTAATATGGTAAATCCGGGTTCATAAGTATTTCGTGGGTTTATCCGCCTGTGGCGGATTAATATAATATTCTATCCGACAAGCGAGGAGGTCAACAGCATTTTGATTAAGGCAATCGAAATCAGTTAGTGTAATAACGGGTGAAAGCGTCCAGTCGGCAATAAGTTTTTTGTAACCTGCGCCGACGGCCTCAAGAAAACTGCTTTCAATCCGCTGCTCATAGGGCCTGCTCCGTTTGTGAATCCGCTCAAGGCACTGCTGGGGCGGGTTTTGCAGATATATCACAACAACCGGATTAGTAACCGCCGGCGACACAATCGAATAATACTTCTGATATAAAGTTAATTGCTCTGTGTTTAGAGTCAGTTTCGCGTATATCTGCTCCTTTTGGAAGAGATAATCGGTAACAACGGCCCTTCCTTTTTCGAGAGATGTCGGGTTCAACTGTTCGTACCGCGTAAAAAGAAAATATAACTGGCTGTCTAAAGCAAGGTCGTGATTGCCCGCATAAACTTTGGCCAAAAACGGGTTGGTATCATACGCCTCGAAGATTGCGCGGCACTTAAAAGCGTCAGCAAGTATTTTTGCCAACGTGGTTTTGCCCGCGCCGATATTGCCCGCGATACCGATAAGCTGCGGCACATCAGGCCTGAGAGCAAAATCGCCGCCGTTCAGCCGGCCCGCAAGCACATCGACTGTCTCATTAAAAACAGGATGCTCCAGCCTCGGATTCAGCTCGCGCAGCCCCTTCAGCACAAACGAACGCAGGTGCATCTGCGAATGGGGAACTCTAAGCGTATCGCTGTTTATTACCTCATCGCCGAACAGTAGTAAATCCAAATCTATGGTCCTTGACGCCCATTTCCCGTCTCTTTTGCGGCCAAGGGTATTCTCGATGAGAACGAGGTGATGAAAAAGTTTTTCAGCAGGCAGTGATGTCTTTATTTCCGCGACGCAATTCAAATACTTTGGCTGTTTCGCGTCACTCAACGGTTCGGTTTCGAGGATAGTTGAAACACGCCCGACATTAACATCCGGCGTTTCACCCAATAATTGCAGGGACTTATCGATATGGTTTTTTCTGTCGCCGATATTGCTTCCCAAACCGATGTATGCGATAGTCCGGCTCATTTGCCTATGGCCTTGATTCGACCAAGCGCCTCGACAACGTCAGGCGGATTGCCGAACGCCGTCAGCCGAACGTAACCCTCCCCTGCCGGCCCAAAACCCGCGCCGGGGGTCGTTACAACGTGCGCTTTGTTAAGAAGCAAATCGAAAAATTGCCACGAGCCGACGCCCTCAGGCGTTTTAAGCCAGATATACGGAGCGTTTACGCCGCCGTAAACTTTATACCCCAGCGAGGTCAACGACTCGCGAATTACCTTCGCGTTGTTCATATAAATATCAATCGTCTTGCGGACCTGCTTTTTGCCCTCGTCGGAATATACCGCAGCAGCTCCGGCCTGCGTAACATACGATACGCCGTTAAATTTCGTGCACATCCGCCTGTTCCATAGCGGATTGAGAGCTACGCTCTGACCGGCCCTGGTGAATGCCCTAAGCTCTTTCGGCACAACGGAAAAAGCGCAGCGAAGTCCCGTGAACCCCGCGGTCTTCGAAAAACTCCTGAATTCAATCGCAACGTCCTTTGCGCCTTCGATTTCATATATCGAGTGCGGTATCTGCAAATCGCTGATATACGCCTCGTACGCGGCATCGAACAAAATTACAGACCTGTTTTCCTTCGCGTAATCAACCCATTTTTTCAACTGCTCTTTACTCGCCACCGCGCCGGTCGGGTTATTCGGAAAGCATAAGTAAATCATATCCGCCTTTTCCCTGGGTAATTCGGGGACAAAACCGTTTTCCGCCGTGGCGGGCATATAAACGATTTTCAAGTACGTCCCCTGCCCCGCGACCGCGCCCGTCCGCCCCGCCATTACGTTGGTATCAACGTACACCGGATAGACGGGGTCTGCGACCGCTATGGTGTTATCGAGACCGAAAAGCTCCTGTATGTTGGCGGTATCGGATTTTGCGCCGTCACTGATGAAAATCTCGTCGATATCGATACTGACGCCCCGCGACTTATAATCGTTCCTGGCGATTGCTTCCCTGAGAAAGGCGTAGCCGATGCCGCCGTCGTCGTAGCCGCGAAACGTCTCTTTCTTGCCCATTTCATCGACGGCCTTGTGCATCGCCTCGATTACCGCCGGCGCCACTGGCTGCGTAACGTCGCCGATGCCCATACTGATTATTTTTGCATCAGGGTGCGCCTGCTGGAACGCACGCCTGCGCTTGCCGATTTCAGGAAATAAATATCCCGTCTGTAATTTCAAAAAATTCTCGTTTACCGTTATCATCTTGTTTCTTCCTGCAGGGCTGTATAAAAAGTTCTGCTCACGTCTAACTGACAATGGGATTTTAGGGCTTGGCGGATTCCACGTCAACAAAACGAATTACTTTTTCAGTATCAGACAGCAGAACAAACCGAGAAATTGCGTCCTGCCCTTCTGGAAAAGCGACGACTGGGCAAAAGATTCGAAGTTCTGGCGTGTATAAAACGGCTCCTCGAAACTGTGCAGCCAGAACACCGTCGTTTTGAGCCAGCCGCATCCCTCCTTTATCTCGTTTAGAATATTTTTGGGCGTATCGCTCACAATGTCGTATATAAGGGCATAACTATTATCTTTCAGCACCCGATATATTTCATTAAGACAGGCCTCCGGCTCCTTCCAGTGGTGCATCGAAATGGTGCTGACGACAATATCGAAGGTCCGGTCCGGAAACGGAATCTGGCCTGCGCTGCCCTCTTTAACCTCGATAAATTCCGACAGGCCCGCTTCGGCGACGTTTTTTTTCGCCTCGGTTACCATCGCTGACGACGAATCAATCCCGACTAATCGCATACCCGGCGATTGCTGATGCAGCTTTAACAATAGGCGCGCGGGGCCTGTGCCGATATCGAGCAGCGTCCCCTGTGAACAATGGCTCACTATGTCCTGTGCCGCGAGCTCGTAGTGCTTCGTAAATATCGCTGACGAGCTAATCGCATTATAAAAAACCGACCCGGGCCACGGTATCCCCTCCGGATGAACAAGCTTCATTAACTGGCGCATTGGTGAAAGGTCAGCCATCGTAGTTTGCTTCCATTAATTGAATTATATGCTGCGCCCTCAATTCTTCACAACTACATAAATGTAGTAAACATCCGAATCTCCCATCTCTTGGGCGTCTTTATTCTTGTTGTCGCACTCTGAAGCGTATTTATCGTGCGACTGGAAGTGGTCGATGAGATATGATTCTAATTCATCGGCCTCCGCTTTGAGATGGGTTTCGTGGATGGCCTCAATCCTGTCATACGCGTTTTTGAACTCGCTGTTAAAAACATCGGACAGGTTTCGCCCGGTCTTGCCGATTTTGAAGTGAGAACAGTTGGCCGCGATAGCATGGATTTTTTGGTCCGCGTCCACCGCGCTTCTTACATAATTCGTTCCATCAGTCATAATCACCTCACAACTTATTGATTGTACGGTTCATACAAAAACCAATGGCCTAATTGTAACTCGTATCAGCGTCCGACGCCGTGGAGGATATTGTGGTCGGGATTATCGCCAAAGGCAAGATAAAAGTAAAAAAGGAAAATGGCTTTCGAAGCGGTTTTTACTTCTCAGCCAGCCAGCTTGGGCCGTAAGTAATATCGACTTTCAAAGGAACGTCCAGCTTGATAGCGCCGGTCATTTCCTCGGCAATCCATTTTGAATGCCGCTCGGCCTCCGCGGTCGGCAATTCAAAAACCAGCTCATCGTGGACCTGCAGAATCATTTTAACAGGCAGGTTTTCCGCATCTATTTTCCGCTGGATATTGACCATGGCGACCTTAATCAAATCGGCTGCCGACCCCTGTATGACCGTATTAACGGCCAAACGCCTCGCCTGCGCACGCTTGCCGGGGTTGCCGCTTTCGAGATTCAAAATCTTTCGCCTGCGGTGCAGAATCGTCTCGACGTAGCCATTCTTCGTCGCCTGCTCGACAACGCTATCCATAAACTGCCTGATGGAGCTGTACCTGGCGAAATAATCGTCGATAAATTTTTTCGCCTCCTGTAGCGTTAACCCTGTTCCGTGCGCCAGCCCCATAGCCCCCTGCCCGTAAATTATCCCGAAATTTACCGCCTTGCATCGCGAACGCATCTCGGATGTAACCTTTTCGATAGGAACATTAAAAATCTGCGAAGCCACAAAACGATGAATATCCATATCCCTCGCAAAGGCCTCACGCAATGCCTTATCTCCAGAAAATTGCGCAAGCAGCCGAAGCTCTATCTGCGAGTAATCCGCGCTGAGGATGCAGTCGGTTTTATTTTTGGGGATAAACGCTGAACGTATTTTTGCGCCTAAAGGCGTGCGAATCGGGATATTCTGCAAATTAGGGTCGCTTGAGCTTAGTCGGCCCGTCGCAGTTATCGTCTGGTTAAACGACGCGTGCACCCTGCCGGTGCGCCGATTCACAAGATAACCCAGCTTGTCAACATAAGTGTTCTTCAGCTTGCTCAGTGTGCGGTATTCGAGAATCAGATTGATAATCGGGTGCTCTTCGGCAAGCTCTTCTAAAACGGCAGCGTCGGTGCTCATTCCGGTTTTTCCCGAACGCACCGACTTTAATCCTAATTTCCCGAATAACACCTCCGCAAGCTGTTTAGGCGAATCGATATTAAACGGCGTTCCTGCCGCCTGATAAATCTCATCAACCAGCCGGTTTACTGATGCCGTTATATCCTCCGACATATCCGAAAGAATCTCAGTATCCAGTGACACACCGTTGTATTCCATCTCCGCGAGAACGGTTACTAATGGCATCTCAACGTCGTAGAATAATGGCTGTATCTGAGGGCGTCGCTCCAACTGCGCCGTGAAATACTGATACAGCCGCCACGTCAGGTCCGAATCCTCGGCGGAATACTCGCACGCCGCTGCGGTATCGACCATATCGAAGCTGAGCTGATTTTTCCCCTTGCCGATGAGCGCGGATATCGGGATGCTCGTATAGCCCAGGAAATCCATCGCCATATTATCAAGTGAATGACTGTTTCGCAGCGGGTCAAGACAATACGACGCGACCATCGTATCGAAATACACGCCCGCGAGAGGCAGCCCGGCGTTTCGCAAAACCAGCATATCGTATTTGATATTCTGCCCGATTTTTTTAATCGCCTTGTCGGCGAATATCAGGGCGAGTTTCTCACGAACTATCGCTAAAGGCAGGCGTTTTGCACCCATCGGCGCACGGACCGGGATATAAAATCCCGTTTTCGCCTGCCAGGAAAAACTTATTCCCACCAAATCCGCCCTCATTGGCACAATAGAAGTTGTCTCCGTATCGACGGCAAATGATTTCTGCTTTTTCAGCTCCTCGAAAAACTCCTCGAATTTTTCCGGAGTATCGATAAGTTGATAGTTATGTTTCGCTGTCGCCGCCGAAACAGGCCCACTGACCGGCGCTGTTTGCGGCTGCTGCGATTGAACCTGCTGCTCGGATGAGGAAAGCCCCATTTGTGTCAGCATCCGGGCAAAGCCAAGCTCGTTAAAAATTTGCGTCAAACGCGCCTCATCAGCCGGCTTCACCGCGAATGCCTCATAATCAATCTTCACGGGAACATCACAGTCAATCGTTACCAATCGCCTGCTGAGATGAATAATCTCTTTCGACTTGCGAAGGTTGTCGCCGCGTTTGCCTGTGATTTCGTCCGCGTGCGCCAGCAGGTTATCGACCGAGCCGTATTTTTGCACCCATTCAAGCGCCGTCTTTGGCCCTACGTCCGCGACGCCGGGGACATTATCAGAGGCGTCCCCTTGGAGGGCCAAAACGTCGATAAACTGCGCGGGCGAAATTTTCATCTCCGACTTAACCCACGCCTCGTCAGTTACCTCGCCCGTCTTGATATCATATCCAAAAACGTGGTCATCGATAAGCTGAAGAACATCCTTGTCCTTTGTGCATATATAAACGTCGATTCCCTCTTTCGATGCCTTTTTTGCAACTGTGCCGATTATATCGTCCGCCTCGAAGCCGTTAACGCGCAGCATAGGAATATTCATCGCCGAAAGAATCTGCTCGATGCGATTTATCTGCACCGGCATATCGTCCGGCATAGGAGGCCTGTGCGCCTTGTAATCGGAATACATCTCATTCCTGAACGTCGGCCCCTTGCTGTCCATCGCCACAACGAGCATATCGGGCTTTTTATTTTTCATCAGACCAAGAATGGCAGTAGTAAATATGTACGTCGCCTTGGTAGGTTCACCCGACGGGCTGGTCAGCCGTTGCCGCATAGGCGCGAAATACGCGGCGTAGATATGTGCGTGCCCGTCTATTATGTAAAGGTTTCTGGACATCAGTGAAAACTCTATTTGCAGACGGGGTAACTGTCAAGCAGGATTGTTTTTATCACGGCCGACCCGATTACCCACGGTGCACGGGAATTGTGGGTGGTTTTACGCATCGGTTGTTGGGAAACAGTGATGATTTTATGATGTTCATTTTCGCCAGGCGGAAAATCAGGCCCGTCCACAGGCAGCCCAAACCATATTTGGTGCTGCGAACGAAGTTAATCGACGACGCCTCCGGGAAATATTTCGTCGGGCAGCTTACTTCGGCTATCGTGTACCCAAACCAAAGTATCTGGGCGAGCATCTGGTTATCGAAAATAAAATCGTCGGAATTGCCGTCCAGAGGCAGTAGCTCCAGCAATTGCCTGGAAAAAGCGCGGTAGCCGGTGTGATACTCGGACAGCTTCGCTCCCGTAAGAATATTTTCAGCCAGCGTAAGGAACCGGTTTGAGACGTATTTGTAAAAAGGCATATTGCCCGCCAGTGCACGACCGCCCAGTATTCGCGAGCCGAGGACGCAGTGGTAAAGCTCGTTTGCTATCATAGACGCCATCGCTGGTACCAGCAAAGGCGTGTACTGATAGTCGGGATGCACCATTATTACGATGTCGGCGTCGTTTTCGAGGGCGAGTTTATAGCAGGTCTTCTGGTTGGTCCCGTAGCCGCGGTTTTGCGGGTGCGTATGAACAATAGTGTTCGACAGCTTCGAAGCCACCTCTACCGTCCCGTCCCGGCTTGCATCATCAACGACAACAACAAGGTCAACTATCCCTTGTGCCATAACCTCGTCGTGGGTCTTGCGAATGGTCTTCTCAGCGTTATAAGCCGGCATCACAACAATAACTTTTTTATTCGCGAACATAAGGACATTATAATGGTTTTACTTTATCTCCGGTAGCACAAAAAAGCTCCAATATCAGTGACGCCGTTTGTAAACGGCGACCCAGAATTCTGACGCAGGGGTATAGTCGACCGCCTGCTCATCCCAGCGATAAACGGTTTGCCCCGAAGGCAGCATATTAACGACGCCGACAAGATTGTATACCCGCACGATTTCCTAAACTCGCGATTGACAATAACCGACTATTATGGTATGTTTGTAACCTTGTTAAGGTGAATTTATGGCGTTAAAACAATCTACAATACGATTAGTCGCACAGGCAAAGCTCATTTCATGCCCCGCTTGTATTGCGATTATTATCATTATAGGAGATAACCCTAAGCTGCCCTGAGAGCGTCAAATAACGATTTATAAAGGCCTTTCAGGG
>Ga0187882_1003337_pt1 | contig 13880 bp, 9 predicted proteins | sample June2016WEW_19_1_3_FD_132991 | JGI IMG/M metagenome (GOLD analysis project Ga0187882, IMG submission 132991) | Peatland microbial communities from SPRUCE experiment site at the Marcell Experimental Forest, Minnesota, USA - June2016WEW_19_150 | ecosystem: Environmental > Terrestrial > Soil >...
ATTCTGCTACGTCGATTTCGAGGCGAGAAAAACCGAGCTTCACATTCACACTTTCGCCGCGTATCCCGACCAGATAGCGATTGTAAAAACGCAGTCGCTGTTCAGTTTCCAGTAATAGTCGGTTTGCCGGGCCGCACATTACCCCTGTGAAATGAACAATCACTTCCGCTCCGCGCGTTGTTTTCGAAGTCACTCTCTATGCGCTTTTTTCGGCTTGGGTTTTGAGGGCGTCGAGTTTTTCGCGGATTTCCTCAGCCATTCGGCTGTTGGGGAAATCGAGGACAATTTCCTGTCCTGTCGCAAGCGCCTTCGCCCATTGTTTTCCCGATATGGCCAGTGAGAACTGGACGCCGAGATTGTGCAGTTTGGTGCGGAAGACGTCCCTTGCCCCTTCCTGCAGGGCAAGCCCCTCGTTGGGCGTAAGATACTGGTCAAGCTCCCGCAGGATTTCGATGCTCCGGTCGGTGGCCTGTCTTTTTACGGCGTCGTCCCAGGCATTGAGCAATAACTTCTTGCGTTCCTCTTTCTTTTCAGCCAGACGCTGTGTCATCGCCAAGGCCTTGTCGTTGGTTGGGTATTCCTTTATCAACCGTTCAATCTGCACGCTGGCAGTGGCCCACTGATGGTCTTCCAAATGCTTCTCAATGTGCGTTATCATCTGGCTCATTCTGTCGACGTCGGTGGCATCGCGGTATTTGTCGGCCTGGGTCTTAAGCTGCTCGGCGAGTTTTTTGTAGCCGGTGTTGTGAGCGATATCGTCGATGATTTCGTAAGCCGATTCAAAATCCTTTTGCTGCAGCTTATCAAAAACAGCATCCCTGAGGGTCTGGCTGTCATTTTCGCGGAAGGCGATTGTCTTGGCCTGTTCGCTGACGTGAGTGCTGATATTGACCTGATTGACGACCTGCCGGAGCCTTTCCAGTTCGTCGGCGACCTTATCTATTCTGGCGTTGCCATCGTCGATGAGGTCAAGCATTTTGAGGGACGAGATGAAAATAACTACCAGCGTTATCAGTGAGAATAACGCCACAAGTAGTCCCAATGCGCTGGTGACGCCGGCTGAGTCCTTCCCAAAAGCGCCCGCGGCAAGTGCCCCAAGCACAATAACTGCAATTACACCGCAAACGATGAACAGGTTCTTGAAACTCCCCACCGGGTTGTTTTTTCCGAGCTCCATATCTGCTCCTTACCAGAAAAATCATTGCCCCTGTATATTACGATGTTATTATAATTCCTGTTTGACATCGCTGTCAACAGTAACGGAAAATACCCGGATGCGGGCAGGTTTACAAATTACAAGGAGGCATAAAATGAAAACAGTCAAAATTGCCGGTTTAATCACAATTCTGCTTATAACTATCCCCAGTTGCACAGCCGATGACAAAAATACCGGGGCACTGCCTGTGATATTAACTGGTTTTCCGGTCGTGGCCGGCAACAATAAATTTGCCCTTGAGCTGTATAGCAAAATAAACGAAAAACAAGGCAACCTGTTCCTGTCGCCTTACAGCATATCGACGGCTTTGGCTATGACTTATGCCGGGGCAAAAAGCGAGACAGAAAAGCAAATGGCAGACACACTATGTTTCTCCACGATGAGCAGTGAGCAACTTCACGAAGAGTTCGGCAGCTTAATCCGGAAATTGAACGCTGCTGGCGAAAAAGGCGGCTACGAGCTTGTCGTCGCAAATGCGATTTGGGGGCAAAAGGGTTATAACTTTTTGCCGGAGTTTTTGACGCTCGTCAAAACAAATTACGACGGCAATTTAGAGCAGGTCGATTTCAAGACACAGGCCGAGGCCGCCCGAAAGACAATCAACGCCTGGGTAGAAAAGAAAACCAAAGACAAGATAAAGGAGCTTATCAAGCCGAAGATGCTCGATTCGACGACGCGACTCGTCCTGACCAATGCGATTTATTTCAAGGGGAAATGGGCAAACCAATTTATGTCCGTACAAACCAAAGACGCACCCTTCACCCTTTTAGGCGGCCAAAAAGTCAACGTCCCGATGATGTACCAGACCGAAAAGTTCGGTTATAAGGAGGTCAACAACATACAGGTATTGGAGATGCCTTATGTGAATAATGACCTTTCGATGGTCGTTCTGCTGCCAAAGAAACTCGACGGCATCAGCGAGCTTGAAAAAGATTTGAATAATGACAACCTTGCCCGCTGGATTGACGATTTGCGCAAGCGCAAAGTCCAGGTCTTTTTCCCAAGATTCAAAATGACAAGCGAGTTTGAGTTGGCCAGGGTGCTTGGTGCGATGGGAATGCCGGATGCCTTCTCAGCAGAGAAGGCGGATTTTTCCGGTATGAACGGCAACCACGAGCTTTCCATATCGGCAGTCGTTCACAAGGCATACGTTGACGTCAACGAGGAAGGTACAGAAGCGGCCGCTGCCACGGGCGTAGGAGTAATAGCGACCTCCATCGAGTCGCCACCGCCGGTTTTTAGGGCTGACCACCCGTTCATTTTTCTTATTCGCGACAATAAGTCAGGCAGCATCTTATTCCTGGGCCGAGTGGCAAATCCTGCCTCGAAAGACAATTAATTGTGTCGGCGTGCCCGGTAAAACCAGAGGGCTGGCCACAAAATCATCGCGGCCAATCCTGAATCAGCTTTTTGGTTTGCTCCGGGTTATGCTTCATTCGTATCCTCCAAATAAGTTCTTCCGGACCGGCGATGCGGATATTAGAAGGAAGCCGCTCGGCACACCACGTTACAGGCGTATATCCGCGGACACCGCCCTGTGCGGCAGCATTTTCCTTGGGCATGTCCTCGGCGTTTTCGTTGGTGCCAGGCACTTTCCTGAACCAGGACCACACATGCACTATTACCCAGTCATATCGTGGCAGCTCACTCGGCGGCGTGCTCTCCACTGTCTGCCGGATTTCGCGGGCGACCTTGGCCGGCGTGCCGCTGCGCTTTAGCTGATTATGATGATTCCAAATTGAGTAGCGCGCGGTAATCACCGGAATTTCAACGCCGTTCCGGTCCTTGACCCAGAACACCTTTCCAGCGCCTGCTTCGTAACGGTCATACTGGAAAATCAGGATGGCCAGAAGACCGTCGGTCTGGCCCGCAAAGACCTCGTAGGACTTAAGCGCGTCGGGTGAATCCAATTTCCACATATTGAAGCCGATGATGTGCGTATTGTTCTTCTTCATCATCGCCCATGTACGCCGGGCGTGCTGGGCGAGCAGTTCCCATCGGTTCTGACACTTGAGACCGAAGAGGTCCGGGTAGTAATAACCGCCGCCCCACTCGACAAAATAATCATTCGGCGACTGCGTAGCCACTGCATAATCTATTGCCTCTGGACATAACTGCGCCAGATGGGCAAAGCAGCAGGACCAGCCAAACGGGATTTTCCCGCGGTCAGGGTTGCCCCAATAACTCTTGCTCTCGCTGCTCCGGAAGAAGTTCCCTTCGGACCGCTGCACGTTATCACCGTCGGTATCGATGAAAGTTACGGCGCTGCGCGTGTCGTTGAAATCTATCATTCGCGGGTCCAAGCTTTTTGCTCTGGATTGTTCAGCTTTTTCGGTGCTGGCCATCAGGACCGGCAGATTGTTGCACCAGTCAGTGGACGTTTGGATATGCCCCCAGAGGGTGGACATTTCTGTCGTTTTGAACTCATCGCCGCCGTTGTCACCGAGAATTGGTGAGAGTGGTTCGAGCCATTTCATAACCGTAGGCATTGGCTCGTCGTAGCCATACGCAGTGAAGGTCTTCTGCGCAATGGCCATATCACGAACATTGGATTTTCGCGGATCCTGAGTGCAAACCATCCGGCGATTGAACTGGTCTCTGTAGGTCTCGAAACACCATGCCTGGGTTTTGCCTCGCACATCCATCAGCATCTTAAGGCCGTGTGCTCTGGCCTGCCCCTCAAGGTTTTCGTCCACGATGATACCGTCGAGGAGTCCAGCCAAACTGGTTGCGATATTGACCGAGCAGTTCATACCCGGACGATGCTGGTTGAGTTCTCCAATAGAATGGTCCGACCTGTAAAGAATGTACCCCTTGATAAGCCCGTTCTTCGCATAGCGGTCAACAAGCTCCCAGAGAGCAACCGTGCCTCGCAGTTCCAGTTGCGGCTGGCGCTTCAACAGGCGGGCAAACCAATCCTCCGCATCGATGTTGTCGGTTCCCACCCATACCATCTCGTCGGCACGGCCTTCGTTCACTGCCTTGGCGGCCAGACCTGCGACCGATTGCGCTGTCATCTCACAGGATACACGGCTCGAAGAAAACGCGTTGGGGTCTTCCAGCCGCACCAGCACCTTTGGCATCGTTTGCACGGGCCACCAGCGGCTCTCGTCCGCGGCGGCTGTCACAAGCGCAACCGACATAGCGAACGCTACGATGCAGCTTGTTCTGGTGCGGTTCGTTTTCATATTGCGCTCCATCAATACTTTTTTCGATTTGCCCGGTAAAGCATAAAAAATATCCAGCCAATAAGCGCAGCTGTCATCGGCAGAATCACTATAACCGGATTTATCTTTATACCGAGGTTCCACATAATAGTAAGATACTGGACAAGCGAGAAAAATACGGAAAGAAGAACAGCCAAGCCGCCGAAAAACTTTCTGAACCCCTCGATATTCGCCCATAACGACGCGACCCGCGGCACGACAATGAAAGAAGCTACAATCGCCGCGAGTATAACAGGAAATAAAACCAAAGCCGGAAGTTTCGGCATATAACCATTCACCTGCCCATACATGTCCCAGTGTGTCGCCATTTGCTCGGGCATCCGTGGGTAAAAATACACACTTACAGCACACATAACAAAAATCAGGCAAATTGAAATCAACTCAGCAGCGGAAGGTAAATACCATTTGGTTTTTTTATCTCCGACAAGGTCCGCGTAATCCGAAGGCGGACCCATTTCCGTAGCAATCTTCTGGAAATTTTCCCAATTGCGATTCTCCAGCTCAAGCTCGCCAAATCGTCTGTCTAAGTGATTGTTCACGTCCGCGAGAATCTCGAAGCTTCGAGGATGCCTTGCGAAAGACAATGCCTGTTCCAATCTTTTAAGATAATCCACCTTGACCTCGCTCCACATTCGCGCTGACTCAGCTCCGGCTTGTCCATGCAAAACCGAATTTATCGCCTCGATTAGCTGCACAGGTTCATCGGTCCCGATGTGTATTTTTTTGCCGGATTTCAGGACAACGGTTACCGCCTTCATCCCCGAGACGTTATAAAGCCAGCCGTTACATATATAGCGAATCCCCCACCCGCTAAAAACGCCTTTGAACGGCTCGCAATAAGCAATCTGCTCGAGCAGAATTTTCTTCCAGAATAGTCCCGGCCCAAACCAGAACCGCAAGTATCCGTCTTTTATTTCAGCAGTAAGTTTGTAGCTGAACACAAAACAAATGAGGCCTGTTACGCCTAATAGTATCCCAAGAGGCCGCAAGCCACAAACATACATAATCACGCCAACTGTAATCAGAATAAAACTTATTACAATCGACAAATAACCCGGCTGACTGTGTCTGTATTGAGCGTTCATAAGACAGCTCCTTTCCTGACTGATTCCAAACTTCTGATAATCTGCTCCCAGTACCTGTTCATATCCTCAAGTGCCCTTTGGCCTGCCTGGGTAAGCTGAAAATACTTTCTCGGCGGGCCGTCAGCCGAGGGCTGCGAGTAGCTTGTCACTAGGCCATCTGTTTGCAAACGGGCAAGAACCGGGTAGATATTACCCTCACGAATCTGTAATCCTTCGATGCGTTTCATTGTCTGCACCATTTCGTAACCGTGAGAAGGGCCGCGATTGAGAAGGTTCAGCACAACGATATCCAATAGCCCTTTGCGAAGCTGCGTCTGCCAATTTTCAAGATTCATTTTGCTCCACAGAAAAAACAACTTTACTCGCCGGTTAATATACGCTGAGTACTAATAGATTTCCCGGCCAGACGCTCATATAGAAATAGAATTATGTTTATGACGACAAGAACGATAAATCCGGCCAATCCGGTAACGCCAACTATTAAATCGCCGCCCCCTTTAGTAAACATCAAAGACAATCCAGCAGTAGCATTGAGTGAACCATGAAAAATAGCAGCGGCAATGACGGAATTAGCTTTAAGCCGTATATAACTGAATACAGGCGACCATAACAGCGTGAGAATTGTCATCATAAATACGCCGGTGAAAGGATGTCGAGGATAATTATGCCCCTGGAGAATAATGGGGGCATGCCATATCCCCCATATTACACCGATAACTGCTGACGATTTCCAAAATCCCATAAAGCCAAGTTCTCTCTGGAGAAGTCCCCTCCATCCCAATTCCTCGCCAAAACCGGCAACTGCATTGATGGTGATTCCTGCGATAAGTCCCTGTAATATGCCAAGCCAGATCAAATGAATAGATGAGTTTGCAATTTGATTCTTTAACCCTCGTAATTGTTCTTCAGTAAGTATAGATTCAAATCTCTCAAGAAAACCTTCCATACCAGGAGAATAATGAACGCCGGGGAAAAGCAAACTAACTCCTATCGAGGCAAAAGCAATAAAAAGAGGCAGCAGCCATGCGACCAGAAACCAGCGATTTAACTTAAACGAAATCCCCAGAGGTTTCTTCAAAGGTTCTTTATAAATAAACTTCTGGACAACAATGGATGCCATCATTGGAATAAACATATAAACAATGGCCATCGCAAGTGAAGCAGGGGTATTCCACTTGCCTCCGAAAGTAAAAAACAGAATGGCCAACAACCAACTGAAGAAGAAGGTCAAGCTTAAAAACATCAAAACTTTTTTGAGATTCTTATTCATTGCAGCTTTTGCTTTCCTAATTCGGTCTTTCTTTCAGTATACTATATTGCAGTATATCGTCTTGTCAAGAAGATTTTTGCAAATTTTTTTAAAAAAATCAGATTATATATTCCTGATACCACCCTGCCGTTATAGCTTCAGGTCAGTATTCAGCCCGATTTTCTTTACTGAAAGCGTGTATATGTTGCTTTTTGTAAACATAACCGTTTGCGCATTGCAACTCTAATCAGAATTGCACGTCCGGTAATTATAAGTGAAAAATGGCAGTACAAACGCGAATTAAGCCCCTGTTCAGATGTTGTCTTTTTGCAACGTCCGGCCATAGTCGGCAAATCGCCTGTATTCGTGAATAGTCAAACAAAACTCAAAGCTAATACAACAAACGGGGCTTGCGAACCGTTATCGCAACCAGAAAATCGTCGCAACAAATAACAATTAAATTTGCATCCGAGTATGCGTTTTGCACGTAGAATTATAGGACAGTACTGATGGAATGTCACGCAACACTGACTTGAGATTTTGCGAGGGTACTCAGATGGATGAAGCACGGCTGGCAGATGAGTTGAACGAGCTGGTAAAGCAATTCGGAGGAGCTGCAGACCCCACATCAAAACGCCTGGAACTCCTCGCTAAAAAGGCGGAAGTAAACCAAAAAGAACTGCAGGCAAGCGTCGATTGTCTGCGTGAATCGCTCGATTACCTGCGGGTCTGCATCAAATATCTGTTGCTGGATATCGAGGCCACTCGCCGGGAAAACGACTACCTGCAAAAACTGCTCAAGGATAAAGACCGGGAAGAGTAGCTCTTCCGGCCGGTACAATCTCCCTTCTGAGCAACTACCTGCTTTCCCTTACCTCTATCTATCTATTTGCCGGCTGGCGGCGCAGGCATTGGCTGTCCGGGCTGCTTTTGCATATTCTGCTGCATCTGCTGCTGCATAATCATCTGAAACGCCGTCATCATCTCGGAGAGATGCTCCTTGGGCAAAGCGAAATCAAGGGCGAATGAGCCATTCCCGACTTTGGCGCCGAAAACAAGATTGCTCTTGCTTGGCACATCGGGCATAGTAAACGGCATCGGAGTAAAGGCCTGCGCCATTTTCATCAGGCGAAGATAGTTGTAGGTAATTATGGCGTCCTCGCTGGAGGCGTCGGGGATAACGGCAATCGCTTTTTGCATCTCCGAGCAAACCTGTGCCGGTGGTCCCGCCTTCACCTGGTCGATGAGCTTGTAAATGGCGTTGGGGTCGCCCGATATCCTGCACACCCACAAGCCGTTTACAATCGCCCAGCGATACTCAAAGCCGCTGCCATACATCGCTTCAAGCATTTTGGCCTCGGGCGAGTTGGTATCAGTATATTTCATAGACAGCTTCGCGCTGTCTATTGAAACGCCCTTGTATTTATCTGCGCCGCGTTTGACGGTAAAACCGGTTTCCATACCCATACTCTTGTAGAGGTCGTTAAATGCGCTGCCGATCCAGAGCCGGACAAACTCATCACACACCTTGTTAAACTGGTTGGCATCTTTAACTTCGAGAACATACTTGGCATCGAAGAAGGGCTTGGCATTGGGGTCAATCTTGAACGAGCAGACAATAAAGTCGCCAATTGAATCAGCGGCATCATCGAGGAGCTTTTTGGTCCTAACGATGTTGGGGTCATTGGCATCTTTTCCTGACATCATCGCCACAAGGTCAACGCACTTGGCGTTGAGTTTTTTATACGCCGGATGATTTATCCGCGAGAATAAATTCATAGCTGCGCCGTCCTCTGTGTAGCCGACAAGCGGGTTATTTTTGGCGGCGCCATCGGTGACGAGCATACCCGCCATTTCGGTCCCGGGCAGGGCATCAAAGCCAAATCTGAAATTCAGTACCGTCGGTTTGGGATTACAGGAAAGCGTAAAAGACTTTGACTGCTGCGTAAAATCTTTCGCGTAACCGGCGAAGGCATTCGCGAGACCGGCCATAAATGCCGGCGATTTCTGCATCTGTGCCTTTTGGGCCTTCAGGGACTCAATCTGAGTATCAAGCCGGGCAATCATCGGACTGTTGGGGTCCTTGGCTGCCATCTGATTTTTGGTCTTTTCGAGATTGTCGATATTGGACTGGATAGACATTGCCGGGTCGGCTAAGTGCTTTCTCATTTGCTCTAAGCCTTTGGAGATTTGTGTTTTGTAAACCGACGATATTTTTACCAGATTCGCATAGGCCCATATCGGTTCAGTTAATGACTGTTTGACCTGTGCGGCATCGAGAGACGACGCTAAACTGGCAGCCTTTGCCTCTGCGATTGCCGCGGCCATAGTGCCGAGCTTGCGGTAATCATGCGACATCAGCGCAAAGGAGCCGGCCTTTTTGATAAAGAACTGCCCCGAAGGCCCCATTCCGACTGCCGATATACCGTTGGTATCGGGCTGGCTTACGCGGAAATTCGGGTCGGTAAGCTGGGCATAATCGGTGACGGGCAGCAGAATGTATATATCCGGCTCGTTATCGCCCGATTCAGCTGTTGCAAACGCCGCAAAGGAGCCATTGACGTCAAAACCCTTTAATTCAAAATTGCCGAACATCATACCGAGCTGGCCCTTAATCAGCCCTGCCGTTGACACCGGCATCGGTGAGACACCCATCAGATACTGGTCAATATTGGCGGTAGTTTGATTGAGATTGTTAATCCGCAGGCAAAGAATCGCGTCTGCGGGAACGATGCTTAAAACGGCGTCGCCCTTGTCAGCCGCCTGGGCAAAACCCCAAACAGATAATGTTAATATGATTGCCGCCAGTGTTGTTGAAACCATATGTCTGAACATTGTATTGCCTCCTTAATTAATTGTTTCATTTTTTGCGTGGACGAATTTAACTTAGCGGTATTTATACACACAAAACAGGCGAACCGCAAGAAAATAAAGTGAAGTTTTTTGACGCTGATTTCGCTAAAGACGCTGTTTTTTAGTCACCCTTCGACGCGCTATGCTTGCTCAGGACAGGCAGGGCAGGCAGAGAACTTTTTTTAGACACAGCTTTAGCCAGAGGCGAAGTGCCGGATGAATATTTTTATAGTACGCCCTCTTGCGATGTCACGCTCGCCTTGCCTTACGGATCCGTAAATACGATCGCATCCGCAGCCAGCGGCGCAGGTTGAATCGGCTGGATCGTCACCGTTGGCGGCGCTGAGGCGGCGACGTTCGATCCGCCGAGTGTGACCTTGTAGATGGCCTTATTCGCCAAGCCGTACACCGTGCCATCGTGGAGGAATAGACAGGGGGTATGGATGTAGCTTAAGTCGGGCGGGTTTTGGAAGGGAAGAACAATGGTGGACTGGGGTGCGCCGGGGGCAAGCGTTGAGAGACCTTCGCGAGAGACGGCGTAGAGGGTGCCATCGTTGCCGACGGCGAATCTTTTGGGGAACGTGAACTGATCGGGGTTGTAGATGATCTGGTAGTTGGAGCCATCGGCGTCAATTCTATAGATCACGCCCTTCTGGGACATCCCGCCTTGGACGGTGGTGCCGTAGAAATTGCCTTTGCTATCGGGAGTCAGATCGGGTTCGGGGTTGGTGCCGTCGGTGGGCGCGTTGACGAACTTATGCACTATGTTCGCGGCATCGGTGATCTTCTTGAATTTCACGAGGCAATTACCGCTGGCAAAGCTGACGGCGAAGAACGATCCGTCTTTAGCGGGGACTATCTGGCTGTACATGCGCAGGGGCTTGCTGAACTGGCTGTTGTCGACAGACACATAGTTGCTGCCGTCGGGCATCATGCTGAAAACGCTACCGGCACCGCTCAAAACCCCGGTGATGCCGACGATGGCGCCATCGGCGGCAAAGCCAGCGAAATAGCCGCCAAGAACATCTCGCGTGTTGATGTTGAGGATGGAGTATTGTTGCGATTTGGGATCGTAGCGAAAGACCTTGCGATCGAGGGTGCCGAAGAGGGTGCCTTCGGGGCTGCGCAGAAGAGAGAGCGGATTTTCGCCGTCGAGATCGCCGCCGAAGAAGTCATGCAGGACGGTAAAGCCGGTACCATCGGTTTTCATTTGGAAGAGCGTGCCTTTGTTGAATTTTCCGTCGCGAGTGCTGATACCAAAGAGGGTTTCATCAGGGGCGAGGATCATTTGGACGGCGGTGCCGGTGAACGAGTGCAGTATGCGCAGGCCGGGCTTGGCGGCTTCGGTGGTGGCTAGCGATGGCAGGGATTTGAAAACACCGGCGGAGTAGGTGCAGCGATGCAACTGGCCATTGAGGAGAGCCATGAAGTGCAGCGAGCCATCGGGCGCGAAGCGGAGGCGGTGGTCGCCGTCCTGGTAGGAGGTGAGAGGGAGGATGTCCTGTAAAGCTGGGCTGGCGAGACCGTCGAGAACGACGAACCAGTTGCCGGCATGATTGATGTGGTCTTCGGCAACGTAGGCGACATGCTGGCCGTCGGGGCTGAGGAGCAGATCGTCGATCGCTTGGTAAGCGGGGCCTTCCTTGCCGTCGAAGATAGCGTGGGTCGATGCACCTGCTCCGCCGCCGTAGTAGGTGCCGATGAAGGCGACGTGCTTGCCGTCATCGCTGATGGCGACGTGGTTGATGTTCATGTAGCTATTGCCCGATGCAGGCTGGCCGTCGATAGCGATTTGCTCTTTGACTTCAGACGTGCCAGAGCCGGCGGTGGAGATTTTGACGCAATGCTGTAGGTTGGGGCTGTAGATGAGGGTGGAGACGATGCCGATAGAGTCGGCAGGAGCACCGACTTCGACGGTGACGGGGCCACCGCTGTAGGCGCTGCGGGTCTTCAGTATCAGGCGGTCGGTGCCTGGCTGGAATGTGAGTGGGCCGGGGGTGACGGCGGGATTGAGCGGGATGGTTTTGCCATCTTCAACGACGGCGTGGCCGCCGGTGGGCGGATCGACGCAGACGGCCCAGTGCTTGCTGTCCTCGCTGAAGACGATGTTGGAATTGACGGCGGTGAACGGGCCGGCCTCATCGCCGTTGGAAACCAGGAACTCCCCGTGCGCGGCATGGGCGGTGTAGACTAGAGTTTTGCCGTCGGGGCTGAATTGCAGGTTTTCACAGATGACGTACTGGATGCCGGGCTTTCCATTGTCCACAACGACGGATTGCATCTGGCCGCTGGTGGTATTCACACCAATGTAGGCGACACGTTGGCCGTCATGGCTGACGACGAGGTTCTTGATGTCGTTATATGCGGGGCCTTCCTTGCCGGTGTCGACGACGGCGAGGTGTTGCATATCCTTGGTAGCTATGTAGGCTGAGCGGGAACCGTCGTCGCTGAAGATAACCTGATTGACGAGGTCATAGACGGGACCTTCCTGGCCGTCGATGACGGCGCGGGTGAGGGCAAGGCCGTTGGTGCCGGCCAGATAGGCAAAGTGCTTGCCATCGTTACTGAAGGTGAGCTTGCCCGCGGGTTCGAAGTGTTTTTGTTCCTTGCCATCGAGCACGACCCGGAAACGCTGCGGTTGCAGGCCGTGTTGCTGGGCAGGCGGGAGGGTAGTGGTGGGCGTGGCGAAGGCGACGTAAGCACAGTGGGCGCCATCGGGGCTGAAGGTGGCCATGTTGGGCTGGATGCCGTCGTACATGAGACCAGCCTGGCCGTTATCGACGACGAAGTACTTGCCGGCGCGCTGGGCAATGTAGGCGAAATGGTGGCCGACAGGGGCAAAGCCGAGCCAAGCGACACCGTCGTACGCGGGGCTTTGGGTTGAATCGACGACGACGGCCTGCTTGCCGCCGTCGAGGCCGACGATGTAGGCGACGCGTTTCTGGTCGGAACTGAAGGCCGGGGAGCCCGAGCCGCTGGTCGGGTTCGCTTGCAGGGCGCGAACGTCGCGCACGATGGGGCCGGGCACGCCGTCCACATACGCCTGCACCCGGCTGCCTTTGGAGACGACAACGACGGCGCGGCTGCCATCTTTGGTGATCAGCGGGGCTATCTCATAGTGGCCGCCGCCCGTGGCGACCAGCGGACCCAGTGGCACCACGTCGAGCTGAATCGCCGGCGCGGCCTGGCTCCATCCGACAGTATTTGATATCAGAATGCTTAACGAAACCGTCAGAAATGCATGCAATTTCATTTGAGATCCTTTCAGACAATGTGTTATTATCTTTTCACCTTCGTCTAGCGATGCAGTCTCGCGATTTGCTAACGAAAAACTCAATGCTAAGAAATATTAAAGATGATAACGGCATAATCTTCCGCTAAGTATGATAGGATTGCAAATAGGGGAATTACTTAATCGGATGGGCCGAATCACTTAGCAGATATTTCGCACTGTCAAAATGGGATGGTAAACGGCGATTTGGGAATGAGGATCCGGCTTCGTCTAAGGGCTTCCGAGTTCGCTAAGAGCTACGCCGGACAGGACGCCGTGGCAAGCAGATAAATAATGTTTTGGGACTTGGCATTTTTTTATGCAAGAATAGGGTTTTTCGCGTTCTTTTATGAAAAAGTCAAACCCTGTTTTGGCCGATATCAAGGCAGGGTGTCCGGCTTATGGTCTGATAAATGAACATCAAAGGCCAAACGGCAATATAAATATAAGGAAAGTCCTGTGCAACATTCGGTAATCGTTGACAGGACGAGCAAACAGGGTAGAATAGCAACTGCGGAGAACACAAGGGTTAAGGCGTTTGAACAAACTTTGAATACTGCTAACTCGAGGTAAAAAATGTTTGAGCGATTTACAGACAGGGCACGCAAGGTAATGGCGCTTGCCAATCAGGAAGCGCAGCGTTTCAACCACGAATACATCGGGACCGAGCACATCCTTCTTGGTCTGGTCAAGGAAGGAAGCGGCGTCGGCGCAACCGTTCTTAAAAATCTCGACGTGGATATAAAGAAACTGCGTCTGGAAGTTGAGAAGTTAGTTAAGAGCGGCCCGGATATGGTCACAATGGGCAAGCTGCCTCATACGCCGAGGGCAAAGAAGGTAATCGAATTCGCGATAGAGGAAGCTCGGTCGCTGAATCATAATTATGTCGGAACAGAGCACCTGTTGTTGGGCCTGCTGCGCGAGACCGAAGGCATCGCGGCACAGGTAATGATGAATCTTGGTCTTCGGCTGGAGGACG
>Ga0187882_1003341_pt1 | contig 13864 bp, 15 predicted proteins | sample June2016WEW_19_1_3_FD_132991 | JGI IMG/M metagenome (GOLD analysis project Ga0187882, IMG submission 132991) | Peatland microbial communities from SPRUCE experiment site at the Marcell Experimental Forest, Minnesota, USA - June2016WEW_19_150 | ecosystem: Environmental > Terrestrial > Soil >...
CTGCGTTCGATTTGCCAATAGCGCTGGGGATTCTTTTAGGGGAAAGCGTTTTCAGCAGCACGGTTTTGAAAGATTATGTTATTGTGGGCGAGCTTGCGCTCGACGGCAGGGTAAGGCCAGTCAACGGCGTTTTGAGTATGGCGATGACGGCCAAGGCGGCGGGCTTTCGCGGATTAATCGTTCCCTTGGATAACGCTGCGGAGGCGGCGGTCGTTGAGGAGCTTGAGGTTTATGGCGTGGGGTCATTGACACAGGCGGTTGATTTCCTGAGCGGGAAATTGCCTTTGCAGACCACTGTGGTTGACATCGACAAAATCTTCGGCGCCGAAAGCCGATACGACGTTGATTTTTCAGATGTTAAGGGACAGGAAAGCGTCAAGCGAGCGTTGACCGTGGCGGCGACAGGCGGACATAATATACTTATGATTGGCCCGCCGGGAGCGGGCAAGACGATGCTCGCGCAGCGGTTAGCGACGATTCTGCCGGCATTGACGCTGGCGGAATCACTCGAGACGACTCGCATATACTCTTCCGTTGGCCTTTTAGGAAAAGGCAAAGCGCTATTGGCGACGCGGCCGGTTCGTATGCCTCATCACACGGCGAGCGGGCCTGCCCTTGTGGGTGGCGGCGTAAATGCGCGGCCAGGCGAATTATCGTTTGCGCATCACGGGATTTTGTTCCTTGATGAGTTTGCGGAATTTCCGCGTCACGTTCTTGAAATGATACGCCAACCGCTTGAAGATGGCACGGTTACGGTTTCCCGCGCCAAAAGATCCATCAAGTATTTCGCGGCGTTTCTTTTGGTGGCGTCGTGCAATCCGTGTCCCTGCGGATACTTCGGGGCGGACACTCGGCGGTGCAAATGCACGCCTGGGCAGGTCGAGAGATATTTGTCAAAAATTTCAGGCCCGCTGATTGACCGAATCGATATTCATATAGACGTGCCGGCGGTAAGTTTCAACAAATTACGTTCAAGAGCAAACCAGCTTGACTCGGCGACGATAAGGGGGGACGTGATGAAGGGGCGGGCGATACAGGCGAAGCGTTTCAACGATGGTCCCGGCACGCCGGGGACCAACGCGAGAATGACGCACAAGCAAGTAGAGAAATTCTGCAAGCTGGACAGTTCCGGAGAGATGCTCCTCAAAGAGGCGATGATGGAGTTCGGCTTGTCGGCCCGTGCGCACGACAAAATCTGCAAGGTCGCCCGCACCATAGCGGATCTGGCCGGCTGTGAGGATATAAGGCCCGAACACGTCGCCGAGGCCGTTGGCTATCGAAAGTTGGACAGAAAACTCTAAACTGTTGTCCAATTTCCTTTCGCTTGTTCTGGGTCCTGAAAGCATCTGTTTTCCATCCAATACCGTATTTAATATGTCTGCCTAAGTCCTTCTAAAACAAGGGATTACGTTCTTACATTTTTTGCTTAACCTGTCTTGTGCAGGTGTCGATAGATAGTTGGCTGTATTAAGAACCGATTTTTGAGGGTTTTAAAATGGGGATTCAGAACTGGTCAGAAAATATAGTTCTCGTTGACCTGCCCACCGAACCGCTGATGGGCGATGAGTTGAAGACCATCGCAGACATTATAAAAGACAGAGGCGACTGTGACGTGGTGGTTGATTTCTCCGCCATTGACATTATAACATCATCGAGCTTATCGAAGTTTCTCAAGCTGCGAAAAATGCTGATGGACTGTGACCACCGGCTCATCTTCTGCAGTGTCGCGCCGGCCACGAAGGGCATCTTCGCCGTGACGGGTCTTGATGGCATCTTTAAGGTTGTTGACGACAAATTTGTCGCCCTTGCAGGTCTTCAATTAGTCAGATAGTCAGTGGACAAAAGCATCCTGCGAAAAATCGCTCCTGCCCAATAACGCTGCCCGCCCACATGCTCACTTTCACGCGGTCATCCGGAGACAAGAAAAACGGAACGCTGATATCAGGTGTTACCGCGCAGTGATGAAACGGAGTTACATATCCGCTCTACAGCATAATCTATTTCCTGCTCCGCAGTAAAACGTCCCAAGCTGAACCGAATGGCGCTGGCCGCTGAATCTTCACTCACACCCATTGCCCTGAGGACGTAATTGGAGCCGGACGTCCCTGATTCACAAGCCGAACTGGCCGAAGCGGCCACATCCGGAGTTTTACTGAGCAGGGAAACCGCATCAACACCATTAAATGATATATTCACGGTATTGGGCAGGCGTTTTGTTGGGTGGCCGTTGAGTTGTATGTCGGGCAGTGTTTTTCTCAGGCCGGTTTCCAGTTTATCTCGCAGTTCGGCCGACAGGGAAGATTTGTCGCCGAGTTCCTCTTGGCACAATTCGCACGCTGTCCCGATGCCGACTATTCCGGGGACGTTGAGCGTTCCGCTGCGAAGGAAGTGTTCCTGTCCTCCGCCGTCGATTTGGGCGGTCAGCCGGACATTAGGGCTTTTGCCTCGCACATAAAGAGCGCCGACGCCTTTGGGGCCGTAGATTTTGTGCGCCGAAAACGCCAGCAAATCGGCGTTTATTCGATTGATGTTCACAGCGAGTTTCCCAATTGCCTGTGTGGCGTCGCAGAAAAACAGTATTCCGTGTTTTTTGCATATCGCGCCGATTTCATCCGCCGGGTTAATCGTTCCCACGACGTTATTCGCGAGCATAACACAGGCAAGTATAGTTTGTTTTGTAATCGCTTCAGTCACTTGCTCCTGGGAAATACGACCAAAGGAATCAGGACGAAGCACCGTCAGCGAGAAGCCCTGCTGTTCCAGTCGTTTGCAGGGTTCGAGAACGGCTTTGTGCTCAATGGCGGAGACGATAATATGATTGCCTCTTTCGCGATATGCCTCGGCTGCGCCTTTTATCGCAAGATTGCAACCCTCCGTCGCGCCGGATGTGAAAATAATTTCTCTGGCGGAGGCGCCGATGAGTTTGGCTGTCTGATTACGGGCGGCCTCGACCATATCCCGTGCCTGGCGTCCCAGCGAATGACTTTCGCTGGAAGGATTTCCGAACGAAGAGGTGAGGGTAGGCATCATACTTTCAAGAACGCGTTTGTCCAAAGGCGTCGTCGCGTTGTAATCGAGATATACGGGTTTATTTGTTTTAGCTTCCACTTAAAATCTTATGGCTCAAGGAACTCGAAATTTTTGTGAACACAGCAGGGACAATCGGCGTTCTTGTTCAGTTTCGAGACGTCGATTTGCTTGGCAACATTATTCCATACGTCCAAAACAAGCAGGCATTGTCCCGCTTTGTCCAAGTTGCCGGAGAGAATCTTTAACGCCTCCGACGCCTCGAACGCAGCCACCATCGCCACCGCTGGGCCAAGCACACCTGCCTGTCGGCAGGTCTGGCCATTGCACGCGGGAGGTGAATCGAGCAGGCATCGCAGACAGGGAGTCCTGCCGGGGATTATGGCCATCACCTGTGCCTCAGTGCCGAGGACGCCGGCGAATATCCAGGGTTTGGATTTTTTTATCGCGCAGTCGTTGAGGATAAACCTCGCTGGGAAATTATCCGTTCCGTCAATAATCACATCGACGCCTTCGGTCAGCCGGTCCGCAGTCAGCCGGTCTATTCTCGCAAAGACCGTCTCAATTTTGCAATTGCTGTTGATTTCCCGCAGATGATTTGCCGCCGCGTTTATTTTTAGCGTGCGTTCCTTCGCGTCTTTTTCAGTAAAAAGCGACTGTCTGTGTATATTGGTCAGCTCAACGTAGTCATCGTCAACCAGCCGAAGACGCCCGACGCCCGCTCGGACGAGCAATTCCGCAACCCACGAACCCAATCCGCCGACGCCGACAATGAGGGCGCTGCTGTTGGCGAGCCGTCGCTGGCCTTCTTCGCCGAAGGGCTTGAAGCTTATCTGTCTTGCGTAGCGTGACAAATCCTGATTTTTCATTTGCGGGGTTGACGTCCGTTATTTTTTAATTCGACGAGTCCGGTTACGCGGGAGGCAATTTTTCTTTTATCCACCCGCCTCCGAGAAGACATTCCTCGGAGTAAACGACAGCCGCTTGGCCGGGAGTAACCGCCTCTAATGGCTTGTCAAAACACACCTCGAAGGTGTCTTTCCCGGTAATAATAACCTTTGCTGCTGCGCCGCGATGATTATAGCGGATTTTTACCGTTGCGTCGAATGAGGCAGGCACATCAACCTGCCAGTTTGCGCCATCGGCGGTCAAACCGCCTGCCAGCAGGTCTTGTTTCGTACCTATGGTTACGTCGGCTGTTTGAGGATTTATGTCGGTAACATAAACCGGATGCCCCGCCGCGATGCCCGTGCCGCGACGCTGGCCGATAGTAAACCTGCCGTAACCCTCGTGCCTGCTGATAATTTTGCCGGATGTGTCTATGAAATTTCCCGCTCGAAGGGCCTGGCTATTGTGCGCCTCAAGCAATTTTGTGTAATCGCCAGCCGGGACAAAACATATATCTTGGCTGTCGGGTTTATCGTGAACTTCCAGCCCCAGCTCTTTGGCGATATCTCTTACGGCCTGCTTGTTTTTCAACTGGCCGACGGGAAAAATAATTCTGTCTAATTTTTCGGGTGGTATGCTGAATAAGACGTATGATTGGTCCTTGCCCGGCGCAAGTGCAGGAGCGATAACATTTTGTCCTTTGTAGTCGATAATTCTGGCGTAATGCCCTGTTGCCACATATTGCGCGTCTAAGGAATCCGCCAGCTCGAAGAGTTTGCCGAACTTGATTTTCTCGTTGCACCGAACGCAGGGGTTGGGTGTTCGGCCTTTCTCGTAATCATTGATAAAGCTTTTGATTATGGTTTCAAAATCTTTTGTCGCCGACAGGGAAATGAACTTCACACCGAGCTTGGTTGCGATTCGCCGGGCGTCGGTGGCATCCTGCGGGGTGCAGCAGGAGCGTGAGTTGCTCTCGATAACACGTTCCATCCCTTCGGCAGTGAGCTCAGGGCCGAACTGCTGGAGACAGAGGAAAACGGCTGTAACGTCGAATCCCTCTTTAAGGAGCAATGCTGCAGCTACCGCCGAGTCAACCCCGCCGCTAACAGCCACCAGTACTTTTTTTCGCATATCTGTATTTTGTATCCCGTCGAGCCAACAGGCCGTGCGGAGATGACCCGCTAACGTTTCGCCTGTTTTACGATGATTTTAGCTTACTTGGGTTTGTTTTCGAGGATTTTTTGGCATATCCTACAGGGAACAGGTGTGGGTATGCGCAAAAAAACGACAATTGGAAGTCCCGATTTTTGGGGAACGCCAATTGTCGCTTTGCTCGGCGAGGGCCGAGTCGAATGATAACGTTACGAGGTTAGGTGGAGGACCCTTTGTCTTTGCCTTTTCTCTTCCACCATTCCGGTTTGGCCGGCTCCTGTACCTTCTGCTCCCACTGCTCTCCCTGCTTGTCGAACTGGACCTTGTCCGCCTTTATATCAAGCACCTTGACTTCGTGGATTGTGTCGCCCTTGTGGAGCATCCGGTCCTCGATGAGAACGGTCGGAGTGTCGTTGCTATACAGGATAGCGGTTACCACTCCGAACTTGGGTTCGGGGCGTTCAACCACCACCTCTTTTTTGCCGTCTTTCGACGCCTGTGTGGCGAGTTTCCAGCCGAGCATTCCGCAGACGGCTATAGCCGCCAACACGAGCCATTTTACTGTGCTTTTATCCATAGATTCAGGCGGACCATATTGTTGTTCAAAAGACGCGTTTTCGACAAGTCCGTACCTCTCCTGTCAAAGCCCTGTGCCCAAATGTGCCGACACTAACCCATCGGCATTGTCACACCCTCTCTTAAAATTCCTTCTTATCCATCACTATTATTTGCGCTCAAGTCCGCAACGTCCGGGAAAATACCGTTTGAACGGGCATAAATTCAGCGGGATTTCTCTAATTTGTAATATACGATTTCCCCGCCAAGTCCCTAACGGCTTTCAGGAAATAATCCGGAGAATGCTGATGCGGCTGGTGGATTTACCTTTAGTGTTCTTTTTGTCCTTTGGGGACCTCTGTTTCCAGTCCCTGGCGGTTTTGGAAAGCAGGTGCGGAGTCGGCGGCATCCTGTGGCGGTTTACCCGTCCGGCTACTGCCCGGCTCATTCGTTTTTTCTGAGTCCTCAGCGGCATCTTCGCCGGGGTGAGTCCGTCCGGCCAATTCCGCCATTGCTTCGCAGCGGATAACCTTGCCGTAAAATCCGTCCTCGTCCAGCGTATATACTTTCAGGGGGATGCTTGCCACCGCCCCAAGCTCGCCCCTGCGGGCAAGTTCGGCGAAGCACAGCCGGCGCATTTCGATATCCCTCTGGTCAGCCGTGTCGGTTTGCTCAACGACGCCTACTAAAAAGTTTCTGGCTAAAAGCTCCATACCGCCGGAAAGGTTGCATTTTTTAACGAGTGGTTTAGGGGGTTCGATGATAGTCTCGATTATTTCATCGTGGGTTTCCCGTTCGAGACGTTTGGTGCGGGATTTGACTAAGCCGTAGATTCCGACGCTGGCGGCCAATATGACCACCATCAGCAGTTGAATCCAGAATGTCCCCTCGTCTTCAGCCGCTCCCAGAACAATAACCGCAAGACACCGGCTCACACTCCCTCGCTTGGCATACGCCGATTAACCCTTTTGTTCAGTCCGGCGGGTAAGCTCCTTCATCGCCGCACACTGAATGTCTTTGCCGTAAAGGTTTTTTTCGTCCACGGAGTAAACCGTTAGCGAGGAGCTGTCTATTTCGCTTTGCTGGTTGCGGCGAAGCACCTCGTTAAAGCTCAGGCGGCGCATCGCGACGTCGTTTTTGTCTTCGCCGTCGGTGTTTTCAATTACGCCCAGCAGGAAATCCATTTCGAGCATTTCCATACCGCCCGCCAGGTTTCGCGTGCTCCTTGTCTTTTTTTCCATTGTCGTTTCTCCTGAAGTTTCTTCCGGCCCACCCAGTTCAACAATCCTTGTTCCTGTGCTTTTCCGGACTTCGATTTTTCTATCCCCGATTCCAAATGCCATCTTTGTATCCTCCAAAAATAATACCTGTTACCCCGGATTGCCGGGATAGCGTTGTTTTTATATTGCCCAGATTATACACCCGTGCCGGCAATCATACCAAACAAAATTCCAAACCTGTCAGTTCCCGGTTAGATTCTTTGCGTTGAGGGAAGAATTCTGGTATTTTGACGGTGATGGATGCATTAGAACTTAATGGTGTGTGCAAATCGTTCGGGCAGGTCCGCGCTGTTGACAACCTGACGGCGAAGATTCCGGCCGGGAGCATTTATGGTTTTCTTGGGCCTAACGGCGCGGGCAAGACCACGACTTTGCGGATGATTATGAACATTATTTGCCCGGATGCTGGCAGCATAAGCGTATTCGGCAATAATTTAACCGAAAAGGCCAAGAGTCATATAGGTTATATGCCTGAAGAAAGAGGGCTTTATCGAAAAATGACGGTCAGCGGGATACTTGCCTTCTTCGGCGCTCTCAAGGGGCTGTCTTCGAGCGAGCTGGGCCGGGTTGTCCCGGCGTGGTTGAAGCGAATCGAGTTGAGCGACCGTGCGAATAAAAAAGTCGAGGACCTTTCGCGGGGTATGCATCAGAAACTGCAATTCGCGGCGACGGTAATCAATGAGCCGGATTTGCTGATACTCGACGAGCCGTTTTCGGGACTTGACCCCTTGAATCTCGATTTGCTCAAGGACATTATCCTGGAGATGAAGGGTAAAGGCAAAACCATCATTTTTTCCACGCACGATATGCACGGAGCGGAGACGCTTTGTGATTATATCCTGCTCATAAACAAGGGCAAAATTATTCTCGACGGCAAACTGGGCGATATTCGTTCGCAGAAGGCGTCCAACGCGGTTATTGTCGAGGTTGAGGGTGAAACTGGTTTTATAAAAACACTGCCAATGGTAACAAAGGTCGAGCCGCAGCAAAATATGCTGGAAATCACTCTGGAGAAAGGAGCTGACCCGCAGGAGCTGCTCAAGGCGATTGCGGGGAAGGTGCGTGTGCGGAAGTTCGAGGTTAAAATGCCGTCGCTGCACGAAATTTTCGTAACGCTGGTCGGAGCGAGCAATGCGTAAAATTATTGAAATTGCCCGGCGTGAATACATCGATACCGTCAAAACCAGGACGTTTTTGCTTAGCTTGCTGTTCACTCCCGTTCTTACCGTCGGCATAATTTACTTTACGAGCAGGATTTCCAGCGTTGAGGGCGGTAGGCCTCCAGTCAAAGTGGTCGTAACGGACTTATCAACGCAACTTGCGGGCGAAATAGAAACGGCGCTCAGTAAACACAACAAGTCAAATCCCAAAAGACAAATCCTGTTTGAGTCATTAGCGGCTAACGATGATGCCAACGCAATCGAAGAGCAGGGCAAGGCACAACTCCGTTCGGGCAGGGCCGAGGCCTATATTGTTATTGACCAGAATATCATTGACGGGGCCGGCAGGACGCATGTTTATACTTATAAGTCGAAGCCAACCACGATGGATGCGACGTGGGCCGTCGAGGAATTTATCAGAAACGCCGTAGTCGCGCAGAGGTGCAAAGTCCAGAACGTTTCTCAAAAGCTTCTTGATGAGATTCGTAATGTCCCCATCGAGAGGGTCGAGATTGGCGAAGCGGCCAATGAGCAGCGTGTGCAAAGCCAGAATCAAACTATGATCAAGCTGATGGTCCCGTTCTTTTTCATGTTTATGATATACATGGGAATCATCGGCATAGGCCAGCAGATGCTAAGCAGTGTTATCGAGGAGAAGAACTCGCGGATTATCGAAATGCTGCTTTCAGCGGTGAGCCCGTTTGAACTTATGGCGGGCAAGATTCTGGGTCTGGGGGCAATCGGGCTGACAATTGTGGGCCTGTGGACTACAGTGTCTTACGGTTCGATTGTATCGCAGGGCATCAGCGTGGAGATTAGCGGCAAGCTGCTGTTTTGCTTTGTGGTTTACTATATATTCTCGGATTCCTGCTGTTCAGCTCGCTTCTGGCGGCAATTGGTTCGATTTGCAATACGCTCAAGGAGACGCAGGAGCTTATGATGCCCATAATTCTGGTTATGGTGCTTCCGATGATTGCGTGGTTCAAGCTTGTTCAAAGTCCTGACGGCGTGTTTGCGAGGGTGCTATCTCTTGTTCCGCCCGTGTCGCCGTTAGTGATGCCCCTGCGAATCTCCGCCGGCTCAAACGTCGGCATCGTTGAAATTCTTGCTTCGGTTGGGTTATTGGCTGCATCAGTGCTTTTGATGATGTGGCTGGCAGGCAAGATTTTCAGGACAGGTATCCTGATGTATGGCAAGCGCCCATCGTTGCGTGAAATCTCCCGCTGGCTGCGGGCCACTTAAACTGATAGCCCGCGGAAACGCGATTCCCCATTTATCGTTGCTTAATTATTGCGTCGGGGCCGCGGATGTAATTGGGCGTAAGGGTAAGCGGGTCGGCGAACCGGCCGTGGTTGGCTAATTGCCAGCCGAAGAGGTGAATGTTGGCAGCGGAGGGGTTCCAAAACTTTTCATCAAGCACGCGAATGTTTTTGTGAGCGAATTTAGCTTTGTAGAAAACTAATCCCTCGCCAGTCAACATTATTGGTTTATCAGCGAATCGAGCGAGGAATTCTTCGGCGGTCATTAAGCAATCCGGAAGAACCTTCTTCCAGATTGGGTCTTGCGTCTTTTCATAAACAGCGATGAAGAACTGGCCTCGTTTGGCGTCGAGTATTACGCCAAGTCGTTGTGAGTTGTCCTGAGGGCTTACGTTGGCGGCGATGCAATCGAGGGTATCGACGGCGACGATTTTGGCGTTATTGGCTAATGCAATTGTTTTCGCGATGGTTACCGCTATACGCAAACCTGTGAAGCTGCCTGGGCCGAGGGAGATATAGACGTGTTCGATTTGGCTTGGCTTTTTGCTGAATTTGCTTAACAAGTCGGTGATAGCGGGGAAAATTTCCGCACTATGACGCATTGGACCGGAGAAGTGGCTCTCGGCCAGGAGTTTGTCGCCTTGGGCGAGCGCAACCGAGCCCAGCCGGCCGCTGGTCTCGATGGCCAGTATGAAAGGATTATCGAAATTGCCCATATTTGTCGCCACTATGGTTTTGCGCCCTTAATTAAAAAGAAATAGCCAGATGGGATAATACACGACAGCCGGAGTCAAATCAAAAAAAAACAGGCCCGGAGGTTATGCTCCAGGCCCGATGTTTTGTCAGTATACCCTCTCGTCAATTATGATGACGGGATACTGTTCAATTATTTCTTACAGTTGGGATCCGCAGGTTTGTTTGCGTCCTTATCCTTATCGCAACCCTTGCTCTTTTCGGTGTCTGCGTTCTTTTCAGAAACTGCGCAAAGTTTGCTCTTGTTTGGCTCTGCGGGCTTGTTCACGTCGGCCGGCTTGTTGGCATCTTTTGCATCGGTGCCGAAATCGCTTGCGCTGATGATGGTGGCCTTGTTTGGCTCAGCGGGCTTGTTCGGTTCCATTTGGTTCGGGTCTTTCCTGTGATGACCTTTGCCTTTTTTACCCTTCTCATCGGCTGGCTTGTTGGCATCTTTTGCATAGGTGCCGAAATCGCTTGCGCTGATGATGGTGGCCTTGTTCGGCTCAGCGGGCTTGTTCGGTTCCTGATGATTCGGGTCCTTGTGATGATGACCCTTGCCTTTTTCACCCTTTTCTGTTTCTGTATATTTGCTGAAATCAATGACGCTGGCAGTGGTCTTGCCCGGTTTATTTATATCGGCGGGCTTATTGGCGTCGCCGGGTTTGTTGGCGTCAACTGTTGCCGCGAGGCAGTTAGTCGCAACGAATGCGACGGCAACTACTGCCAGCACAATTAGAAGTGTTCTTGTATTCATTCCCATATCATCCTTAAAAAACTTGAGTAAAGTTCAGCCTGAATCGGCCAAGATACGTCCGGAAATCATATACTTTTTTCAGGCGTTAGCAATAAAAATCTGATAATTTCCAGCATTTTTTTCTAATAGCCGGTATCAGAGCGGGCAAACCCTCGTTTTTAAGCTAAAAATGGGGTTTCGGCGGGCGTTCCGGGAAATATAAGATAAAGCCCGATAGTCAGAAAATTATTGAAAACCTAAGCCGTTTTGACAGCGGGATAACGGAAGGGCGTCAAAATAATTCGATTGTGAAGCGGAGGTCGAAAAGCGAAAAGTTTCAGACACGGATTCCTTCGACAGGCTCAGGATGCGTATTGAACAAGCAACGGGAACTGCTTATACTGGCAGAAACGGTGTTTGGCGTTTTATGCCGGTTGCATAATCATTGTTGGTTAAGGAGAGAATAATGGAATTTTTGCCAATCATATCTGATGGGAAACGGGTATATGCCGGATTTTGGAAGCGTTTTTGCGCTGGATGGGTAGATGTCTTCGTGATACTGCCTTTGGCTTACCTTTTAATTTGGCTTGAGAGCTTTGACAAGAACATAGCGATTCTTCTCGTAATTCCATCCACAGCATTGTTTGCCATGTACCATGTCTATTTCAATGTTCGCTTTGGGGGCACTCTCGGTAAACTGGCCGTCGGGATCAGAGTCGCAAAACCAGACGGGACGAAAATCGGGTGGCCGGAAGCGTGGAAACGTTCTTCGGTAGATATGGGATTCGCGTTGCTGATGTTGTGTGTCGAGGTCTGGGCGTTAACGCAAGTCAATGGCGAACAGTATTCAACAACCGCATTTGCCAAACGAATGCATTTACTCCAATCGTACTATCCATCCTGGTTTTACATAGTCACAATTGCTCAGAATGTCTGGATTTGGAGCGAGGTCGTCGTTCTTCTATTCAACAAAAGAAAACGAGCGCTGCACGACTTCATTGCCGGAACAGTAGTCATACACAAAGAATTTGCAGAACAACGGGATGGAGCTTACGGCGTGCCCGTTTTCACTCAGCCGTGACATTTCGATGAATTTCTAGATAACTCCGGGCAACTAAAGAATCCCTCACCGAGTTCATTCTAAAAACTCACAAGCCAAAAGCAAAAAAAGTGGCTTGGCTCCTCTTTTGAAGTAAATCCCTGAAAATACCTGTTATTGGGCTAAAAATGGGGTTTTTAGTGATTCTAATGTTTTACAAATAGTGAACTATAAGAATAATTCATTTTATTACTAAATAATACTTGACATTTGTTACGATAGATACTAAAACCGCAAGCTGTGTTAGGTTAGTAGATAACAACAAATAGACGAAAGTGAGAAGTTAGAAGGCATAAGGTGGAAGGTGCCCGACGGGCCTGCCCTGAGCGCAGCCGAAGGGGACGGAGTGCGGATAAGTAAATCAAAATTCAAAAAGCAAAATGTAAAAATAAGGAAGAAAGCTATGGCCAGGAGCAGGACATTTCAAAAGATTAGCAGAGGGAACAAAACGGAAGCGGACTTCAAGGATAGGATAGACCTTCTGCGAAGCAGAGTGGGTCTGCTGACCGGCAGGGATCGTGCGCTAATGCAAATGCACTTAGACAACTCCGGCACGTTTAGCCAAATGGCGAAAATAGCAAGCGTCAATGAGGCGAACGTAGCAAGGCGTATTCACAAGCTGATTCGCCGGCTTCTGGACGGCCAATATATCACCTGCCTGCGGAATCGCGACAAATTTACACAGGAGCAAATAGAAATGGCGAGGGACTATTTTGTGGACGGATTGGCTATGAGGGAAATAGCCGACAGGCACGAAACGACGTATTACGAGGTGAGAAAAACGATGAAAAAAATTCAGCGGCTCACATACGTGTCGAACAAGACGGCCCCTGCAAAGGAGGATTGAGGGATGCGAAGGTTTTCCGTGGCAAAGCAATTCGAGATTAATCCGCAAAAAAGCGACCGCGTAACGACGGTGATGCGTATGTTCGGCGTGGGAATCGACCGGCTGAAAGACCAGCGCACGACGCACGAATGCACAGTCGAGGTCAACGATGGGGACATCGTTTACATAACCGGGCCTTCCGGCGCGGGCAAAAGCGTGCTGCTGCGGGAAATGCAAACGGCGGTAGCCGACGATGAGAAAATCATCATCGAGCAGATAGCTTTGCCGGCGGACAGGCCAGCGATTGATTGCGTCGGTGGTTCGGGGACGATTGACGCATTATCGCTTTTGAGCTACGCGGGGTTAAGCGATGTGTTTTGCATGCTCAATGCGCCGGCGAATCTGAGCGAAGGACAGAAATATCGCTTTCGGCTGGCCTGTGCGTTGGCTTCTGGCAAAAAGTTCATATTCGCAGATGAATTTTGCAGCAACCTGGACCGCATCACCGCGGGAGTCATCGCTTATAACGTCCGCAGGTTCGCGAAACACAACGGCGTTACGTTTTTCCTCGCGTCGGCTCACGAGGACATATTAGCGGATTTGCAGCCGGATGTGCTGGTAGTAAAAAGCTTCGCAGGCGAAGCGGAAGTTACTTACAAAGTCAGACAAGTCCGACCTGTCTGACCCGTCCGATTATGGAAACCTGCACTGTAACGAGAAATCTTGAGGTTGTCCCCGGCACCAGGGCGGATTACGAGTCGCTTTCGCATTATCATTACCGCGAAAGTCATCTTGGGCCTTGTGCGGCGATTTTCGCGATGAAGGGTAAATTCCGCACGGCGATAAAGCTCGAAACCGTGGGCGTGATTGTTTATTCGATGCCGACGGCAGGGGCGCAGATGCGAAATATCGCGACGGGCGGAATTTTCGCCGGGCTGGATAAGGGGACGCGTCTCAAGCTCATCAACAAGAATATCCGCACAATCAGCAGGGTGATTATCGAGCCGAGGTTTCGCTCGCTGGGGCTTGCGGTTCGCTTAGTCAAAGAAACGATGCCTATTATGGATGTTCCCTTCGTCGAGGCGCTGGCGGTGATGGGCAGGGCGAACCCGTTTTTTGAAAAAGCGGGATTGACGCGATACGATGCGCC
>Ga0187882_1003353_pt1 | contig 13836 bp, 7 predicted proteins | sample June2016WEW_19_1_3_FD_132991 | JGI IMG/M metagenome (GOLD analysis project Ga0187882, IMG submission 132991) | Peatland microbial communities from SPRUCE experiment site at the Marcell Experimental Forest, Minnesota, USA - June2016WEW_19_150 | ecosystem: Environmental > Terrestrial > Soil >...
AGTGGAATCCTGCTCCACTTCACTTCTCTGCCCGGCCGCCAGGGCATTGGTGATCTCGGTGCCTGCGCCTACGAGTTTGCGGATTTCCTCTCTGCCGCCGGACAGAAGTTGTGGCAAGTGCTGCCGTTGAATCCTACCGGATACGGCGATTCCCCGTACCAGTGCTTCTCCGCCTTTGCCGGCAACCCGCTGTTAATCGGTCTTGAGCGCCTGCGCGATCAGGGCTTGCTCCAGACCTCCGACTTGGACATGACCCAGGCTCCGCCCTTTCCCGAAGATTTCGTCGACTATGGACCGGTGATCGAATTCAAGATGGCGGCTTTGCGCCGGGCAGCCCAGGTTTTCTTTGCCGACGCTTCCCCCGCCGATCGTGCCGGCTTCGACCGCTTTTGTGAAAGCGCCAGTCCGTGGCTCGATGACTTTGCACTCTTCATGGCCTGCAAAGACGCACACCATGGCACCACGTGGACCTCATGGGATCCACCGATTCGCAAGCGCGATCCCCATGCCCTGAGCGAATGGTCAAGGAAACTGGAGCCGCAGCTCAAGGCCTGCAAGTATTGGCAATTCGAATTCTTCCGCCAGTGGAAGCATCTTAAGGCCTATTGCCGGCAGCGCGACATCCGCTTCCTGGGCGACGTGCCCATCTATGTCGCGCATGACAGCGCCGACGTCTGGGCTCATCCCGGGCTTTTTTGTCTCGACGACCAGGGCCGCCCCACCGTGGTCTCCGGCGTGCCACCGGATTATTTCAGTGCCACCGGACAGCTTTGGGGGAATCCGATTTATCGCTGGGACTTGCTGGCGGCTACCGGATACAAGTGGTGGATCGAGCGCTTCCGGGCGTCGCTCACCCTTTTCGATGTGGTGCGTCTCGATCATTTCCGCGGCTTTGAATCGTACTGGGAGGTTGCCGCCAGCGAAACGACGGCCATTCACGGGCGCTGGGTCAAAGGGCCAGGAGAAGATTTTCTGTCGGCACTGCAAAACGCGTTTGGCGGACTGCCGATTGTCGCGGAGAACCTGGGCGTCATCACTCCGCCGGTGGAGAAATTACGTCAGCAATTCGGTCTGCCGGGCATGAGCCTTTTGCAGTTCGCATTCGGCAATGATCCCCAGGGACCGTCGTTTCGTCCGCACAACTACAGCCGCGACCTGGTCGCCTACACCGGCGGACACGACAATGACACGACTCTAGGGTGGTGGACCAGTTCCGGCGCCAGCGACAGCACGCGCTCTCCGGAAGATGTTCGCAAAGAGCACGACTTCGCCCGCGCCTATCTCAACTTCCATAACGATGACGATTCCGAAATCAACTGGGTCATGATCCGCGCGGTGCTGGCGTCGGTCGCTGACGTGGCGATTGTCCCGTTGCAGGATGTGCTGGGCCTGGGGAGCGCCGCGCGGATGAATCTTCCCGGCACGGTCAGCGGAAACTGGAAATGGCGTTATCGTCCGGGTGCATTGACCAGCGAACTGAGCGCCAGACTTCGATCTTTGGTCACCCTTTATGATCGGTAGGCAGAATCCTGAATAGGACACTCGAATGCCACTGAACCGGGATGTGCTTTGGTACAAGGACGCGATCATTTACCAGGTCCACGTCCGCACTTTCCACGACAGCAATGGAGATGGCATCGGTGATTTTCAAGGTCTGGAAGGCAAGCTCGACTACCTTCAGGAATTGGGGATCAACGCGATCTGGCTCATGCCATTCTTCCCCTCGCCTCTGCGCGACGATGGCTACGACATCTCGGACTACTGCGCAGTCCACTCCAGCTACGGAACGTTGGACGATTTCCGGAAGTTTCTGGGGTCGGCCCACGATCGAGGCATCAGGGTCATCATCGAATTGGTGTTGAATCACACATCCGATCAGCACCCGTGGTTTCAAGAGTCGCGCAGTTCGCAAGACAATCCACGCCGCGATTGGTATGTCTGGAGCGACACCGATAGCCGGTACAAGGGCGCCCGCATCATCTTTCTTGATACCGAAAAGTCCAACTGGGCCTGGGACCCGATTTCAAAATCCTTCTATTGGCATCGCTTTTTCAGTCACCAGCCCGATCTCAACTACGACCATCCTGCGGTTCGGGAAGAGATGTGGAATGTGATGAAGTTCTGGCTGGAGATGGGGGTTGACGCCTTCCGGGTCGACGCCGTCCCCTACCTGGTGGAACGGGAGGGCACAAATTGTGAGAACTTGCCGGAGACGCACGCCGTCCTGAAGGAGTTGCGCCGAAAACTCGATGAAAACTTTCCCGGCAGAATGCTTCTGGCGGAGGCCAATCAGTGGCCCGCGGATCTTCGCCCCTATTTTGGGGACGGAGATGAACTCCACATGGCGTTTCATTTTCCCTTGATGCCCAGGATGTTCATGGGGCTGAAGTTGGAAGACCGCAAGCCCATCACTGAAATCCTGCAGCAGACCCCGGAAATCCCACCTTCATGCCAGTGGTCCCTGTTCCTCCGCAACCATGACGAGTTGACGCTGGAAATGGTAACGGACATGGAACGCGACTACATGTATGACTCGTACGCGGCCAGCAAGACGATGCGGCTGAACCTCGGAATTCGCAGGCGGCTCGCTCCTTTGCTGGACAATGACCGCAGGCGCATAGAGTTGATGAATGGAATGTTGATGTCATTACCCGGCACTCCCATCATCTATTACGGCGATGAAATCGGAATGGGCGACAACATCAATTTAGGCGACCGCAACGGAGTGCGGACTCCGATGCAGTGGAACGGCGAGACGAACGGCGGCTTTTCCACTGCGGCCCCGGAGCGTCTGTATGCCCCTCTGATTCAGGATCCTGTGTATGGTTATCCCGCCGTGAATGTCTTGCGGCAAAAAGCCAGCGAACATTTGCTCCTCAATTGGATGCAACGCATCATAACGGTGCGAAAATCAACCGCGGTGTTCGGGAGGGGATCGATTGAGTTTCTCTACCCCGCCAATCACCGCATCCTGGCCTATGTGCGGCGGCTGGGCAACGAGGCGGTTCTGGTGGTCAACAATCTTTCCAGCAGCGCGCAAGCTGTCGAACTCGATCTGCGCCGGTACAAGGGGAGTATTCCGATTGAGATGTTTGGCGGAAATATGTTTCCGCGTGTGGGCGACCTTCCCTATTTGCTAACCCTGGGTCCCCATCAGTTTTACTGGTTTCGGCTGCGACGGATCTAGCAGCCCGTGGCGCGATCGGAGATGAAATTGGCAGAGGAAAGCTTTCTTACCGATGATTTTCTTCGCCAACTGATGAACGTCGGCGAAGTAGACATCCTCGTGGGCTTGCCCACCTACAATAATGCCAAAACCGTCGGGCCGATCGTCCATGCCATTCAGAGTGGCATCCTGCGCGGCTTTCCTCGCGAGCGAGCCGCGATCATTAATGTCGACGGAGGCTCGCGTGACGGCACTCCCGACCTGGTCAGGGGCTGCTCGATCGACGACCTACGCCCCGCTTCTAATCTGTATGCGCTCCGCACGTTGCACTCAATAAGCACGAAGTATGCCAGCAGCCCTTCGAGCGAAGTCGCGTTCCGCACGATTCTCGCCGCCGCCGAACTGCTCCGCGCCAAGGCCTGCGTGGTGATGTCCCCCGAGTCCGCAAACATTGAACCCGACTGGCTCTCCAAGCTTCTGCGCCCGATTTATCACGACAACTTCGATCTTGTGACCCCCACGTATGGCCGGCATAAGTTTGAGGGGCTGCTCATAACGAATTTGCTATACCCCATGACCCGCGCACTCTACGGGCTAAGAATCCGTGAGGCATATTCGCCGGAGTTCGGGTTCTCCGGCCATCTCGGAAGTCATTTCCTTGGACAAAATGTCTGGAATGATGGAACCGGCCGGGCCGGCGCCGAACTCCGCTTCACCCTGGCTGCGATCACGGGGAAATACCGCATCTGCCAGTCCTTCCTGGGCGAAAAGATTCACCTCGAGCCACGCGCCCCTGACCTGGTGCCGGCGCTGCGGCAAACTGTCGGGACTCTGTTCTCCGCGCTGGACCCGGACTTTCCCGTCTGGAGCATAGTGGCCGGTTCCGAGCCCGTCCCTACGACCGGCCCCGACCAGGAAGTGCTTCTGGAACCACTGCGAGTAAATCGGAAGCGATTGCGGGAGATGTTCTCGACCGGAGTTGCCGAATTAGAGTCCGTCTTTCAGTCAATTCTTTCCCCCATCACTCTGGCAGAACTCCAGCGCATCGCCCACATGGGGGAAGAGGACTTTCATTACCCCGCAGAGTTGTGGGTCCGGACGGTTTACGATTTTGCCGCCTCGTATCAGAAATCTGTGATCAGCCGGGATCACATCATTCAGGCCCTGGCGCCGCTTTTCCGCGGCCGGGCGTTCACTTTCGTGATCGAGAATCGCAACCTTTCCGCCCCCGACGTCGAGAAAAATATCGAAGCTTTATGCCTTGAGTTTGAGCGCTTGAAACCCTATCTGCTGCAGTTGTGGAAATCGAGAGAGTGAGGCCGACTATGCGGGAAATGATTATCAGCGAACTAAGCCAGGCGCTGCACGAGATTGCCAGGAGTCTCGCACACTTCCTTCCTCGTGTCATCGTTATGCTGATCCTGGCGCTTGTAGGCTGGGTGTTTGCGTACGTTGTAAAAGTGGTTCTGCGGACCGTTCTCCGGCTCGTCAAGTTCGACAAACTTTCGGAGAACGCGGGCGCTTCCCAACTGCTCAGCAAGGCCGCGCTGCCTTCAGCGACGGAAATGTTGAGCCGGTTTGCCTTCTGGGTGGCCTGGCTGGGCTTCATTCTGCTCGGTGTGAGCGTGCTCGGAATCCTCGGCCTGCAGGAGCAAGTCGCAAGATTTTTTCTTTTCTTGCCGCGTCTGTTCGTGGCGCTGTTAATCATGTTTTTCGGACTGCTGGCAGCCAGCTTCTTTTCCCGCGCTGCTCTGCTGGCCGCGGTGAATGCGAATATGCCTTCACCCCGGGTTTTGAGTCTCGCCGTCCGCAGCATCATCATTGTTTTCGTGTTCTCTGTAGTTTTTGAAGAGCTGGGGTTGGCAGAAACTACCATGCTGGTCGCCTTCGGAATTGCCTTCGGAGCCCTGATGCTCGGCTTGGCAATCGCATTCGGCATCGGAGGCAGAGATTTGGCCCAGCGTTTCCTGGAGAAGAAGATTGTCCGCGACAAGAAGCAGGAGAACGAAGACGAACTGTCGCCCCTGTAGTGCAACAAGCTAGTGCAGCAAGTCAGTGTAGCAAGTTGGGCTGCGGAAAAACTTCGATTCACGCCAGCTTTGGGAAGGGCACGAGTTTTACTCGTGCCGTAAGTCGTCGCCAATCTCTCATTCCGGATGCGCCAGTTACCGGCGATGCCGGTTCACTCGGGACCTCGGTGAACCAACTTCAGGTCCAGTACAATTGTCGTCTGGCTACCCGCGGCCGGAGTGCATATGGCCCCCCTGTAGTCCTGTCCCCCCACGGAGGCTGGCATGTGACAGTTGTCATCGCGAGTCGCTGCGATCAACGCCCCGGTGCAAGTAACTCCACTGTAGTCCTGACTGAAGGGCGGCACGTGACAGTGTTCATTCTGCACGACAGGCGGCCAATTGGTCGCTTTTATCGCAGTCAACAATTTAGGGAATGTCCCATGGCTGAGGAGGGCTGCGCCCGAAACCTCCAGCGCTCCTTTTTGCGGTAGCCTTGCTGGAGTTAAAGACCCCGGCAGGAGAGTAGCGCTCAAGTTCGGAAACACGAATGTGACAGGGTGAGTCGCGGTAATCGTGACAGGATTACCGTACTCCGGCCCAGCATAAGCGATGCTCCACGTCTCTGTGACACTGCGGTCCACCCGAGTCAAAGTAAGATCCCCGATGACTTCCAAGTCGCCGCTCCCAGTCCTCAGAATGCGCTTGGATTTGAACGTCAGCAGGGTGTAAGCGGCTGCGTCAGGAATGTAGCCGGCCGGCAAGTTACCGTCAGGACTGATTGTGGCTCCCGAATCCTCATTCGCAGGATAGATGCTGATATCAAAGACCGAGCTGTTCAGATCGTTTGTGTCCAGCTTCACCTTTCCGGTCACGCGCGCGACACCAATGTTCACGGAATCTGGATTCGCCGTGGACCCCTGAAAAAAACGGGCATTGGACGTAGTAGCGTCAAGAGACCAGGTGGCGCCGTTGGCAAAAGCATCCGGCGAGATGACTGCGAACACGACTATGCTCAAAGAGATGGCTAGAACTCCTTTTTTCATTCCATTCCTCCTTCTTCTTGATTCTGTCCAGCACGCCGCCGGGGATTAACGCTGGCGCCACAGGTTGCAGATCGACCGATGCCTCGCTGGATTCGGGCCAGCACTGCCTCAGCGCTAGGGATGGCTCAACCGGGGATGGATTAGCGAATCGAAGCGGCCGATTGTATTGGAAGCCAGACCATCCCGTGACTACCCCTCCGGAAATGCCGCTCAAGCGGTATGTGCCCCACCTTACAGGTAATGATGATCGTACGACGATTTTGGTTACCCAATTAGTTTGTGGGCTGCCGAAACGTGGGCTTTGCGACCTCATAGATTCAGGCACTTGCAAACGGCGAAGTTGAGGGGGATTTATGGTTAGATGCGAGCCGCCGAAACACATCCCGGCCGCCTCGATTGACTTGAACCTTTCACACACGTAAGATTTGCCCCTGATGATTGGCCGGACCATCTCACACTACCGCATCGTCGAAAGGCTCGGCGGTGGCGGCATGGGTGTTGTCTACAAGGCTGAAGACCTGAAGCTGCATCGTTTTGTCGCCCTCAAGTTCCTGCCCGACGAGATTGCTAAAGATGCCCAAGCCCTGGCGCGCTTCCAGCGTGAAGCGCAGGCCGCCTCGGCTCTGAATCATCCGAACATCTGCACTATCCACGAAATTGACGAACAGCACGGCGAAGCGTTCATCGCCATGGAATTTCTGGACGGCCTGACCCTGAAGCACCGCATCGGCGGGCGTCCGCTGGAAGCGGACGTTCTTCTCCCCATCGCCATCGACATCGCCGACGCGCTCGACGCCGCGCACGCCGCCGGCATCGTCCACCGCGACATCAAGCCGGCGAATATCTTCGTGACCAAGCGCGGGCACGCCAAGGTTCTGGATTTCGGGCTGGCAAAGCTCACTCCCGCGGCCAGTGCGTCGAACAAAGTTGCGGCTGCCAACACCATGACCGGCACGATTGATGACCAGCACCTCACCAGCCCGGGTGCGGCAATGGGCACCGTCGCCTACATGTCGCCGGAGCAGGCGCGTGCGAAAGAACTGGATGCGCGCAGCGATTTGTTCTCCTTTGGCGCGGTGCTGTACGAGATGGCAACCGGCGCGTTGCCCTTCCGCGGCGACAGTTCTGCGGTCATCTTCAACGCGATTCTCGAACGCGACCCGGTTCCCGCGGTGCGGCTGAATCCTGACCTCCCGCCCAAGCTGGAAGAGATCATCAACAAGGCGTTGGAGAAGGATCGAGACCTGCGCTACCAACACGCTGCGGATATGCGCACCGATTTGAAGCGGCTGAAACGGGAGATGGAATCGCGGCACGGCGCACCAGTGAGTTCGGGGCCAGTGGCCGTCGCACAGGAGTCGGCCTTTCCGCTCGCCCCGCCGCCGTCACCAGCATCCGGTTCCTCCCCGGCGCTTGCTCCTTCTCCGTCATCAAGCGCAGTGAAAGTTGCCGAAAAAGTTCCTGAAAAAGTTGCCGAAGCTCCTGTCGCGGGCAGAAAACTCTGGAAGGTTCTGGTTCCCGCCGCCGTAATAGTTGTCGCTGCCGTCATCGGGGGAGCATTCTACTTCCGCTCGCGGCCCGCCACGCCGGTGACGAAGGCTGCGCCGCTCACCGAGAAAGACACGGTCGTCCTCGCCGACTTCACCAACTCCACTGGCGATCCGGTCTTCGACGGCACCCTCAAGCAAGCCCTCGCCGTCGATCTCGAACAGTCTCCTTTCCTCAACATTCTTTCCGACCGCAAAGTCGGCGAGACGTTGAAGCTGATGGGCCGCTCCCCCACCGAGCATGTCACTGCCGACGTTGCCCGGGAACTCTGCCTCCGCACCGGCAGCAAAGCCGTCCTCGGCGGATCTATCTCCAACCTCGGCAGCCAGTTCATCGTCGGCCTCGATGCCGTCGCCTGCAATACCGGCGACAACCTCGCCAAAGAGCAGGCCGAAGCCCCCAGCAAAGAAGGAGTGCTCAAGGCGCTCACCAGCGCGGCCACTGCCATGCGCGCCAGGCTGGGCGAATCGCTCGCCTCGGTGCAGAGGTTCGACGTGCCCGTGGAAGCCCCCACGCCCTCGCTCGAGGCCCTGAAGGCGTACAGCATGGGCATCACGACCGGCCGCACCAAGGGCGACGCCGAAGCCATTCCGTTCATGAAGCGAGCCATCGAACTCAACTCCAACTTCGCCATGGCCTATGTCGGTCTGGCGGTCCAGTACTCGAATCTTGGACGGGCGAGCCTGGCTGCTGACAATGCCAAGAAGGCCTACGACTTGCGCGACCGGGTCAGTGACCGCGAGAGGTATCGCATCTCGGCCTTCTACTTTCAATACGTCACGGGTGAAGTGGAAAAGGCCACGGAAGCCTACGAACTCTGGGCGAAAAGCTACCCGCGGGACGCGGTGCCACACACGAATCTTGGAGTTCTTTACGCCGCGCTGGGTCAATACGACAAAGCGATCGCGGAGACCGAGGCGGCGCTGCGGATCGAACCCACGATCATCGGCTACGGGAACCAGGCGGAAAACTACATCTTCGTCAATCGACTCAAGGATGCCAGCCAGATGCTCCAGGAAGCACAGCAGAAAAACTTCGACGGCTTGATCATTCGGATCGATCGGTACAGCTTGGCATTTCTCTCCGGAGATACCGCCGAAATGGAGCGGCAGGTTGCATGGGCGGCAGGCCGTCCCGGCGAGGAAGACCAGATGCTCGACGCCCACGCCGATACCCAGGCTTACTACGGCCGCCTGGAAAAAGCACGCGACCTCGCTCGACGCGCCGCCGACTCGGCCGTGCGGGCGGACGCCAAGGAAACTGGGGCTCTATGGCTGGCATATCAGGCGCTCCGCGAAGCTGAGCTAGGCAATGTGGCTCCAGCCCCGCAAGCCGTCGCCCGCGCGCTGGCGCTCGCTCCCGGGCGCGATGTCAAAGTCCTGGGCGCGTTGGTGCTAGCCCGTAGCGGTGACGTTGCCCAATCCAGAACTATCCTCGAGGCGCTACAAAAATCCGAGCCCACGGACACTTATCTTAAGGTGTACTGGTTCCCCGTGATCGAGGCGTCGATTGCGCTGGCGCAACAGGCGCCTGACCGGGCGATTGTCGCGCTCGAGCCCTCCCTGCCCTACGAACTTGGGGGAGCTCCTCCTAATTCCCCAAGCAACGCCACAATGTATCCCGCGTACCTTCGCGGATTGGCATATCTTGCGCAGAAGAATGGCCCCGCTGCGGTCGCCGAATTCCAGAAGTTCCTCGATCATCCCGGAATTGTGGACAACTTCCTGTTCGGCTCGCTCGCTCACCTGCAACTTGCCCGGGCCTATGCCATCGCGGGCGACACGGCCAAAGCCAAAGCCGCCTACAAAGATTTCCTCGCGCTCTGGAAAGACGCCGACCCCGATATCCCCATCCTGAAAGAAGCCAAGGCGGAGTATGGGAAGCTGCAATAGCTTTTGATCTACGGGCGTTGATTCAAAGCTCGACAATCTCAGGTCCGATCCCCGATTTGACAAGCTCCTGACCAAGGTCGGCCTCCCTCACTGATTGTTACTTCGCTTTTAAAATGGGCGAGTGCCTGCGCGTCCCGGGCCCCTATGTGAGCGAAACGAAGGACCTCTGTAGTTGTCGCGGCGAGGTCTCGATCGGCTCAGCCCCGCGCGCTGACTTCTTCTTTTTCTCTGGTGGCGTAGTGGGACTCAACGTAGTCATCGAGAATCTTGATGAACTCGGCTACGATCTTGTCGCCTTTGAGGGTGGTGAACAGGCGGCCGTCCACATAGACAGGAGCCTTCGGTTCTTCGGCAGTTCCGGGCAGAGAGATTCCGAGGCTGGCGTGCTTCGATTCCCCAGGCCCGTTTACCACGCAGCCCATCACAGCTACTTTCATTTCTTCTACGCCAGTGTGGGTTTCTTTCCAGACCGGCATCTGGTCGCGCAGATAGGTTTGAATCTGCTCGGCCATTTCCTGGAAGAAAGTGCTGGTGGTGCGGCCGCAGCCGGGGCAGGCAGTAACTTGCGGGGTGAAGCTGCGAATGCCCAGCGACTGCAGAATCTGCTGCGCCACGCGGACTTCTTCGGTGCGATCGCCTCCGGGGGCGGGGGTTAGCGAAACGCGGATGGTGTCGCCGATGCCTTCCTGCAGCAGTACGGCCATGGCTGCGCTTGAGGCCACGATGCCCTTGGCTCCCATGCCGGCTTCGGTTAGTCCCAGATGCAGCGGGTACTCGCAGCGCGCGGCGAGGATGCGATAGACGTCAATTAGATCCTGCACCCCGCTGACTTTCGCGCTCAGGATGATCTGGTCCGGGCGCAGTCCGTGCTGCTCGGCCAGCTTCGCCGAAGTGAGTGCGCTTACTACGATCGCTTCCATGGTGACTTCGCGGGCGTCTTTCGGCTCCGGCAGGCGCGAGTTCTCGTCCATCATCTTCGTCAGCAATGCTTGATCGAGCGATCCCCAGTTCACGCCGATGCGCACCGGCTTCTGGTGTTTGGCGGCTACCTCGATCATGGTGCGGAAGTTGTCGTCGTTCTTCCGCCCGATGCTGGCGTTGCCGGGATTAATGCGGTATTTGGCCAAGCCCTCGGCGCAGCCGGGGTATTTGGTCAAGAGGAGATGCCCGTTGTAATGGAAGTCGCCGATGATCGGCACACGCAAACCTTGCTTCGCGAGCCCTTCAACGATGTAAGGGATGGCCTTGGCGGCATCGTCATTGTTAACGGTTACGCGGACGACTTCGCTGCCGGCGCGCGCTAGCGCGGCTACCTGCTTGATGGTGCCGGGGATGTCCGCGGTGTCGGTATTCGTCATGGACTGCACCATAACTGGTGCATTGCTGCCCACGCGCACTCCCCCGATGGAGGCAGTGAAGGTTTTTCTACGATGGATTTCGGCCATGCGTGAGGTCTATTTTAAACCACGGATGGGAAAAGCGCGAGATCGGGCAGCCAAACCCCTTCAACGCAGAGAAGTCACCGAGAGCACAGAGTGACGGGGCTGACGGCTGACGGCTGATTGCCGCCCTACGGCATCCGCGTGAGCCCCGGCAGGGTCTTGACCAGGTCGTTGTAGATCACCATCACGGCAAAGAGCACCAGAAAGACGAATGCAGCCTGGTAGATGCGTTCTTTGATGGGCAGGCTGATCTCTTTCTGCATGATGCTCTCAATGAAAAGGAGCAGAATCACGCCCCCGTCGAGGATGGGAATGGGCAGCAGGTTCATGATTCCCAGATTCAAGCTGATGGCGGCGGTGATTAACAGCAGTGGCGTCCAGCCTTCCTCGCGTGCGGCTGCGCCCACCGCGCTGCCGATTCCGATTGGACCATCGACCTGACGCATGGAAACTTTCCGCTGCACCATCTTTTGCAACAACTCGAGAATCAGGAAAGAGCTCTTCTTGTTATCCGACAGCGAACGCCCCAGAGCCTCCGAGAAGTTGAGCTTGACCACTTTAGTGGGAACGCTGGCGATGCCGATCCGGTACGCCGGTTCTTGCGTTGCTCCTGCCGGAGCCAGGGTCGGTGTCACCGTGAAGTTCAGCTTCTGGCCATCACGAAGCACCACCAGGTTCAGCGGCTGATTCTTGGTGCGGCTCAACATCTGAATAAGCACGCCCAGTTGGGGAATATCCTGCCCGTTTGCGGTGAGGATCTGGTCTCCGACTCTAATCCCGGCCTTGGCGGCGGGCATCCCGGGTTCGACCAGTGTCAAAGTAGTGCTGGGCTCTTGCGGCACCCAACCCATGTCTCCGTACTGATTGGGGCCATACGGCTCCGGAACCAGGACCTTCTCCGTGACCTTGCCGGCGCGTTCGATGTCGTATTTCAGAGGCTGATTGGGGCTGAGCGCATCTTTGACGCGCACCTGTTCCCACGTCGGATTGCTGATCTCATCGACCCTGACAATCTTGTCACCCGGTTGGACTCCGGCCTTCTCGGCGGGGGTATTGGGATTGACCCATCCCACCACGGCCGGCTCATCAAGATCGGCGGGGTATTCGTAGTGCACCATGTACACGCCGGTGAGCAGCGCTACAGCGAGCATGATGTTCATCGCCGGTCCGGCTAGGGCTACGATAAAGCGCTGCCAGCGCGGATGCGACAGAAACTCCCCCGGATCACCGGTGCGGTCGTCCATGGGGTTTTCGCCCGACATCTTCACGTATCCGCCCAGCGGAACGGCGCTGATGCGATAGTCGGTACCGCCGCGCGTGAAGCCCACCAGACGTTTGCCAAAGCCGATGGAAAACACTTCTACCCGGACGCCGAAATACTTGGCCGCGGCATAATGGCCGAACTCGTGAATCAGGATCATGAATCCCAGCACGATCCCCATGTCGAAGATGGTATGAAGTACGGACAAAAGCTGCGGCATAGCTTCCTAGATTACCCCTATTTTCCTACTACGAAATGGCCCGGATGGGTGATCCCTTTCGGCGGTACTGTTTCACCATTTCTCTTGCCAAAAGGCGGGCCTCGGTATCCAGCATGAGCACTTTTTGTATAGATTCCAAATGTCCGGCTGGCGTTGCAGACATTGTTTCTTCGATGACCCGCGGAATCTCGTCGAATCCGATCTGCTCCTCGAGAAACGCAGCCACCGCAACCTCGTCTGCGGCATTCAGCGCGATGGTTTTAGCGCCTCCGGTACCGGCCACTTCGTAAGCCAGGCTTTCGTAGGCTAAACCGAGACATGGGAATTTAGCCATATCCGGAGGGCAGAAATCCAGATGCCGCATGTCCATGATTGAGAACCGCAAATCCGAAGCGACCCGCTCCGGATACGTCAGCGCATATAAAATGGGCAGACGCATGTCGGTCACGGAGAACTGTGCAAGTATGCTGCCATCCACGAATTCGACCATGGAATGGATAGTAGACTGCGGATGCACAACAACTTGCACGCGGTCCGGCGGTACATCGAACAACCGGCAAGCCTCGATCACCTCGAACCCTTTATTCATCAATGTGGCAGAGTCGATGGTGATCCTCTTACCCATCTTCCAGGTGGGATGATTGAGCGCCTGTTGCACCGTAATTGAGGCAAATTCCGACTTCGGCGTCTTAAGAAACGGACCGCCCGAAGCCGTCAGCCAGATGCGCTCGACTTCGCTCGCACCCCCGTCCATCCGTCCGCCGCGCAGGCACTGGTGGACAGCATTATGTTCGCTGTCGATCGGCAAGAGCGGCTTGCCCTGCTTCCGCGCCTCAGCCGTGATCAACTCGCCCGCCACCACTAGGCATTCTTTGTTGGCCAAGCCGACGGACTTGCCCGCGCGCACCGCTTCGTAGGTCGCCTCCAGGCCGGAGACGCCCACAATCGCGCTGACCACGAAATCCACATCGGGATGGGTCGCCACCCGCACTGTGCCCGCGGCGCCGTGCACGACCTCAACCTCGCCCAAACCCGCGTGCCGCAGCCTGCCTTCGAGAGCGTGCGCGGCGGCTTCGTCCGCCAGTGACAGCACTCGCGGCTTCCAGCGCACGGCTTGCTCAAAGGCGAGTTCGGCATTGTTGCCGGCCGCCAGCGTGGCAACCTGAAAGCGCTCGGGATAGCTCTCGACCACACTCAAAGTGCTGCGGCCGATCGAGCCCGTCGAACCCAGGATGGCGATGCGTTTCATGCG
>Ga0187882_1003358_pt1 | contig 13821 bp, 15 predicted proteins | sample June2016WEW_19_1_3_FD_132991 | JGI IMG/M metagenome (GOLD analysis project Ga0187882, IMG submission 132991) | Peatland microbial communities from SPRUCE experiment site at the Marcell Experimental Forest, Minnesota, USA - June2016WEW_19_150 | ecosystem: Environmental > Terrestrial > Soil >...
ACCGAACGGGAATAGACGATGCCCGACAGCGAGATGACCGCCACGTCGGTGGTGCCGCCGCCGATGTCCACGATCATGTTGCCGCAAGGTTCGGTGATCGGCAGGCCCGCGCCGATGGCCGCCACCATGGCCTGTTCCACCAGGTGCACCTCGCTGGCCTTGGCACGGTAGGCCGAATCCACTACCGCGCGCTTCTCCACCTGCGTGATCTCGCAGGGCACTCCGATGACGATGCGCGGATGGACCAGCATCTTCCGCCCGTGCGCCTTCTGGATGAAGTAGTTCAGCATGCGCTCGGTGACCTTGAAATCGGCGATGACACCGTCTTTCATGGGCCGGATCGCCACGATGTTGCCGGGAGTGCGACCGAGCATCTCCTTGGCCTCTTTCCCGACGGCTTCCACTTCCCCGGTGTTCTTGTTGATGGCGACGATCGAGGGTTCGTTCACCACGATCCCTTTGCCCTTGGCGTAGACCAGGGTATTGGCGGTCCCCAGGTCGATGGCCAGGTCCGAAGAGAACAAACTAAACAGGGAACGAACGTTCATTCTGAGTCTTCCATTCCTCCGTCCGCATGCTGGCGGCTGTCATTTTCAACAAAACAGCAGCGTCCCGGAGTACGACTGGAAAGGGATGGTACCGATCCTCTCAGAGGGTATCACAGCCGGCCCCCGGCGGCAAACCAAGGAAGTCAACCAAGGAAGTCACCAGGGGAAGACAACGGCCGTCAACACTGCGCCGCACCCAACGCCAGCGCTTCTCGTGCGGCGTCCGGCATGTGGTGCAAGCGAACAACGTCACTGGGCGGCGTATTGAACCGCGGCGGTCCGCAGGACCTCGTCGCGAAAGTACCGGCTGAGCTCACTGGGAGTCCGAAGGTCGACGCTACGGCCGCCGAACACCGAGGAGAGTTCCCGCGCCAACGCCACCATGCGAAGGTAGCCCACCCGGCGGCCCGGTTCGAACTCGACCAGCACGTCGACGTCGCTCGATGCGGGAAAGCCGCCGGTCAACACCGATCCAAACTGAGCGGGTCTTCGGATGCCGTTGCGGCGGCAGAACTCGGCCACTGCGCCACGCGCGGCCTCGAGGTTGCCGACCGCCATCCTGACCCCATCATGCCGCACGTCGCGCTCTTGGTGTTCCGTTTCTCGCGAGGGTGGCGCGTGGTGCTCCGTCTGGGGCGACGGCCGACCCCGGCCGCCCGAGTGGACCTCGTTCAGGCTGACCACTGGATTGTCCGGATTCACAAGATACCGCCGTATCTCGTCCCTCCTCGATTCACCGCGCTTTCATCTGCGAGATGATCGGAGAATCGGACTGAAACTCGCGGCACTTGCTGTAGCTGATTTCCTGTTCGATACGCAGCACTTTCAGCAGCCCCAGACGGGCCGAGACGAATGCCCGCACGTGACGCGGTAGCCAGACTTCGTCATTCACGCGGGTCAGCTCAAAGGACGCGCGCGAGCCCTTGGCCACTCGAACCAGGAACAGCCCCACCGAGATGGTGTCGGCAACTTCCACCTCCGCTTTCACCAAGTGGTAATCCTGCCTGTCCACCCAAAGCTTGCCCTGGAGGTGGGCAAGCACCTTCGCCGTGCGCGACCGGGGCTGGTATCCCTGGCGCGGTGTGGCTTCGATCACGTACACACTGTGGCCGTCCCACACCTGTTCCGCGGCCAGCCGGAAGTCGAAAGCTTCCGGCAGTTCGCGCCAGGCTTCGCGCTGCCACTCCGGACGCCTGTCATACTCGGCCTGGCGTTGCGCCCGCTGCGCTGCGGTCTCTTCCCGGCGCTCGGCGATGCTCCTGGCAAGCTTCTCCTTTTCCTTCTTCTGCTCACCGGGCGGCAACGGGCGGTCGTCGCGTGCCACCAGCCGCCGGTAGGGGGAGCCGTCCAGCAGCATGACCTCGCGGATACTGACCTCCTGGGATTTCACCCGGCCCTGGGAGTCCAGGTATCGCAAATTCACCCGTTCCGAGAAAGTGTAGTTCCGGGCCACCTTCCAGTTCCGCTCGTCGGCTGCGACGGCGCGACGGATGACCGCGCGCGCGTCCGCTTGGCCCAGCACGGCTGTCGCCGAAGCCAGGATCAGCAGCAGCGCGTGTGTCTGGAGCGGGATTTCCATTTCAGTCTTGGTTTTCCTTTCGCGCCGCCCCATTCGGGCTGCGGTGCGCCGCTACTACCGTTCATTTCAACTTTCTACAGGTTTGTGATCCTCCCCTCTAAGGTGCAATCCTGTGGCCACAACTTTGCAGTTCCTCCACGACCCCTACTTCGTTCGGTGGCAAAGGCAAACTCCCCGACTCCTACGGGACCGGCAACGAGCTGTTTTGCGTGATGGCAGTGTTGCCAAGTGGCCCGGCCTCGGGCGCCCTCAACGTTGCCGGTCGCGTTGGGACCCCACGGTCTTCGTGTACACCTTACTGAACTCAGCGCCCCAAAAGAATAGCTGCGCCGAGTAGTATACCCATAGCAGCACGACAATCGGCGAGCCGACAGCACTATACGTCGACCCGAAGCTGGTATTCGCGAAGTACAGCCCCATCAACTGCTTCCCAATCATAAACAGCAATGAGGCGATCATGGCTCCGAGGGCGACGTCGCTCCACTTCAATTGAACGTCCGGAACGGTTTTGTAGAGGGCTGCAAACAGCACCGCTATTACCAGATATGAAATCATGAACGTGGCAGCCCGTGGCACGGAGATCCTCATTGCTGCGATCCAGGCGTTCAACACCAGAGAGACCAGCAGCAGGAAACCTGCGCCCACCACCGTCGCGAACGAATAGAAGCGATCCCGGATGAGACGAATGACAGTGGCGGCATTGTTTCGGTCGGGGGGGAGCGAAACATTCCAGATTGTGTTCATCGCGTCGTGCAACTCTACGAACATGGAAGAGGCGCCAAATGCCAAGGTCGCCAGGCTGAGCAAAGTCGCAATCACGCCTGTCCGGGGCTGGTAGGCGCCTCTGATGAGTTCCTGAATTGTGCGTGCCATGTCAGGCCCGGCCACGCCTTGGATTTCCGACGCGAGCCGGCCTTGGGCGGCCGCCTGCCCATAAACAGCAGCGGCCACAGCGACGGCTATAACAATAACGGGCGCCAGCGACAGCAGGGTATAGAATGCGACCGAGGCGCCGAGGCGCGGTGCGTTGTCGTTGACCCATTCGCTCGACGCCTGCCTGAACACTCGCGGCAACGCCTTGAGCAGAAGCCCCGAGGATCTGCTGCTGTGTCTAGAGGCGTTTGGACCCGGTGGTTTTACCTCTCCGCCCATCGCAGACTCCAGTCAGGTCGAGACCCGTGATGGCATCGAGCGCGGCGGAAGACCGGATCAGGACCGCACCAAGGCAAGCTATTCATGAGCCGGGAGTTGTCGCCTTCGCCTCTTCGCGCAGTGCGGCGATCCGGTTCTGCAGCGTCCGCAGGCTAATTCCCAACATCCCGGCGGCGCGTTTGCGATCGCCGCGCACGTGCTCGAGGGTGAGTTTGATGGAAGCCTCGTCGGTTCTCATGAGTGGCTGGCCAGGCTGGAGCATTTCTTGTAGCGAATGGCGCGTTCCAGAAGAGTCTTGAAGGCGCGCGGTTCCACCGGCTTCTCCAGGAACCAGAATGCCTTGAGGTCGTGAGCCGCGGACAGCGCCCTTTCCATGCTGCCGAAGCCGGTGAGCGCGATCGCCGGAGTGAGGTCGCCGCGTTCCAGCGCTTCCTGCCCGTCGGAGGCGACCTGCGTGTCAAAGTCACACTCGGAAAGCATGGCAGCCAAGGCGTTACGCCGACGCTCGTCATCGTCGACGATGAGGATCCGGCCCGTAACCGCAGGCAGTCGGGGCATCGCGTCCTATTCTAGCAAGCCGCCTCGGAACGGGCTCAGTGATCCGAACCGCGCCCGTTTTCGTGCTGAACGAAGTTGAGGATGTCGAAGCGCCAGCCTGCCACCGGCCTGGCGAGGCCTGGCCAGTCCGAACTTGCTAAGTAACGATCCTGCGTCCCTGAATCAGGCGGATTACCAGTATCACCAGACCAATGACCAACAGGACGTGAATCAGCCCGCCGGCGGTATAGGAGCTGGCCATTCCCAACGCCCACATCACCAGCAGGATTACACAGATTGTCCAAAGCATCTTATTGCTCCTTCGCGACGCATGAGTGCAAGCGCGGGTCCAAAGCGGCGAGTTGCGCTACCTGGGGACTGCGGGCCAACCGGCACACTGCCGGACCGGGGAGTTCCACTGGCGCAAGGTGCAGAATCTGCACTGACCCGGCAGTTGCTGCAGGTCAAACTTCCGGCAGCAGCGAGCTGTCTACCGGCACAAGCCATGCAATCAAGCCCGAAGTCGCCCAATAGCCCTGCGCGGGGGGGTGTCAAGCCCAGACAGCATGTAGAATTCAAGGGAGAGGCTGCGCATGAGCAAACCAAACAAGACGCTGGACCGCTTCTGGGATATGCCCCTGCGGGACCTGCTTGGCCTGCTCGAAGCAACTCCAGCCGGGCTGACTTCCGCCGAGGCGAAACAGCGGCTGCGTCTCCATGGCCCGAACAGCCTGGTAGGGGAGTCTCGCTTCGCTGCTCTGATTGGTATTCTGCGCTTTTTTGCCAATCCTCTCGTCCTCATTCTTCTGGCGGCCAGCGCCATCTCGATCGTGCTGCACGATGCGGCCGGCGGCTCGATCATCATCGCCATAGTCCTGCTCAGCGTGATGGTGAACTTCTACGTGGAGTTTCAGGCCAGGCATGCGGTGGAGGACATTCGGAAGCAGGTTGCGAGAACCGCCGCGGCCGTGCGTGACGGACACGAACTGGAGTTGCCGATCGCAGAGCTGGTCCCCGGGGATGTCGTGCGGCTCAATGCCGGGGACCTGGCGCCAGCCGATGCCCGTTTATTGGACGCCAAGGACCTGCACGTGCGCGAGTCCGCGCTCACGGGGGAGTCTTTGCCCGTCGACAAGGCGGCGGATGATCTTCCCAAGGGGCAACACGGAATTGCCGACGCCAGCAACAGCGTTTTCCTGGGGACTGCTGTTCAAACGGGAATCGGCACCGCAGTCATCGTTCGCACAGGCAAAGACACCGCCTTCGGCGAGATTGCCCAACGGCTGGCCATGCGGCCGCCGGAGACCGAATTCGGCCGTGGAATACGCCACTTCGGGTTGATGATCACGCGAGTGATCATGCTGCTGGTGCTCTTCGTCCTGCTGGTGAACATCGTCTTGCATCGTCCGCTGCTGGAATCGTTTTTGTTCTCGATCGCGCTGGCCGTCGGGATGACGCCGGAGATGATGCCGATGATCATCACCATCACGCTGGCGCAGGGCGCGCGGCGGATGGCGAGAAAGAAAGTGCTGGTCAAGCAGCTTACGGCGATCGAGGACTTCGGCAGCGTGGAGATTCTCTGCAGCGATAAAACCGGGACCCTGACCGAAGGCGAGATCGTGCTGGACCGGCACGTGGACGTTCAGGGGCAGGACGACGAAAACGTCCTTCGGCTTGTCTATCTGAACAGTTACTTTCAAGCCGGCATCCGGAGCCCGCTGGACGACGCCATCTTGAAGCATGAGCACCCTGCCATTGCGGAGTATGAGAAGGTGGACGAGATTCCCTTCGACTTCAGCCGCAAGCGCCTCTCCGTGGTGGTGCGTCGTGGCGGCGAGGACCTCCTCATTACCAAGGGCGAGGCGGAAAGCGTGTTTGCCATTTGCGGGACCGTCCTCATTGACGGGGCTCCCCAGCCGTTCGACGAAAGCCGGCGAGCCCAGGCGGCGGAGACCTTCCAGAAGTTGAGTGCCGACGGGTACCGCGTTCTTGGAGTCGCACACCGGAAGGTGGAGCAGCAGGATGCTTATGCGCTCGCGGCCGAGCAGGAGATGACGCTGGCCGGGTTTGCGGCATTCCTTGACCCGCCTAAGGAGGGGATTGTTGCGGTTCTCGAAGCGCTGAACAAGAACGGTGTTTCTGTGGTCATTATGACCGGCGACAATCAGTACGTGACGCAGAAGGTAGCCCACGATGTCGGGCTGGCTACCGACCGCATTGTCACCGGCGACCAGGTGGACACGATAGACGATGCCGCCCTGGCTTACCAGGCGGAGCACGGCGCCATCTTCGCCCGTGTGTCTCCGGAACAGAAGAACCGGGTAATCCTCGGTCTGAAGGCACGCGGGCACGTCGTCGGGTACATCGGTGACGGCATCAACGATGCTCCGTCACTGCACACCGCGGACGTCGGCATTTCGGTAATGAATGGCGTGGATGTGGCCAAAGATGCCGCGAAAATCATCCTGCTGGAGAAGGACCTGGCGGTCCTGAACGAGGGGGTAATCGAGGGACGGCGGTGCTTCGCCAACATCATGAAGTACATCGTCATGAGCACCAGTTCCAACTTCGGCAATATGTTCAGCATGGCCGCGGCGTCGCTTTTCCTGCCATTCCTGCCCATGTTGCCGACTCAAATCCTGCTGAACAACTTTCTGTACGACACCTCACAGGTCGCCGTCCCCGGCGATAATGTCGATCCGGCCCTGCTGCACAAGCCCAAACGGTGGCAGATCGGGTTCATTCGCCAGTTCATGACGATCATAGGCCCCATCAGCTCCATCTACGATTTCCTCACCTTCGGAGTCCTCCTCTGGTTGTTCCACGCTGCCGCCAACGCGCCGCTGTTCCGGACCGGATGGTTTGTGGAATCCCTCGCCACGCAGACGCTGGTGGTGTTTGTGATCCGGACGGCGGGTAACCCGTTCAAGAGCCGTCCGAGCGGGCGGTTGCTGATAGGGGTTGTTGCCGTCTCCGTTGCCGGCGCCGCACTGCCGTACACGCGCCTCGGCGTCGTGCTTGGGTTTACCCCATTACCGCTGTCGTTGCTGGGTGCGATTTCGCTACTTGCCCTGACATACCTGATTTTGGTGCAAGCCGTCAAGACCTGGTTCTATCGCCGGCATGCGTTGCTTTGACACGCAGGACCGGGCGCCCGCAGTACGGGCAGGCCGCCTGGCCTGCCGCTGGCGCGCTCGCCGCCGGCTACTTCATGTTGTAACTGAAGGTGAACTGCAAACGCACCTGGCTCCCCTTGAAATCGTTGGGCAAGGGCGGGAAGGGAGTGGAAGAATCGATGCCCGCCACGGCGGCCAGATCGAGCGCCCGGGTTCCGGAGGTCGATGCGATCACCAGCTTGGGAACGCTGCCGTCCCGCGCGATGGCGAACTGAATCTGAACCCGGCCGACGCGCCCCAGCCGGGCGCTTTCCGGGTAGACCGCCAGCCAGTTGCGCTTGACGGCGGCCAGAATCCGGATGAGGTAGGGTTTGAAATCCACTCCCATCGGGTCGCCGAGCAGCTCGAGGGCGCTGGCGGTCCGGCCGGGCGCCGGCGGCACATTCAGCCCCGGCCCGATGCCGCCCGGGCCCTGCAAGTCGAGGTCCCCTACCGCGATCCCGGCGCCCCCGGAGTGGATCGCGCTGCGGGCAGCCTCGGTGACGGAGTCGGCGGGAGGTGCGATCCCCCTCGAGGGCGCCAGGCCGCCGGGCCTAGTGGGCGGGCGGCTCGGAGCGCCGGGCGTCTCAAACGCCAGCTTGGGCCTCTCCTCGGCCTGGATCCGCGGCGGAGGCGGCGGAGGCGCGGTGAGACTCGATCCGAGCGGGGGCGTCTGCGTATTGGGGAGCGCCCGAGTTTCCACTTTGGGCGGCTCGGGCAGCGAAGGGACACGGGCCGGTGTTCGTGCCATGGCTGGCGGGCCGGGCGGCACCAGAACGCGCGGGCGGGCCAGCAGGCTCTCCAGCGTGAACTCGCGGCCCACCCTGCCCTGGTTGGGCGTTTTCTGTGTCAGTTCCCTGGGCGGAGCCACCAGCGGAGTCACGGTTCGCTCCCGCACGGCGCCCTCCGGCGGCTCCAGGATACTTCGGGGCGCCAGGGTCAGGGCGACCAGGGCGACCGCGTGCAGCAGCAACGAGAAGATCCACGCGGAGGCTCGCCGCCGCTGGGCCGGCCACTCCAGGAGCAGTCGCGGCTCACTGTAAGCAGTTGTTGGGCGGACCAGGGCTTCCATTCACGACTTCCAAGCGGCCACGGAGTCCCCCACCCGGCGGGAGTGTTCTTCGATCTTGTCAAGAATGGCCAAAGCCGTCTCCAGGGCCTGGTAGGCGTCTTCCCCGCTCACCACCGGCCTGCGGCGCGTCTCGACCGTATCGAAGAACGACTCCAGCTCCAGCCGCAGCGGTTCGGCTTTCTCCACCGGCAGCAGCCGGAATCCGATCTGGCGGTTGCCCCCCACCTCGGACACGGCACACTCCTGGCGCGCGTAATCCACCGAAACATATTGACGCGGCTGGAAGAGGCGCAGTTTCCGGACCCGCTCGGTGGAGACGCGGCTGGCGGTCAGGTTGGCCACACACCCGCTGGGAAACGCCAGGCGCACGTTGGCGATGTCCACCTTGCGGGAGAGGACCGAGATGCCCGCGCCGCGCACCTCCTCGGGCTTCTGCCCGACCAGGCTCAGCACAATGTCTAGGTCGTGGATCATCAGGTCGAGCACCACGTCGATGTCCAGGCTGCGCGGGGTGAACACGCTCATGCGGTGGACTTCGAAGAACAGCGGCAGCCCGGCGATGGACCGCAGCGCGGCCACCGCGGGGTTGAAGCGCTCCAGGTGGCCCACCTGGAGCACGCGCGAGCTCGCCCGCGCGGCCTCGATCAACTGGCGAGCCGAGGCCAGGTCCGGTGCGATGGGCTTTTCCACCAGCACATCCAGACCTGCTTCCAGCAGCGCGCAGCCCACCGCGCAATGCGCAACCGTCGGAACCGCGACGACCGCAGCGTCCGCCCGGCCCGGCAACTCCGCCAGATCGAGCGCCGGGCACTCGAACTGCGCGGCGGCATCCGCCGCCCGCGCCCGGTCGGTGTCGACCACCGCCACCAACCCGGCGCGCCCGGACTGGCGGATCACCCGCATATGGTTCCGCCCGAACTCCCCCGCTCCCACCACCGCCACACGGATTGCCGACAAGCTCGCCTCCTCTCGCAGACCGCTTGCTGACGCGCGCGGTTCGGTGCTGCTCCGCGCCCCCCCGGCACCGAACCGCGACCGTAAGGGAGCGGTCCGCCCGCCCCTACTGATATAACACGCCGTTCCTTCTATAATGGGATCGTCAGGGAAGGAGCGATTCACTATGACCATCCGCCCGCTTCACGATCGTGTACTTGTGAAACGCACTGAGGAGTCGGAAACCAGGATCGGCGGCATCATTATCCCCGATACCGCCAAGGAGAAGCCCCAACGGGGCGAGGTGATAGCTGTCGGCAACGGCAAGATGCTCGAGGACGGCGAGCGCGCGCCGGTGGATGTCAAGGCCGGCGACCGCATCCTGTTCGGGAAGTACTCCGGGTCGGATATCAAGACCGGCGGGGAGGAGTACCTCATCGTCCGCGAGGACGAGATCCTGGGCGTGTTCACCCAGTGAACGAAGGCCCGCTAATTCAGCACCCCTGTGTGTTAATCTAGGAATGCATTTTCCCGGAAGGATTCTCTTGACATGCTTCGAAATACCTCTACGCGCGTATTCATGATGGCCGCTGGCGCGGCCCTTTTCGCCGGTGTCGCGGCGGCACAGATCAAGGTCGCCATCGTCGACTCACGGCAGGCGGTGTTGAGCACAGCCGAGATCAAGAAGGCTTCCGCGGATCTCGAAGCCAAGTACAAACCGCGGCAGGCCGAGATGGACAGACTCCGCAGGGAGCTCGACGAGATCCAGCAGAAGCTTCAGGCCGGCGCCGACAAGCTCACGCCGCAGGCCACCTCCGAGCTGACCGCACAGGGGCAGCGCAGGCAGCGCGATTTGCAGCGCCTTACCCAGGACCTTCAGGAAGAGGTTGAGGCCGAGCGCCAGGACGTCCTCTCCCGGACCAGCCAGCGCATGCTGGGCGTGGTGAGGAAGCTTGCCGAAGAGCGCGGCATGGACGTGGTGGTGGATGCCTCCACCGCGCTGTATTTCAAGCCCGCTCTGGATCTGACCAAGGACGCGGTCGCGGAGTTCGACAAAGCCTACCCGATCAAGTAGGGCGGCTAGGACGGCGAGCACATGGCCGGCTACCTCGAAGAGTACGGGGTCGCGGACGCACGGCGCACGAAAGTCATCTGGTGGCTGGTGATTTCGGCCGTGGCGCTGGGCATTGCGGCCCTGGTCCTGTACTTTACCTTTCGCACCTGGCCGGCCAAGCGCCAGGTCCAGAGGCTTCTCGACGACCTCCGCCGGCGGGATTACCAGGCCGCCTACCGGGACTGGGGCTGCCCCCAGTCCTGTCCCGACTACCCGCTCAAAAGGTTCATGGAGGATTGGGGGCCGCAGGGCAGCTTCTCCGATCCGTCCGCGACAGCGGTCAGGAAGGCTCGCTACTGCAACGGCGACGTGATCGTCACAGTGACGCCCGGAAAAGGCAAAGACGCATACCTGTGGTATGACCGGAGCACCGGCACGCTCGGGTTCGCCCCCTGGGAGGATCTCTGCGACCCGCATATCCCCGCGCCCGCCCCGCCGCCATAGCCTCTGCGAATTGTGCTACCGTGATTAATCGCGAGGAATCGTATCTTCTACAGGAGTAGTCCATATGGAAGCGCTCGGATTGATTGAGACGAAGGGCCTGGTCGGCGCCATCGAAGCCGCCGACGCCATGGTGAAAGCCGCCAACGTGATTCTGGTGGGGAAGGAATACATTGGCGCCGGTTACGTGACCGTAACGGTACGGGGTGACGTGGGCGCCGTGAAGGCCGCCACGGATGCCGGAGCCGCCGCCGCCCGCCGGGTCGGGGAGCTGGTTTCGGTGCATGTGATTCCGCGCCCGCACGAAGAGATCGAGAAGATCCTGCCGGGATTCAAGAAGAACGCCTGAAGCCGGCAGCTCTGCTCTAGGCAGGTCTGGGTTTTCCCATGCCCCACGATCAAGATCTCGTTCCCTTGCAAGAAGTTCGCGCCAAGGTCGAGAAAGCGTACGCGGCTTTTCAAAAGTATCGCCTCTATAACCAGCAGCAGGTGGACGCTATCGTCGAGGCCATGGCCGCGGCCGGGCGCGCCAACTCCAAGCGGCTGGCGGAGATGGCGGTCGAGGAGACCAGGTACGGTAACGTCCAGGACAAGATCGTCAAGAACCTGCTGAACTCGGACCTGTTGCCGCGTTACATCCGGAGCATGAAGACAGTCGGCGTGCTGCGCGAGCTGCCGGACCAGAAGGTCGTTGAAATCGGGGTGCCCGTGGGCGTGGTCGCCGCCCTGCTGCCCACCACCAACCCGACTTCGACGGTTTTCTTCAAGGCGATCATCTCGCTCAAAGCCGGCAACGCCGTGGTCATCAGCCCGCACCCGCGGGCGGCCAGGTGCACCAAGGCGGCCTCGGACGTGATGTACCAGGCCGCCATCCAGGCAGGAGCGCCGGAAGACATCATCCAGTGCATCACCGCGCCGACGATGGAATCTACGCACGCGCTGATGAAGCATGAGCGCATTGCGGTGATTCTGGCCACCGGCGGCCACGCCATGGTCAAGGCCGCCTATTCCAGCGGCAAGCCGGCGTTCGGCGTGGGTCCCGGCAACGTGCCCGCGTACCTCGAGCGCACTGCGGAGATCGCCGAGGCGGTGGGCAAAGTGGTCGAGGGAAAGGCCTTCGATTACGGCACGGTGTGCTCGAGCGAGCAGGCGCTGGTTTGCGAGGAGTCGCTTAGGGAGCCGGTGCTCGCCGAATTGAAGCGGCGCAAGGCCTTTTTCTGCAACAACGCGCAGAAGCAGGCGCTCACCAAGGTCCTACTGAAGGACAACTTCCGGATCAATCCCGAGTGCGTGGCGCAGTCGCCGGTCCGCCTGGCTCAGATGGCCGGCTTCGAGGTCCCCGCCGATACCTCGATCATCGTCGCGGAACTGGAGGGAGTCGGCAAAGAGCACCCGCTCTCGGTGGAGAAGCTCTCTCCGGTGCTGGCGCTCTACTTCGTGCGGGATCATGCGGCGGCCTTGGACATTTGCGAGGCGCTGCTGCGCTTCGGCGGGTTGGGCCACACCTGCGTCATCCACTCGAAGGACGACGAGCGGATTCGCGAGTTCGGAATGCGCATGCCGGCCATGCGCGTGCTTGTGAACACGGGCGCGCCAGCCGGCTCGACCGGCATCACCACCAACTTGCAGCCTTCGATGACGCTCGGCTGCGGCGCCATGGCGGGCAATGTCACCAGCGACAACGTCGGGCCGCAGCACCTGATCAACATCAAGCGCGTGGCCTGGATGGTGCGCACAGCCGAGGAGGCCCTGCCGATCCCGGCCGAGTTCAAGGACGCCGCCGCGAAGCTCGCCGCGCCTCCGCCGGTTCTTTCGGTACCCGCGAGGCTCGACCGGCAGACGATTGCCACCGCCGTCGAGAAGTACCTCGCCCAGCGGGGCATCGCCGTGGCGCCAGCCCCGGCGGCGCCCGTGGCGGCCACCGCCGCGGCCAACGTGGCTGCCCAGGTGGTTGACCGGTTTCTCGCTTCGCGGCGTGTGGGCCCGCCCGCAAGCTGTCCCGCGACCTGCCCGTGCGTTCAGCCCGGAGCGCAACTTCAACCTTCTGCCGCCACTCCCGCTCCGCCGCCTCAGCCTCCCGCGCCCGAAGTCGTCATCGCCGACTTCGTTTGCGAGGACGACGTCCGCGCCGCCCTCCGCCAGTCCAGGAAGATCTACATTGGGCCGAAGACCATCGTGACGCCCTCCGCGCGTGACCTGGGCCAGCAGCATGATATCCTCGTGTTGGCGAAGCGTTGAATGAGCCTGAACCTGGACGAGCTGAGAACTGAGATCCTCACGCACCTGGAGTCGCAGGGATTCGTGGTGTTCCACGGCTACTCGCGGCTGGCGGACACGGATTCGTTCGTTGCCTGGGACGTGGACCGGAAACCGGACTACCGCGGCTTCCTCGAGACCGCGAAGAACGCCGGGGTCAAGCTGATCGTTTATCACTGGCGGGAGTTCTCGCGGGCCCACCTGGACGAGGCCGCCGAGCGGCTGGAGGGCTGCGACATCAGCGTCGAAGAGCAGCGCGGCTTGGAAAAGCGCCTGCGCGAGCTGCGCGCTTACGAAGGCTTTACCTGCGCGCTCGAGCTTTCCTTCGAGTTCGAGGCCAGGGTCTACCTGTTCAACCTCCGGGCGGAGTGGTATGAGGAGTACCTGGACCTGCTCGAAGAGATCGACGCCGCGCTGCCGGATGAGGAGGACGAGGAAGACGACTCGATCGGCGGCTACTACTCCAGGAACTAGCCTCCCGCGCCATGGATAGACCGGCCCGCTGGCTGATCCCGCAGATCGATCCGGGCCAAGCCGGGCGCCTGGCCGACGGCCTGGGTCTCTCATTGCCCGCTGCGCGCGTGCTCGTAAGCCGCGGCTATCGCGACCCCGCCTCCGCACGCCGATTCCTTTCCCCTTCCCTCGACGACCTGCACGACCCCTGCCTGCTGCTCGGCATGAGCGCCGCCCTCGAACGGTTACGGCGGGCCATCGCCGCGCGCGAGAACATTCTGCTGTACGGCGACTACGACGTGGACGGGACCACCTCGGTGGTCGTCCTCAAGAAAGCTATTGAGCTGGCCGGCGGCCAAGCCGGCGTGTTCATCCCGCACCGCATCCGGGATGGCTACGGCATGCGTCCGGAAGTGATCGAGCAGGCCGCCGCCGCCGGCGCCACGCTGGTCATCAGTCTGGATACCGGCATCCGCGCGGCCGAGGCCGTCTGCCGCGCCCGCGCCTTTGGAATGGACGTGATCGTGACCGATCACCACCTGCCCGACGCCGAGCTGCCGCCCGCCCTTGCGGTTCTGAAT
>Ga0187882_1003365_pt1 | contig 13803 bp, 7 predicted proteins | sample June2016WEW_19_1_3_FD_132991 | JGI IMG/M metagenome (GOLD analysis project Ga0187882, IMG submission 132991) | Peatland microbial communities from SPRUCE experiment site at the Marcell Experimental Forest, Minnesota, USA - June2016WEW_19_150 | ecosystem: Environmental > Terrestrial > Soil >...
ATCCCTGCGGATCAGCCCAAAACGGCCAGCGATCAGCTCGCCAGAGAACCGGAAAGCAAAAAACCAGCGTTTTTCCGCAGCCTGTGAAGCCCCGCCCTTCCAATTCCGTGGTGAGAAATCCGGGTTAGAGTCGTTAGCACATGATTTGTTCGCTGAGAGCGGAGTTCGGATAAAGCATACTGCGGGAAGGAGGCAGGATGAAGCGATACCCGGAGGGCGCCTGGGAGCGGGCGATGAAGGTACAGGATGTGATGCGGCGCGATGGCGAAGAAGATTACCTGGTGGCGGGCGGCGGAGATCATCGGCATATCGGACCGGAGCCTACGGCGTTGGCGGTGGCGCTACGAGCAGTCTGGCTACGACGGGCGGTTCGACCGGCGGCGCGGGAGGCCCAGCCCGAAGCGGGTGCCGGGGGAGACGGTCGAAGATCATAACGTCCTGTGCCAATAAGGGTCCCCGGATCATCGGGGGGAAACCCTGGGAGCTCGGGTAGGGGAGGCCGGCATTCATCCATTGCGGCGAGGCCTGGATTGCGAGAACGCGCCGGGACTCATCTCTCCTGACTAGATTTCGAGAGGACGTACGCCTCCGTGCTCGCGTACCAGTCGTCAAGGGCACTCAGGAAGCGCTTCCGCGCCAAGACGGGGTCCCTCGCCTTGATCGCTTCCAAAACGGGAAGGTGGGATTGGGCGTCCTGCAAGAGATCGAATGCTTCACCTGAGTGAATCCTCATGGCGGAAAACGCGTAAATGGGAACGAGAATGCGCCGAAGGGCTGTTTCCAAATACTCGTTGCCAGCGATTGCCCAGATCTTTTCGTGGAAAGAGAAGTCGCACTGCAGAAACAGTCCCCTTTTCTTGGCGCGAGCTGTACTGAGCAAATCAACATAGGCTTTTTCCAGTTCCTTTGTTTGCCCCAGAGTTGCCAGGCGTGCCGCTTGCTCCACCGCAAACCCTTCGAGGACTCTGCGCACGGCGAAAATCTTCTTCCCGGCATCGTGAGTCAACTTGGTGACGTAAGTTGCCGCGTTGGGTTTCTTGGCCACAAACCCATCCGCCTCAAGGGCGATTAGAGCTTCTCGGACAGCGGTGAGACTCGTCCCGAATTGACTCGCCAAGCGGCGTTCCACGAGCCTCTCACCTTCCCTGAGAGTGCCGTTGAGGATGGCTTCCTCCATCCGGTCGGCGATCATTCGGCGCAGGGTCACGGTTTCGAAGGGCTTGAATACAATCCGCATTTCTCACCTCCAGAGGGCGAGCGTGTCATTGACCGGCAAAACGCACCGGCTTGTCAAGCCGCATCTTGCGATCAAACGCAGTCTCGCATTCTGATAAACCACACCTTCAGGATGATCGATCAGGCAGCATACCACGTATTATCGTATACGCGTGCAGCGCACGTATCGTGCAATCTAGCAGGTTGATGAAAAACGTCCTCGCGGCCTCTGACCAGGTTGATGGCGTGTTGTAGCGCGGAGCTTCAGCTCAGCACGTGCCGATCTAAAGGTCGGCGCTACCACGTTTTTCATCAACCTCCTGGAATGTTACCCGTGGGGTATCGTCGCGCAATTTGAGAGTGTTACCCATTATGGACGCGGGTAACCCCAGGAGTCGATCTTCGAGAAGAGATGATGGGCAGAGAATTATGGTGGAAAGAAAGCTCTTGACAAAAGGACATTCTTCATTTAAAAACGTGGCGACCCATAAGATCGATCATCGACCGAAGGACAGATCCGAAGATTGGTCAGGTCGAGAGGAAAGAGTTCTATGAACGGCGGTGCCAGCAGGAGCGTGCCGAAGCAGGGCGAATCTTGCAACTGTCATTGAGTATTGAGGCGGCAGCGATGCCCCTTATAAGCGGGCGGGTGTCTGGGATTTATAAGGAGGAATCAAATGCAATTGACGACTGCTAATGAAAACAGGGAATGGTTAGTGGCAGTAGCTTGCCACCTATGCGTTCTGGCAGGCTTGGTTCTGTTAGTCCCCACCCTGGGCCATGCGGTCAGCACTGGCGCCATTTTCGGGACGGTGCTCGATCCGAGCGGGGCGGTGATTGCTGGCGCCTCGGTGACAGTCAAGAACGAGGCTACCGGTTACGAGCGCATGACGTCCTCGAATGCCTCTGGTGAGTACTTGTTCGATGGCCTGCCGATTGGAGCCTACACACTCACCGGCAGCAACGCGGGGTTCAAGGCGTACGAGCAGCGCGGCATTGTGCTCGAAGTTGACCAAAAGGTGCGGGCCGACATCAAGTTGGAAATCGGAAGCAAGGCAGAGACTGTGGAAGTTACGGCCACACCCTCCTTGGTGGACACACGTTCGGGAACGATCGCGGATGTTATTACCGCGGCGCAGGTTACCAACTTACCCCTGAATGGCCGGAATACACAGCAACTCATGGCTTTGCAGGCGGGCGTACAGTATAGCGGGGGAGGGGGTATGCAAAACAGCGCCGTTAACCCTTCCGTCCAGGTATACGCGGTAGCCGGCGCCCGGGGTAACCAGACCGACTACGAACTGGATGGGGGGGATCACAACGACTACTGGACAGGGGTCTCCATGGCCACACCCAACCCCGATGCCGTCCAGGAATTCAGTGTGCAGACCAGCAATATCGATGCTCAGTATGGGCAAAAGGCGGGCGGAGTGGTTAACATGGTCATGAAGTCCGGGACCAACAAATTCCATGGCACCGCCTACGAGTACATCCGCAACAACGCGCTGAATGCCCGCAATTTCTTTGCCCTCACGGATGACGGCATGAAGCGGAACCAGTTCGGCGCCACCATCGGAGGGCCCATCCGGCGAGACAAGACATTCTTTTTCTTTTCCTGGCAGGATACCCGGCGCAGTCAACTGCCGAGTTCTGCAGGTATGATTGTTCCCAGCGCGGCACAAAGGGCCGGCGATCTCACAGGGCTGCCGGACGAGGTTCACAATCCGTGGGACGGAGTGACGTACAATGCTATAGATCCGGAGAATCCTACCGGAGCGAGGCTTCGTACTCAACTCCCAGCGGTTGGACAGCCAGGCGGGATGGATGCGGCGACCCAGAATATGTTCAAGTATCTTGCTCTTCCAAACGCAGAGGGCAACCACTCGATCTTCCAAAACCAAGTCAGGGAAAAGGTCCCTGAGTATTCCTTGAAGATCGACCAGAATTTTGGAACCAGAGACAGGTTGTTCGGGAGTTTCTTCATGCAGAACGACGAGACTCCTATCGGGGGCGATCCGAGTAACTTTATTACGCTGAGTCCGGGTACGCAGTTTACGGTTCACCGATGGACATTTGGGGAGACCCACACCTTCTCCCCCACCATCGTCAATGACTTTCATTTGACGTTGTCCTATACCCGCACGCTGTTTAACAGCGCCCAAGGGCTGATCCCGGGTTTCACCTGGCCAGAAATGGGCGCGAATGTTCCAGTGACTCACGCAGGGCCCCAGTTTATGAACTTGGGGTCGGACGTGGGATTCAGCGTCTGGAGCGGTATGCCCGCGGACTGGTCTCGGCATAACTTCCAATTCAGGGACAGCCTGGCTGTGGTTCGAGGCAGCCACGAAATCAAGGTAGGTGCGGACATCATCAAGGGCTACCACCTGGACGCGGAATACTGGAACACAGACGGAGCTTATTCTTGGGGGTCGGATCGGACGGGGTCTGCCTATGGTGACCTATTGCTTGGCCTGCCGGCCAGTTTCAATCAGCTCAGCCCGACATACTGGACCGGGGACCGATACTTGAGGATGTTTTTCGCGCAGGACACCTGGCGCGTGAATCGCAAGCTCACGGTCATCCTCGGGGCTCGTTACGAACCTATGCAGAACTGGAAAAGCAGGGAAGGCGAACAGGTGGTCTTCGCACCAGGTCAGCAATCCATCATGTACCCGAACATGCCACCGGGAACACTCTACGACGGCGATTACGGGGCCCCTCCGCGTGGGTTCTGGGACCAGTGGGGTATCAGTAGGCTTGGCCCCCGCTTGGGCTTCGCTTACGATCTCGGCGGTGACGGCAAGACCAGCATCAGAGGTGGGGTTGGGATATACCACGACGCCCTTAATAATGCGGGAGCTTCCTGGATGGGGACTTCGATCCCCTTTACCGGCGGCGTCGACCTCACGAACCCCTATAGCACCACCGATCCCTACAATGGGCACGTTAACCCGTTCCCCATACCGGTTCCCACTCCCAGTACTTGGCCGGTCGACCTGCCGGTGACGAGTTACATGTTCAGTCCGAATTTCCAGACGGCGAAAAATACACAATACAATCTCACTGTCGAGAGGCAATTGCCGCGTGCCATGATGTTGCGCGTGGCATACGTTGGATCGCTCAGTGGGAACCTCATGCGGGGCCGCGACGCGAATGCTGCGTATTATATCCCCGGCAACGATGCCGACGGCAACCCGCTGTCGACCCTGGACACCGCGAACATGGACTCACGACGCCCGATCAATAATTACGAGCGTATGTATGTAGCTGACTCCGATGGCCACGGGGATTTGAACTCGCTGCTGGTAACCCTCGAAAGGCGGCTAAGTCGCACTTTGGGTTTCCAAGTCAACTACACCTTGTCGAGACAGATGGACAACGCGTTGCTGAGCGGCGACTCGCCGACGCACGGCGTAAGAATCAACCCCCACGGCGATGGGAGCGAAATATGGTCAGTTGCGGATCAGGACGCCACGCACCACTTGGCAGCCAATTTCAATTGGAACTTGCCCTCTCCTCACGGGAATGCCTTCCTGCGTCAAGTGGTGGGTGGGTGGCAATCCACTGGAATAGTGACTCTTGTCTCAGGAACCCCCTTGGCACTCTATTCCGCTACTGGCCAAAGTCTCACTTCAGTGCGCCCGTATGCGGACTACATTCCAGGGTGCGATGCTTCTTCCCATGCGGGCAACGACCCGCGACTTATGTGGTTCAACACCGCTTGCTTCCAGGAGTCAGCCATAGGGACGTGGGGCACTGCCAAACGCAACATGCTCCGGGGTCCAGGGATGGCCGACGTGGATTGGGGCATGTACAAGAATTTCAAGGTCACCGAAAAACTCAACATACAATTCCGCTCGGAGTTCTTCAACCTGTTCAATCATACCAATTTCGGAAGTCCTGGTACCCGTGTTCCGAACTCCGACTTTGGCCAGATCTGGTCCTCTAGTGATCCGAGGATTCTTCAGTTCGCTTTGAGGTTTTCCTTCTGAGGAACGACAACTGGGCGGTCGCGGACGCCCGGATCAATTTGCCTGTCAGTGTTTCCCTTGGGGAGGGTGGAATGCTCCACCCTCCCCAAATCTCACGAATCCCGAACTCACAGTTGTCTCCGTAATGTCCCCCAGTCCAGGAGCGAGCCGATGATCCCGCCAGGTTATGATCCTGCGACCAGAGGGGTTCGGAGGAGCCTTGGCCTCTCCAACCTGGGCACCGTGGGCCAGCGGCAGGGACCAGTAAGCTAAGCCAAACCGCCTGACTTCATCAACGAAGAGTCGACCACTTTGGTCAGGTGGTGCCCGGCCCCATGGGGCCAGGCGCTCCGTTGACCGCCCTCTGGGAGCGCACGCAGCTTCTTGTTCGGGGAGGCTTTCCTAGGCGTGCGAATTCACGTCGAGGTCCGTGGCGCCGTCGCCCGAGTCCATTTCCGCTTCTTTGGCCCTTATCTCGCCGCCCAGTCCTACACCTTCTCCGGCACGACGAAGGGCTCGCGGTAGGTGCCGCGCAGCATCTGGTTGGCCTCGTCGTCGCCGATGACCTGTTCGGTCTCCGGGTCGAAGTTCAGGGTTCGACCGAGGCGATATGATGCGTTGGCCAAGTGCACTAGGGCAGAGGAGATGTGCCCCTCCTCGATGGGTGCGTGCAGATTTTCCGCCTTGCGGCTGCGCACGCATTCGATGAAGTTCGCCCAGTTATTGCCCCCCTGCACCAAATGCGGGCCGGGTTCCTGGCCCTCGCCCAGCCACGTCTTGTAAGAGTCGTAGCCGTCCATGGCCATATAACCCTTTGAGCCGTAAAAGATGTTGCCGACGGTATGGTTCGCTTGCTTCTTCTGTGGCCCTTTGGCGACAACCCCCGCACCGGTAACGGGCGGGACGCCTTCGCTGCCGAAGGCGGGCGTGCCGATTTCAGCTTCCGTGTTGGTAAGCCAGTGGCGCACCTCGAACTCCAGCATGCGGCGCTCGCCGCTGGGCAGTTTGAATTCGAAGGCCGCGTTAAGGGTGTTGGGGGTTTCCTGGTCGTCGTCGAACATGAAGTGGCCGCCCATGGCCGAGATCTTGGTGGGCAGTTTCACGCCCAGTCCCCAGCGGGCCACGTCCATCTCGTGGATACCCTGGTTGCCGAGGTCGCCGTTGCCGGTGTCCCAGATCCAGTGCCACTTGTAGTGGAAGCGGTTGCGCGTGAAGGGCTTCAGCGGCGCAGGGCCGGTCCAGAGGTCGTAGTGCACACCCTCCGGCACCGGCTCGGTGGGAGCTTTACCGATAGTGTCCCGCACCTTGTAGCAGAGGCCGCGCGCCATGTACACATCGCCGATCAAGCCGTCCCGCATCTTCTGCACACCCTCGATGATGGCCACACCCGAACGGCTGTTGCTGCCGTGCTGGACAATCCGATTGTACTTAGCGGCGGCGCGCACCAGTTGGCGTCCTTCCCACAGGTTGTGGGAGCAAGGCTTCTCGATGTAAGCATCCTTACCTGCCTGGCAGGCCCAGATGCCAATCAGCGAGTGCCAGTGATTGGGCGTGGCAACGGAGACGGCATCAATCGACTTGTCCTCGAGCAGCTTTCGGACATCGAAGTAAGTCTTGGGCTTGGGCATGCCCAGCTTCTCCATGTCGGCGAGGCGCTCGCGCAGGATGTTCTCGTCCACGTCGCAGACTGCGGCGACAGACACGTCGGGCATCTTGCCGTACCTCTGGACGTGACCTAACCCCATCCCACGCAGGCCCACCACGGCAACCTGCACGCGGTCGTTGGCGCCCAAGACTCTCTCGGGATGAGTGACGGCCGCCATGCCGCCCAGGGCGGCCAGCCCGGCGCCGGCCTGGGCGCCGCTCTTCAAAAACTCCCGACGGCTGATCTCCGATTCCTTGCTCATGATTTCCTCCTCCTTGCTGGGATCTCGAATGATTACCTCTGGGCAGCATAGCGCCGGTAAGCTTCGGCGACTTCGGCCTCCCGGGCGTCGCCGGGGTGAATCAATACGCGATAGCGCAGCACCATCGTGCTGCCTGCCGGGATGGTGACGCCGCCATCGCGGGTCTTGTCATTATAGAAATCGTGTTCCCCAAAAGGGTTCACCGCGAATAAGCCGTAGCCCCGAGCATGCCAGTAGGTGGGGTGCTTGGGGTTCGAAGGGTGGTCGAAGATGGCTATGCCGAGCTTCTCCTCCGCCACCGTACCGGAGTAGTCCACCCAGTTAGCGCGTTTGCCCCAAATTTGCTTCTCGCCCACGGCGCCTTCCGAGTTCAACATATATCCGTCCGGTTCCTGCAAGGCACTGGCCAAGCGGATGGCAAAGGTTCCTTCCTTCGTGTCCTCCATCTTGACCGGCCCGTTCGTGGCATGGATGGCAAACGCGCAGTCGATGGTCCGAGTTGATGCGTCTCCACCAAAAGTGAAGGCTTGGTCTTCTTGCGCGATGACCTTGCCATCGGGACCGACAAGGTTGAAAAGCGCCCGAATGGTTCCGGATTCGGGCCCGCCCCGCACCTTTTCGAGCTTGCGAAGCACCGTGCGGCCAGCAGGCAAGCCCTCGGTGGTGTGCTTGACACCCTGGACGGTCTCTTTATCCTTGCTGCCCGGCGCTTCTTCCGCCCAGAAATCGATCCCGTTGATGTTACCGTGCGCGAAGTACATGGCGCGATGATGCGGGTGGTCGGTCCTCTCGCCCGGAATATCTTTGCGCATCGGGAAACCGCGCGTCACGATCGTCCCCTGCGCGCTGCGCAGCGGGTGGAGATAAGGTTTGGGTGATTCTGGGCCAAAGAAGTAGGAAGTGAAGGGCTGGCCGCCGATGAAAACATCGATTCGAGTGCCCTGCCGCTTCAGCTTTACGGGCAACCCCTCGCCCAGGGCGATAGGGGCGAGACCAATTAAGGCGATGATCAAGGACAAGAACATGCGAGCGTTTCTGCTAGGGACCATAAGTTCACCTCGATTTCCTCCAAGCTCCATTAGCATATGTCGTGTGCGCCTGATCATCCGCGCGGCTTTCATTGCGTTGCAGCGTCTGATCATTATCACTGCCGCCGACTCTGTCTCTCTCATTTCTTATCGGTCGCTGATTCCTGCGAGAATCGAGGACCAAATCAATCGGCAAGGAATGATATTCGATGATCGAGCATGGTACGCTTTTTCGCCGTTCGCGTCAACAGGCAGTGTCGAGTGGGTAGTGGTCTACTACCTGCCTTTGACTCGCAGGATTGAGCGGGCGTCTAATTGTGGTATCCTACGTTGCCAGCGCCAGGAATATCTTAATTAGAGGCCGGGTGTCACGGATAACTCGAAAACTCTGATTAGGGCGCGGCTCGGCAGGAATTAGAAGCCACAGTGGTCGAAGACAGGCCACCTGTATTCCCTGGCAGGCTGCGGAAAAACTCGCCAGGGCTGTCATTCCGAGCATGGATAGCCGCAAGCGGGCTATCCGTGATGTAAGAAAACACATGACTTCCGCGTGTGTTTTCTGGAGAGCGAAGCGAAGAATCCCCGCATTTGTGGAATCAAGCAAATACAGAGATCCTTCCTTCGTTTCACTCAGGACCGCCTGCGGCTCCTCAGGATGACATGCTGAGAGGGTTCTTCCACAACCTGTCAGGTCAAATAACGAAAATACAAAGACATGTGGGGTTGAAGGCCATTGGAAAAGATATTCGATACAGACAGATTGACTAAGCGTGAGCGCGTAGAAAAGACATTGAACCTGCAACCAGTAGACCGCGTCGCCATTCACGATCAACTGAGTTACAACGCAAAAGTCATTTCGTTTTACACAGGCAAAACGTTCACAGGATTTGAATATAAGTATGAAGACATCTGTGCCGTCATCCGGCAAACGCTTGATGCCTGTTTTCCAGCGATAACGCCACTCGGTACCGCCCGGGTGAGTAACAACGATGGCTTTGTCATTCAACACGATAATTGGCACTCTATGACGGTAAGCCGCCCTTTCCACCATGTGGCCGGGGCGAGGGAATTCTTGTTGCGTAAGACAGATGAGCTGCGCCGAGTCGGGCGGCAAGCTGAATACGGGTTCCCACCGGGAATCGAGCCGAGGGCGGCCACGAAGACGCGGTTTGACGCGGAAAGAGAGCGGGAGAATTACCACAGCTACATGCGTGCGCTGCAAGATCACGTTGGCGACACTGTCATTATAGATTATAGCCTTCAAACCGGCTTCTGTGATTGTTGGTCACAGTTGGGATTGGATACTTTTGTCTGGCTGTACGATGAAGACCCACGGGCCATTTCAGATTACATCGAAGCTTACACGGATAGCGACATACGCCGGTTGCACGCCATTGCCGACCCCACGCTATCACCCGTTGTGCTGATTCCCGAGGATTTTGCATCCAAGCAGGGTCCCATCTTCAGCCCGCCCTTTCTGCGCAAGGAGCTTTTTCCGCGCGTACGCCGGATGACCAAAGCTTGGCAGAGCCATGGTCTCAAGGTCATTTATCATAGTGATGGTAATTTTAAGATGGTTATACCCGATCTAGTGGATTGCGGCGTTGACGGCTTTTACTGTCTTGAACCTGCTGTAGGAATGGACATTGTCGCCCTGAAGAAGGCCTGGCCCCAGATGGTCTGGGCAGGAGGGATCGATGGCGTCGATCTCATGGAACGAGGGACTCCCGACCAAGTCAGACGGGAAGTGCGCAGGACTATCTTGGAAACGAATGCTCTCTACGCCGGGGGAATGCTTGTTGGCACATCGAGCGAGATTAATCCCGCCATCAAACCCGAAAACTTTAAGGCTATGGTAGACACTGTGGGAGAGGTGCTTAACCCAGACTTTGTTGAGATTTAAGCCAGGGTTTCCATACTTGCTGGATCATATTATCGCGGTGAATGAACACCATCTGAAACGGCTGCTCTCTGAATACGTCCGCTACTAAACAGAGCGACATAATTTGTAGCGGCGCTCTATGAGCGCGGAGCGGCGGTCATAGACCGCCGCTACAGGGCAATGCGCAAAACTTTATGTCGCTCTGTTTAGTTAATTGAAAACCAGCCAGTTAAGTTGGCTGGGAGGCAGGGATTCGAACCCCGATACGCAGATCCAGAGTCTGCAGTCCTACCGTTAGACGACCTCCCAGTGCGACACTATGATAAAAGTAAATGGCCGGGCCGGGGGCTTGTCAAGGGTTCTTTTCGAGCCCCTCTCCTGCACGGGCGCACCCGAGCAGGAAGGCAGATTGCTCAGAACAACCGGAAGCTAACTTCCATCATCACTCGTACCGCGACCGGCGTGCCATTGCGCATGGCAGGCTTAAACTTCCATACCTTAACGCCTTCGACGGCCTTTTCATCCAACCCGAGACCGAGGGGTTTCACCACGCGGCAATCCGCAACGTTGCCTTGGGCATCGACCACGATCCACAGAACGACGGTGCCCTGGTACTTCGCCTTGCGGGCTTCCTCGGAGTAGGCAGGCTCGGGCTTGTAAATGGGGATCGGGGCACTGACACCGCCGCCCACGCTGTAAACTCCGCCGCCTACCCCGCCACCTTCGCCGGGGCCAAGGCCCCCTCCTTTGCCGGAACCAACGCCGCCGCCTTCGCCGCTCCCAATTCCGCCGCCAAAACCCGGACCGTTCGAGGGCGGACCGATCACGCCTTGCGGGTCACCCCAGGGCATGTTGGAGGCCATGGCGGGGAGTTTCAACTCCGGCGGACCAAGCAGTGTGGGGGCAACCTGCAACTGCGCATTGGTATTCGGAATCACCGCCATCGGGGGCGCAAGCTGCTGCTTGGCGAACTTGGGGATGGCGCCTTTGGAAGCCGGCGTGGGGGAGCGATCGCCACCGCCGCCTCCTCCTCCCGCTTTCTTGCCTGCTGCGTCGGGGGTCAATTGTGCGAGGTAGGGTGAAATATCGACGACCTCGGTCTTGGGAGCCGCCTTTACCGGTTGGAACATGCGGCTGAGGACATAGGGCAGCACAAGCAGCGTCACGGCAATCGCGTGGACCAGCACGGAGTTGACCCAGGAGCCGGCCTGCATGCGATAGTCGCCCCAGATGTCAGCGGGATACTCTTGTTTCTTGAAAAGCAACGCGCCCGCCAACTCTCCGGCCGCGAATCCCACCACTGCCCCAAGGAGCAAGCCGAGTTGGCCTTTCAAGAGCCAGCCGCCCGCTGCCAGGGCTACGGCGCCAAGGAGGGCGCACAGAGCGCTCTTCTTTGCCTGTGCGTGATTGTAGATTCCAATCGGGTCGCGAGGTTTTTCAAAAGCGATCTTGAGCTGGCTGGGAAGCGTGCGATACCAGGGGAGCATGTCGGTGGCGGGCAGCCGGGCCTCGCCGCGGTAATACTCGGGTGGCACCGTCACCTTGGGCTCGCGCAGCCAGTCGCGGATCTGGCGATACGCCGAAACAAAAACCGTGGGTGTTTCGACGAATGTGACCTGGTAAAGCTTGTCCGGAGCCGGAGTTGTCGGGGGAGGGACTTTGGCCGGGCCGACTTCAACCGGAACATTGCTGGTTGGCATTAAATCCTTTTCCCATTGCTCGGGCCTATCCCTAGCCCGGGCGTATGTCCTTAGCTCTACCTAACAGAAAGATGGCAGACTGTTGAACAGGGTTGCCTCTGCTTTGGGCCCCGCCGCTCGTCCGCTAGCCACTTTCGGAATTTTATCACATCGCAGGTCCGCGGGTAAGTCCGAGTGTTAGCAGGTTGTCCCAAGGCGCCCGCCCGATGGGTTTCCCACCGCATGGATGCCACAGGCTGCCGAAGGGTTCCCGGCAGGCTTCTCCCGATTCACATCTGTGATTCACAGCCTTGAGATACAGCCGCCGACTTGGTACACTATGGGGTCAGTTCCACTTGGAACTGGGGATGGTGGAGTCACTTATGCCTGGAAAAAGCAGCCTTCTCGATCCGTTGGAGCCGTCAGACGGGACACACGGGAAACTCTACGTTGTGGGCACGCCGATCGGGAACCTGGAAGATATCACCCTACGGGCTATCCGCATTCTCAAGGAAGTGGACCTCATTGCCTGCGAAGACACACGCCGGACGCAGAAGCTCCTGAATGCATACAAGATTCGCACCCGAACCATCAGTTACCATGAGCACAATGAGATGACCCGCGCCCCGGAACTGGTCATCCTGATGGGGGAGGGCAGCAGCATCGGACTGGTTACCGACGCTGGCATGCCTGTGGTGTCCGACCCGGGCTTTCGCCTGGTGCACTTGGCGGTCCGGCACGGTATCCCAGTGATTCCGGTTCCCGGCGCCTCGGCTTTTGTGGCGGCGCTGGCGGCTTCCGGGATGCCGGTGGATAAATTCCGCTTTCTGGGATTCCTGCCGAGCAGGAAGGGCGAACGCCGGGGAGCTCTGGAGGAGCTGAAGGACGCCACCAAGACTTTGGTCTTCTACGAAGCGCCGCATCGATTACTGGAAATGCTGAGGGATGCCCAGGAAATCCTGGGCGACCGGGAAATCGTTGTGGCGCGGGAAGTGACCAAGGTCCACGAAGAGTTTTTGCGCGGAACGATTTCGAGCACGCGGGAGTACCTGAAGAAGCGGCCGGTTAAGGGAGAGATCACCCTCCTGATCGGTCTGAGTTCTTCTCCCGGTGCTGCCGAAGGCGCCGCTCACCCGGCTTCCATCCGATCGGAAGTCGAAAAGGTGATGGCGGAGCGCGGGCTCGACGAGAAAGGCGCGCTGAAAGTCGTGGCCCGCGCCCGAGGCGTCTCCAAGAGCGAGGCCTATCGCCAGTTGCAAGCGGAAAAGAACCGCTAACTCCAGTGCGGGGGTGGCGCGCAAAGTGGTCTTTGTGTGAACGCCTCCCGTGACAAGCGCATCCCTGTAGATCCGAAATCCAAGATTGCCACTGCCAGTTTGCTCCGACAGTGCCTGCTGCGTTAAGGCGTCAGGGCCAGCCCTGCTTGGGCGTTTCTCTGGCCGACGGGACTCCCCGGGAGCTGCGTTGGACTCTTCGGCTGTAGTCTAAGTATATGCCTTTCAATGTTTTACCTGGAAATGCCGGAGCACAAAAAGCGCATTGCAAGCAACCTTAGTTTGGCGGGCCACATGCCCTTGCGCAGGTCAGAACGCACTGCCCAGGAGGATAAAATGAAGCCCACGCTTTGGTTTTTGACGCTGGTCTTGGCGCTGGAAGTGAGCACGGCTTGGGCCGGCCAGTCCACGACTCAGCCGGACGCCGTCGAGAGCGAAGGGGACGTCCTGCGCAAGGCGGAGCAATCCGCGGTTCTCATCCTGGTGGGCGACGGCGCTGGTCGCGTGCAGAGCGTGAGCGCCGGTGTGGTCATCCGGTCGGACGGCATCGTGCTGACGGCTTATAGTCCAGTCAAAGGCGCCCAGGGAGTTCAGGTACGGCTGAGTGACGGGGAAGTCTACGACCAGGTTGACCTGGTTGGTTTCGACGAGCGTCGCAACGTGGCGACGCTGCACATTCCTGCCAGCGGGCTCGCCGCGCTTCCGGCCGGCGCCTTGGGGGAAGTGAGCGTGGGCGAAAAGGTCCATGTGCTCGTTGCTGACGGGGCGATGGCGTGGGCACTTTCCGACGGCGTCTTGGGCCCGGTCCGGCTGGCCGATGAAGTTTTGGGGGCGGGCCAAGGCTATC
>Ga0187882_1003378_pt1 | contig 13766 bp, 10 predicted proteins | sample June2016WEW_19_1_3_FD_132991 | JGI IMG/M metagenome (GOLD analysis project Ga0187882, IMG submission 132991) | Peatland microbial communities from SPRUCE experiment site at the Marcell Experimental Forest, Minnesota, USA - June2016WEW_19_150 | ecosystem: Environmental > Terrestrial > Soil >...
CAGCCAGCATATACCACTGCAAAACTCTTCCCATTCTCGGGTGGCAGATTAGCCTGTAGCCGTGCCGTCATTCGATATCGTCAGCCAGGTCAACTCGATGGAAATCGAGAACGCGGTGAACATTGCCAGGAAGGAACTGGCCAACCGCTTCGATTTCAGGGGCACCAAGGCTGAGATCGTGCTCGACAAGAATGAGATCAAGCTTTCCGCCGAAAACCCGTTCAAGCTGAAGGCGCTGACGGAGATCGTCATCGGCAAGATCGCCAAGCGCAATATCAGCCTCAAGAACGTCGAACAGTGCGAGCCGGATGTGTCGCCGTTGGGGCACGCACGGCAGGTGATCAAGATCACCCAGGGCATCGCGACCGAGGTGGCCAAACAGGTCACCGGCTTTATCCGCGAGTCAAAGCTCAAGGTGACCACGCAGATTCAGGACCAGCAGGTCCGCGTGACCGGCAAGAGCCGGGACGACTTGCAGGCGGTAATTGCCGCCGTGCGCGCGAAGGACTTCCCGGTCGCGCTTCAGTTCACGAACTTCCGCGATTAGGCCTTGGAGTATGGCTGTCGGAAAGCTCCGTTAGGAGCGCCATGTCTATAGGACAATCCGGCCTCGCGCGAAACGAGCTCCGTCAGGAGCGGCATGGACAGGCACGCTCCAAACACCGTTCTTGCCACGCGCTGAACCGCAGACATGCCGCTCCTGACGGAGCTCGGATCGTGTTCTGGGGCCCGTCTTCTATAAACATGGCGCTCCTAACGGAGCTGTTTCCAAGCCAGCACCCATTCCATCGAAAGCAGCGAATAACCGTAGGCTGCTGGCGGTTCGGCATTCGCTCACCCATCGCTTCGTCCGCTCATCGCCTGGCCGGCGAGCCAGCCAGTCGTCCAGGCGGCCTGGAAATTGAACCCGCCAGTAAGACCATCAATGTCGAGCAGTTCTCCGCCCAAATAGAGGCTCGGACATATCCGGCTTTCCATGGTCTTGAAATTCACTTCGCTCAAGCGCACGCCGCCGCAGGTGACGAACTCGTCCTGGTTGAGCGTCTTCCCGATGACCTGAAGTTCGGTGAGGCTGAGCTGTTGGATAAGCCGGTGGCGAGCCGAGCGCGAGAGATCGGCCCATCGGGTTTCGCTTCCGATACCAGCCGCCAGGACGAGGTTGTGCCAGAGCCGGGCGGGCAAGGGAGGGAGAGGGGTGTTAACCACGAACCGCGCGGGTTGGGCGCGGCGACGGGATTCCAGTTCCGCGGTCAGCGCCTGACCATCGAGGTGCGGCAACCAGTTTAGCCGCAGCGGGAATTGGTAATTCCGTTCGTGCAACACCCGCGCGCCCCAGGCCGAGAGCCGCAGAATAGCGGGTCCGCTGAGGCCCGCATGAGTGAGCAGCACCGCACCACGTTCGCGCAGCCGCAAGCCCGGCAGCGATACCTCCACTGAGGGCACGCTGATTCCCGCCAACTCGTGCAACCAGGGGGCGCCAATGTGAAACGTGAACAGCGAAGGAACCGGCGGCTCCAAGGTGTGGCCCAGCGAGACGGCCAGTTGCCCGGCGGCCGGGACGCGGCATCCGCCAGTAGCCAGCATGAGGCTCTCGCCCACGAGCGGCTCACCCTTGTCGAATTCCAGCTCGAAGCCGCCTTCGAAGCGGCGGGTCACGCGCTGCGGCGCCCGGTTCGCGAGGAGTTCAACTCCCGCCGCGCGGGCCGCGCCCAGCAGGCATTCAATGACCGTCTCCGAGGAATCGGTCACCGGGAACATGCGTCCATCCGCCTCGGTCTTGAGCTTGACGCCGCGGGCCTCGAACCACGCGATGGTGTGGCGCGGCTGAAAGCGTTGGAACGGCGCCAGCAAGGCAGAGCCGCCGCGCGGGTAATGGCTGCTCAATTCGCGCGGCTCGAAGCAGGCGTGGGTAACATTACAACGACCGCCACCGGAGATGCGCACTTTGGAGAGGAATTGCGGGCTTTTCTCCAGCAGTGTGATGTGGCCGGCCGGGCACGCTTCCGCGCAGGTGATGGCCGTGAAGAAGCCGGCGGCACCACCGCCTACGACAACAACACGACGGTCGCTCATTGGGCCAGGGGTCGAGGGGTTGGGCCCGACGGCTTACGGTTGCGTCTCCAGAAAGCCATGAAAGAGTCGGCGCCGAGCGGGAAACCCAGAATCTGGTGCATGGTAGGAACTTGCCGCTGCGGGGGGGCGGAGGATTCTCCGGTGGCGCCTCAGTTCACGGCGTTCCAGGACTAGCCCAGCGCGGAAAACGCGGCATCGAGCGCCTCGAGCAGAAAGTCGGCATCGGCGCGCGCAATGCACATCGGCGGGGCAATGCGGATGACGCTGCCCTGCAGGCCACCCTTGCCCAGCAGCAAACCCATTTCCCGGGCGAGTTCGAGCACTTGCGCGCACTCGGCCTTGGCAGGCTCTTTGGTCTGGCGGTCTTTGACGAGTTCGATGCCGAGCATCAGGCCCTTGCCGCGCACGTCGCCAATGATGCGATGATTGGCCTTGAGCTTTTCCAGTCCGGCGAGGAGGTATTTGCCCTGGGTCAGCGCATTTTCCTGCAACTTCTCGCGCTCGATGACTTCGAGCACGGCTTTGCCGATGGCGGAGACGACCGGGTTGCCGCCAAAGGTGTTGAAGTGAAGCCGTTTGGCGAGCACGCTGGCGATCTGGTGCGTGGTCACCACGGCGGCGAGGGGGCAGCCATCACCGATGCCCTTGGCCATAGTCACGATGTCGGGGACCACTCCCTGGGTCTCGAATCCCCAGAAATGCGTGCCAGTGCGGCCAAAGCCGGCCTGCACTTCGTCCGCGATGCAGACCCCGCCCGCGGCGCGGACATGCTCGTAGGTGTGCTTGAGGTAGCCGTCGGGAAAGACCACGACCCCGCCGACGCCTTGGATGGATTCCGCGAGGAAGCCGGCGACCTGGCCCGAGGTGGCGAAATCAATAAGCTGCTTCACGTCCGCGGCATACTTCCTGCCGGCGTCGGGGTCGTTGCGGCCATACGGCCCGCGATACGGGTCGGGCACGGCGGCATGATGGATACCGAAGCTGTGCGGCACGTTGAATTTCCAGGTGCTGTGAGCGGTGACGCCCATGGTCCCTGCGTTGCCGCCGTGATAGGAATTGCGCAGGGCGATCACGTCGTAGTTACCGGTATAGGCCCGGGCCATGAGCAGCGCCAGGTCGTTTGCTTCCGAGCCCGAGTTGACGAAGTAGCAGGCCTTGAGGTCGCCCGGCATTTTCGAGGCGAGCTTTTGCGCGTAGGCTGCGATGTTAGGGTGGAGATAAATGGTGGTAGAGTGCTGGAGGGTTTCGTTTTGCCGCCGCGCGGCTTCGACGACGTGGGGATGACAATGGCCGACGCTGATGGTGACAATGCCGCCCAAGCCATCCAGGTAGCGCTTGCCGGTTTCGTCCCAAACGTACTGCATCTTGCCTTCGACCAGCATCAGCGGCTTCTTGTAGTAAAGGAAGATGCCCGGGTTGAGGAATTGTCTGCGCAGGGCCAGCACTTCGTCCGCGGACGGGGCGGTGTAGGGTTGGGGCCTATGGTTGGTTGGAGGCAGGGGCGGTATCTTCATACATTGAGAATGCGAAATCCGGGCTCTGAAGCGCAAGCCGGAGCAATGACGTGATTTGGTGGAGGGCGCATGTTGCCGGTAAGCCCCTGGAACATCCAACATCCAACATTCAACGTTAACTCAGTCCAGGACGGCTTGCGGTTGGTCGAGAACGACAGTTGGACGGAGCAGCGGGCTCAGTGCCCTGCCGAGCCAATACGCCACTCAAGCAACGGCGAAACCGACAAACCAGGCGTAATGATAGAGGCCAACGAAGAACGGCCCCACCCACGCTGCGTCCGCCAGTTTCACCTGAACCAGGAACCCGGGCAGGCTCGGCAACGCGCCCAGAGCCAGGGCGACGAGGGCGACCACACTGTAACCATGCGTGAAGCGATAATCGCGGTCGGGCAGGTAAAGCGCGACCAGGTTGAGCCGGCCGCGGCGGCACACGAAATAATCGGCGATCAGGATGCCGCCGATGGGGCCCAATAAGGCGCTGTAAGCGATCAGCCAGTTGAAGATGTAACCGGAAGGGTCGGCGATCAGCTTCCAAGGCATCATCACGATGCCGATGAGGCCGGTGATAAGGCCGCCGATGCGGAAGGAGACGTGCCGCGGGGCGAAATTGGCGAAATCATTGGCGGGGCTGACGACGTTGGCGGCGATATTGGTGGCGAGCGTGGCGATGCAGAGCTTGCTGCCTTCCAACTGGGCCAGTTGGCGGCCCGTCAATCCGCTTTGAATGCCATCCATGCGACCATTAGAGCCTCTACCAAGTATGTGATCGTCCCTACTGGTCGCAGAAAACGGCGAAAATGCAAGTGGGCGGGGGCCGAGACGCTATGACTTAACCACAGATGAACACAGATGGACACAGACAGGTAATATCCTGAGCCACGCCTCCCCGGAGGAGAGCCCGATGATTGATTACGCGGTCATGGTTGAGCCCGGCCCGCGTAATCTGTGTTCATCTGTGTTCATCTGTGGTTTTCTTCTAGCTAAAAGTGGTTCGGCTCCCTTTGCAGGAACTGCCCGCGGCCCGCTTGTCCGACGAACTTCCCATCACGGACCGCAACCTGGCCGCGGAGGGTGACCACGCTCGGGCGGCCTTCGATCGGGAGGCCCTCAAACGGATTGTAATCCACGTTCATGGTCTGGGTCTTGACCGAGAGTGCGCCGCGATAGGTCGGGTCATAGACGACCAGGTCAGCATCGCTGCCGGGTTGAATAGTGCCTTTGCGCGGGAACAGGCCGAACAGCTTCGCTGCCTGCGTGCTCGCGACCTCGACGAAGCGGTGCAGGTCGAGCCGGCCCCGCTGGACACCATAAGTGTAGAGAACCTTCACGCGGTCTTCCAGTGAGGGGATGCCATTGGGGATCTTCGTGAAGTCCCGCTCACCCATCCGCTTCTGCGTGGCGAAATCGAAAGGGGCATGGTCGGTGGCCAGGGTGCTGACCAGGCCGTCGCGCAGTGCGTTCCACAGGATGTCTTGGTTGCGCTTATCGCGCAACGGGGGCGACATGACGAACTTGGCGCCCTCGAAGTTAGGCCTTTCGGCGCAGGTTTTGTCGGTGACCAGGTACTGGATGAGGGTCTCGACCCAGACCTTCACGCCGGCCAGCTTGCCCGCTACTGCTTCCCGTAGGGCTTCTTCGCAGCTCGTGTGAACGATATAGACGTGCGCGTCGAGGAGCTTCGCGAACGTCATAAGGTGATGGACTCCTTCAGCCTCGACCAGGGGCGGGCGGCTCTCGTGATGCCATTCGGGGCCGGTCTTGCCTTCGGCCAGCAGCATCTGCTGGAGCGCCAGGACCAGGTCCGCGTTCTCGCAGTGCGCGGTTGTAATCACGCCTAGCTTCTTGGCCAGGCGGAGTGTTCGGTAGAGTTCCTCGTCGGTTACGTCCAGGGCGCCTTTGTAGGCGAGGAAGATTTTGAAGCTGCTGATGCCGCGTTTGACGATCTCGGTGAACTGCTTCTCCGCCCCTTCATCATAGCGCGAAGCCCCCATGTGGAAAGTGAAGTCGCAGGCACAGTGACCCTGTGCTTTGCCGAGCCAGAGTTCAAACGCCGCCAGCGGCTCCTCCGTCCGCCCGGGGCAGATCATTTCGATAAACGTCGTCGTGCCGCCGACCAGCGCCGCCCGGCCTGCCGTCTCGTGGTTGTCCTTGGCGAAGGCGCCCATGAACGGCAGATAAATGTGCACGTGCGGATCAATGAAGCCGGGGAAGACGTAGTCGCCTTTGGCGTCAATGACCTCCGCGCCTGGAGGCGGCTGGAGGTTGCGGTCTATGCGGGTTATTGTTTCGTTCTCACACCAGATGTCGGCCACGTAGCGGCCGTTAGCGGTGATGATTTCGCCGTTCTTGATGAGGAGTGCCATAAAGGATAGTCCCGTCAGCTCTTCGGTTCCCGGTACCAGACATCTCCCTCGCCATAGCTGAACCAGCGGCTCATGGTCACCTTCAACTGCGTGAAGAACTGGATGCCTTCTTTACCCTGCATGTGGAGGTCGCCGAAGAAGGATTCGTTCCAGCCGTTGAAGGGGAACCACGCCATGGAGGCAGGCACGCCGACGTTGATGCCGACCATACCACAACGGATGCGGTGTTTGAATTCGCGTGCGGCCTTGCCGGAGCGCGTGAAAATGGAGGCGCCGTTGCCATAAGGCGAGCGGTTGGCCAGCTCTATGGCGGCGTCGAGGTCGGCCATGCGCACCACGCTGAGCACAGGGCCGAAGATTTCCTCGCGCATCACCGTCATGCCGGGCTGAACCTCATCGAGCACCGTTGCGCCGAGGAAGAAGCCGTTGGGATAGGAACTGACGTTGACCTTCCGTCCATCGGCGGCAACGGTCGCTCCTTCCTTGGCGCCAATCTCGATCAGTTCCGTCACACGATCCCGATGCTGCCGGGTGATGACGGGGCCCATATCCGGCTGCGGCTCGCGATCCGTGGGGCCGACTCTTAGCCGTCGCGCGGCCTCGACCAGCGGCGGCAGAACTATATTGGCCGCCTCGCCGACTACCACGGCAGTGGAGCCGGCCATGCAACGTTCGCCAGCGCAGCCGAACGCCGCTTCGATGACGCCGCGAACGGAGTTGTCCAGGTCGGCGTCGGGCATCAAAAGGACGAAGTTCTTGGCGCCGCCGTTGGCCTGGACACGTTTGCCGTACTGGGTGCCGGTTTGGTAGGTGTAGCGGGCAATGGGCGTCGAACCGACGAAGGAAACGGCCTTGACCTTGGGATGTTTGAGGAGCGCATCAACGCACTCGCGGCCACCGTGGACCAGGTTGAGCACGCCTTTGGGGAGCCCGGCCTTCTCCAGCAATCCGGCGACCTTGATCGCTGTGAGCGGGACTTTCTCGCTTGGCTTCAGCACGAAGGTGTTGCCACAGGCGATGGCCACCGGATACATCCACAGCGGCATCATGGCGGGGAAATTGAAGGGGGTTATGCCGGCACAGACGCCCAGCGGCTGGCGAATGGCTTCGCAATCAATGCCGCGGGCGATGTTCTCCAACACCTCGCCCATCAGCAGCGACGGCACGCCGCAGGCGAACTCCACCATTTCGATGCCGCGCTTCACGTCGCCCCGGGACTCGACGAGGGTCTTGCCGTGCTCCCGCGTGTTGCACTGGACCAGGTCTTCGAAATTCTCCTCCAGCAGCGCCTTGAAGCGGAAGAGGATGCGCGCGCGGTCGGTTGGGGGCGTTTCCCACCAGGCGGGAAAAGTCGCCCCGGCGGCTTCGACCGCCTCATTCACTTGCTGGGCCGTGCAGAGGGGTGTTTCGGCGATGATTTCGCCGGTGGAGGGGTTGTGAACGGGAGTGGAGGGCAGGTTCGAGAGGCAGCTCCATTCACCACCGATCCACACTGGGCAAGGGGCTAGGTTCATCGGGAAGCAGTAATACACCCTCAAGAATGCGCCGGGATAGGATTCATTTCACCGCGGGCAACTCTTTCCTGGTACTCGCTCCAGCTCATCTTTGCCAGGCCGTTGCCGAGGGACACCATGGTGATGCAGCCGTCAGCGGGGCAGACGATCGAGCAGAGATTGCAGCCCACGCAGTCGGCCTCGCGCACTTGCGGAATCGGTTTGCCGGGAACGCGGCCCGGGCCGAGGCCATGGCCGTCAGGCGGCACCAGGTCAATGCATTGGTGGGCGCCGTCCTCGCAGGCGATGTAGCACAGATTGCAGCCGATGCACAGGTCGTAATTGATCCGGGCGATGCGCTTGTAATTGAGGTCCATCGACTCCCACTTCTTGACAGTAGGCACGGCTTTGCCGACAAGCTCCGTCACGCTCGCGATACCTCTAGCGTCCAGGTAGTCGTTCAAGCCGTCAATCATATCCTCCACGATGCGGAAGCCGTAATGCATGATCGCAGTGCAGACCTGGACGCCGGTCGAACCGAGGGCAATAAACTCGGCGGCGTCGCGCCAGTTGCTGATGCCACCGATGCCGGAAATCGGGAGGCCCACCTTGGGGTCGGCGGCGCAATTCTGCACCATGTTCAGCGCGATGGGTTTCACCGCGGGACCACAGTAACCGCCGTGGGAACTCAACCCACCCACGTAAGGCTCCGGCACCAGCGTGTCGAGGTTGACCTGCGTGATGCTGTTGAGCGTGTTGATGAGGGAGATGGCGTTGGCACCGCCTTTCTTCGCAGCGCGCGCAGCGAAGGTCACATCGGTGATATTGGGCGTGAGCTTTACGATGACCGGGATCGTCGCTGCTTCCATAACCCAACTGACGATTCTCTCGGTCACCGGCGGCTGCTGGCCGACCGCCGAACCCATGCCGCGTTCGCACATGCCGTGCGGGCAGCCGAAGTTGAGCTCGATGCCGTCGGCGCCGGCGTCGGCAGAACGTCTTACGAACTCATGCCACCGCTCCCGGGTATCCACCATCAGAGACGCAATCACCGCGCGATCCGGCCAGCGCTGCTTGACTTCACCGATCTCGCGGAAGTTGGTTTCGACCGAGCGGTCGCTGATGAGTTCGATGTTGTTGAACCCGACCATCCGCATCCCATTCACATTGAGCGCTGAGTAGCGCGAGGAGACGTTGACGATTGGGTCCCCAATTGTCTTCCACACCACGCCGCCCCAACCGGCCTCAAAGGCGCGATGCGCCTGATAAGCCGTGTTCGACGGCGGGCCGGAGGCGACCCAAAGCGGATTGGGCGATTTGATGCCGGCGAGACTAATGGACAGATCGGCCATATACTCAGAAGGGGTTAACCACTTGGACGCTGTTGCCTGGCATATTCTTCCTCCAACGCCCGTACACGAATCGGTCGATCGAAGCCTGAGCCGACCGGCAGGCCCTTCACCCCGTAACGCGAGGCCTGCGTCGGCCCCGTGACTTGCCGTCCGGTGAGGAAGGCATGGATTCCGCGCGCGGCTTTCTTGCCTTCGGCTACGGCGTTGACGACTTCCCGCCCGCCATTGGCGCAGTCTCCCCCTGCAAACACGCGCGGAATGCTCGTCCGCCCTGTCTCAGGATCGCGCACCACCACGCCGCGTTCATCCAGTTCGAGCGCGGGGAAAAGCTTCTTGAACAGGTCCACCTGCTTCTCCTCGCCAATCGCCTTGATGACCATGTCGAAGGGTTCCGTGAATTCGGACCCGGCGAGGGTTTGCAGCTTCCCGTTCGCGCTCGCCGTGCGCGCCAGCGTCAGGCCGGTAACGTGGCCCGTGCCGTCCGAGAGGATTTCCAGCGGCACCACGTTGAAGAGAAAGCGTGTGCCGTCGGTCTTAGCCAGCGTTTGCTCGAAATCATACGCGGGCATCTCGGCCTGGCTGCGGCGATAGACGATGACCGCGTCGCGCGCACCCAGGCGGCGCGCCTGCGTGACGGCATCAATGGCGGTGTTGCCGCCCCCGATCACCGCGACACGATCACCCACCGGCACCTGGTGCAGCGGGAGCGTGTGGACCTGCTCGATGAACTCGAGCGCCTCGATCACTCCCGGCAAATCCTCGCCCGGGACGTTCAGCCGTGCGCCCTTACCCAGCCCCAGCCCGAGGAACAGGGCGTCGAATTCCTTTTGCAATTGCTCCGCCGGGATGTCCCGGCCAACTTCGACCCCGCAGCGGAATTCAACACCCAGGCTTTGAATCATTGTCACTTCCGCCAAGCTCACCTCCGGCGTCATCTTGTAGTAGGCGATGCCGTAGGTGTTGAGTCCGCCGGCCTGCGGCTTTTTCTCAAAGACAACGACTTCGTGGCCCAGATGCGCCAGTTCCGCCGCGCAACCAAGCCCGGCCGGCCCCCCGCCGATGACCGCGACGCGCCGGCCCGATTTCCTGGAGGGCGTCTTCAACACCGTCAGCCGATTCCGCAAAGCGTGGTCAGTGGCATACCGCTGCAGCCTGCCGATCTTCACCGGGTCCCCTTCCCGGTGAAGCACCACGCACGCGCCTTCACACAAGACCTCAGTTGGGCAGACGCGGGCGCAACTACTCCCAAGGATGTTGGCGCTCAGAATCACACGGGCGGAGCCAGTGAGGTTTCCCGTCGCGATCTTCTTGATAAACGACGGTATGTCAATCCCCGTCGGGCAGGCCTGGATACAGGGCGCGTCGAAGCAAAACAAGCAGCGATTGGCTTCGATGACGGCCTCCTGTGGCGTGTAGCACGGCGCGATGTCGGCCATGTTGGCCGCAGCGCTTTCTGGATCCAGTTTCGGACTGATTGGCATACCTGGCTAGCCCTTGAATTATAGGCGAAAGCTTGCTAAAATCAAAGCAGCCAGACCAATTCCGACATATTTCTATGCCTAGAATCGTTCGCGGAGGATTAATCCAGGCTACCGTTACCCACGAAGGCACGGCGCCCCTGGATACCATCAAGCAGGCGATGATCGAAAAGCACCTCAAGCTGATCGAGGAAGCCGCGCGCAAAGCCTGCCAGGTCGTCTGCCTGCAGGAGCTTTTCTACGGGCCCTATTTCTGCGCCGAGCAAAAGGCCCATTGGTACGCTCTGACCGAGCCTGTGCCCAGCGGCCCCACCACGAGGCTCATGTGTGAGACCGCCAAACGCCTGGGGCTCGTGCTCATCGCGCCGGTCTATGAAGTCGAAGGCACCGGCATCTACTACAACACCGCTGCCGTCATAGACGCCGACGGAAGATACCTCGGCAAGTATCGCAAGAGCCACATCCCCCACTGCGCGCCGGGCTTTTGGGAGAAGTTCTATTTCCGTCCGGGCAACCTGGGCTATCCGGTCTTCGACACCGCTGTGGGCAAGGTCGGGGTCTATATCTGCTATGACCGCCATTTCCCGGACGGAGCGCGCTGCCTGGGGTTGAACGGCGCGGAAATCGTGTTCAATCCCTCGGCCACGGTAGCCGGCTTGAGTGAATACCTCTGGCGCCTCGAACAGCCCGCCCACGCCGTGGCCAACCAGTACTTTATTGGCGCTATTAATCGCGTCGGCGTCGAGAAGCCCTGGGAGATCGGCGAGTTCTATGGCCAGTCCTATTTCTGCGATCCCCGCGGACAGATGCGCGCCGTCGGCAGCCGCGACAAGGACGAGGTAGTGGTGGCCGACCTGGACCTCGACCAGATCAAAGAAGTGCGCGACGTGTGGCAATTCTACCGCGACCGTCGGCCGGAAACCTACGGTGCCATCACGGCTCCGTAAAGGACGGGGTGCCCCTCCGCATGTAATCCGACGGGCTGCCCATCCTTACATCTCGTAACCCCTTCCTTCCTCCAGGCAAACGCATGAACGACCCCCAACGCATCACCACGGGCGGCGGAGAGGCTTTCGGTCACAATCCTTTTGGTGCCCTGTCCACCGAAGGACTTCCGCCCGCGCCGAAAAACACCCCGGCAGATTGCGGGCAACAACCGGCAGCCAAGCCGGCGCGGAAGAATCGTGGCCGAGTGGACATCATCCGGCAGACGGCTGGGCGGGGTGGCAAGACCGTGACGGTGGTAAAGGGCTTTGTCGGCATCGGCCTGCCGGAAAAGGAGCAACTGGCCAAGGCGATGCAGAAGGCCTGCGGCACCGGTGGCACGGTGAAGAACGGCCAGATCGAGATTCAGGGGGATAAGCGCCAGGAGGTGGCGCGAATCCTGAGTGAGGCGAACTTCCGCCCGGTATTCGCGGGCGGGTAGGGTTCCGCGCTTCGGGGCGAAGCACATGGCAAACGGCCCAGGGTTGCCTCAGAGCAGCGCTTCCAAAAGGTAATGCAGCTCCGCGTCCACCTGTGCGCGATCACTTACAGTCTGGCCAATCTCGTTCTTGATGACTTCACGAAAGCGGCGACGGAGGCGGTGAATGGCGACCTTGACCGCGCCCTCATTCACGCCGAGCCGGGCGGCAGCCTCGGCTTGGGAAATGTCCTCCGTGTCGCCGGTCAGCCAGGGCTTGAGCGCTTCAAAATGGTCCGCCTTTCCAGAAGCTTCGTGTTCCTGAGCCAGCGCCGCAAGGGCGCGGTCCAGCAGCGTCAGGGCCCATTTGCGGTCAAACTCCTGGTCGGGACTCGGCGTATTTGGGTCGGGCAACTGCAGGCCGGGCGAAGTGTCGGTTCCTGGCTCAATGGATTGGAGCGGTTGGCCGTCGCCGCGTTTCAGGCGGTGATCATGCTCGCGCACGTCAGCGAGGAAATGCTTCACCGCGCCCAGCAGATAGGAACGAAAACGACCCCGCTGCGGATCAACGCTGTCAATGCCGTGGCGGGCGAGAAGCCGGGCGAAGAACTCCTGCGTCAGATCGCGCGCGGAGTCTTCGTCCGGCCCGCTGCGGCGGATGAACGCAAACACTGGGGTGTAATAGGCGGCGCACAAGTCGCTCAAAGCCGCCTTCGCTTCCGGCGATTTGCCGCGCGCCTCCAATACCCGCGTCCATTGCGTGGTGACGAAGGCGCCAGGCCCGATGCTGGCCGATGCTGAGTGTTCGGAGGTCAAATCACTTGCCAACCTTTTGCGCCGCATCGTCCACCGCGGACTTCAAACGTGTATCGTCCAGGACGGCGATGGCCTGGTCACGAATTCCTTCCGCGTCGGCCTTGTGGTCGGTGGCGACGAGAATTTCAATCAACTGACAGGTTTGCCCGACGAATCGGTCTTCAGCGTACTTCTTCATCATTGCCGAGGCGTCGGGCGGAGACCAGATCCTGTCAAAGCCTTGCCGGATCAAATCGAATCTTCTCTGCGACGCGCCCATATGGCTCAAGCACCATTGATATTCGCCTTTCGACACCAGTAAAGTCTCCAGATAGAAATAGGACTGCCCTGCCAGTTTTGGATCCTTCTCACGAATGGTCTTGAACAGTGCATACGTCGCGTCATCGTCTTGCAGTTCGTGGTTGATGGCCTGCACCTCATTGACCATCTCGGAATAGCCTCGCCCCTTGGCAATCTCCCTCGTCTTATTATCCCGAATCTCAATCAATGCCTGTTTCGCTTTCGGATAGCGTCGTGCCAATTCCATCCAATCCGAAAGGGCAAATGACAAGCGAACGGCGCTATGGGCTGGGTCAATTTCCAACGCGTGGTTGTGGTACCAAATGTGCCGTTGCAACGCTTCCTCGTAAGCGCCTTTCGACATCAAGTCCTTCGCATCGCCCAGGATCTTTTGCAAATCGGGCGTGTCCCCCGGTGCCAACGGCGGAGACCAGTTTTCTGCTGACGCGGCCACTGGATTGGGCGCACTTAGCAAGGCCAACTGTTGTTGGTGGCTGGCGAGCGCGCGTTGGCGAGCTTTCACGAAACTTGGTATGGCAATGGACGCCAATATGCCCAGCACCGCAATGCCGACCGGAATCGCCATCAAAGCCAGGACCGCCACCGCGAACCACCTCCAAAACCGATCCGGCTTCGGCTGAGCCGGCGCGTCGGGGACCGCCACTGGCCTGTGCCCGGCCGGTGGGATGGCGGCGCTCGCAGCGATCGCCTCGACTTGCGTTTTCACCTCGCCGGCAGTTTGTGTGCGCCGTTCACGTTCCTTCTCCAGCGCCCGGAGCACGACTTGGTCCACGCGCGCATCCACGGTGGATTTCTCCGAGGGTGGCGCGAAGTGGCCGATGGGCAGCTCGCCAGTGAGCATCTCGTAGAAGACGACGCCGAGTGAATAGATGTCGGCGCGCTGATCCACGTCCTGGGGATGTTCAAGTTGTTCGGGCGCCATATATTGTGGCGTGCCGAGGACTTTGCCGGTTTCGGTGAGGTTTGCGGGGAAGG